>Ga0315295_10001762_pt1 | contig 18507 bp, 12 predicted proteins | sample YL17G14_0_MG_FD_204453 | JGI IMG/M metagenome (GOLD analysis project Ga0315295, IMG submission 204453) | Sediment microbial communities from Yellowstone Lake, YNP, Wyoming, USA - YL17G14_0 | ecosystem: Environmental > Aquatic > Freshwater > Lake > Sediment | place: USA: Wyoming | collected... | reverse complement strand
ACGGAAATGGGCTTCAGGTCCATGCCGCCGGCCTGCTGGAAATAAGTAAACTGGGTGATTTCCATGCCGTCGAGCCAGACCTCCCAGCCCAGCCCCCAGGCTCCCAGGGTGGGAGATTCCCAGTCGTCTTCCACAAAGCGGATGTCGTGCTCCAGGGGCTCGACGCCGAAGGCCTTGAGGCTGCTCAGGTACATATCCTGGATGTCCAGGGGAGATGGTTTCAGGATGACCTGGAACTGGTAGTAATGCTGGAGGCGGTTGGGATTTTCTCCGTAGCGGCCGTCCGTCGGTCTCCGGGAAGGTTCCACGTAGGCCACCTTCCAGGGTTCCGGACCCAGCACGCGCAGAAAGGTGGCCGGGTTGAAAGTCCCGGCTCCCACCTCGATATCATAAGGCTGTTGCAGGACGCACCCGCGCTCGGCCCAGAACTTCTGCAGGGCCATGATCAGGTCTTGAAAATACATAACCAAAAACCTTTGAAATTATTTTAATAAATTAGAAATCTAACATCTGGAAGAAACAAAAGTCAAGGTGAAAACCGTTGAAATTCGGAATTCGGAATGCCAAATGCGGAATTCTTCTTTCCTCTCTAGGATTCTTATTCCGCATTCCGCATTCCGCATTCCGCATTCGGTGGATCGATTTGCTCCATGAATTTCTTCGATTTGAGTTCCTTCCCCAGGTACTGCTGGAGAAAAGAGGAAAGAATGGCCTGGCTTTCTTTCAGGGATTGGGGGGAAAAGGATATTCGCCCCACCTTGTCCAGGGTCAGGGTCTGGGCGAGAAGGAGAGTCTTGATCGTTCCCAGGGAGACCGGGATGATCCCCGGAAGGTTGGCGGCGCAGGGAGCGCAGATGACCCCCCCTCCCCGGGGGCTGAAGAAATATTTTTCTCCGGCAAGCTTCTTCTGGCAGCGGGTGCAGTGATCCAGCTGAGGACGGTAGCCCAGGCAGGAGAGAAGGCGTACCTCGAAGACCCGCTGGATTTCATCCTTGAGAATCCCCCGGTCGACGAGGGAGAGAAAGGCGGCCAGGAGTCTGAAAAGAGGCTTGTTCTCAATCTTCTCGGCGGTCAGTTCGTTTACCAGCTCGATAAAATAGCTGGCCCAGGCGAGTTTGTGGATGTCCTCCCGGAGCCCGGCGAATAGCCGGATGAGATCACAGTTGCTGAGGCGGACGAGCCCCGAGCTTTCTTTCTCGAAATAGGTCACATTCACGTAGGACCCGATTTCCAGCCGGTTCCCGAAACGCTTTCGGGAACGCTTGGCCCCCTTGGCGATCCCTTTGACTTTTCCGAAATCAAGGGTGTAGAGAGTGACAATCTGATCCGCCTCGCCGTAGGGGATGGCGTGGAAGATGATGGCCGGGGTTTTGTAGAGGGGCATAAGAAATCTTACCAGAAAGAGAAAGGGATGGGAAGGAGGGGGGAAAGAAACAATGATCAATGGTCAATGATCAATTATCAATGCGCAATGCGCAATGCCCATTGCCCAATGATCAATGGTCAATGAAAAATTTCCCCTTCCCTCGATCCAGGGACCTCGGGCCTATTCTGAAGCGCCAAACACTGATATAATTCCCCTGGCACGATACCCCTTCTTTCGGGAGGCCGGTTTGGCAAATTTTCCCCTCCGATTCGCCCTCCTGCTCATGGGCTTCACTTTTACCATCACCCAGGTGATGGTCATCCGGGAAATGCTGGTCGTTTTTGCCGGGAACGAACTGTCCATCGCCATCATCCTGGCCAACTGGCTTCTCCTGGAAGCGGCGGGGAGCTTTCTGATCGGGAAAAAGGTGGAAAGCTGGGGGCTCCAAGAGGGAGGCTACGCCTTTTTGCAACTCCTCCTGGCAGGCATCCTCCCTCTGACGATTTACGCCATCCGGGCCTTGAAAGATTTTGTCGGGCTGACCCCCGGTGAAGGAGCCAGCCTCTTACAGATCCTCCTCTGGACCTTCCCCGTCCTGGCTCCCCTGGGAATCGTGGATGGGATCCTTTTTGCCTTGGGGTGCGCCCTTCATTCCAAACGGACAAAAACAGGGGCCCTTTCCATTGGAAGGGTTTATCTTTGGGAAGCGGTGGGGGCGGGAAGCGGGGGTGTCCTCTACACTTTTTTATTCATCCCCTTTTGGGGGTCTTTTCAAGTGGCCTCCTTCCTGGGTATTGCGAATCTGGCCTCCGGATTTCTGTTGATTTCCAAGTCCGGAGGGGTTCGGAAGGGGAAATGGGGTTTCTTGATCCTCTGGGGATATTTTCTTTTTCTCAATCTGCTGTTGTTGATCCCCTATACCAGTCATACCATCGAAAGAATTTCTATGGGCAAGTTATGGCGGGGATTCGAAGTTCTGGACTCCCGCTGGTCCCCTTTCGGTAACGTGACCGTGGGGAGAAGGGAAGAGCAGCTGACATTTTTTTCCAACGGGATCCCCATCTGCAATGTCCCCACCCCGAATGTCGCCTGGGCCGAGGAATTGGTCCACTATCCCCTGCTGGCAAACCCTCCATCCGGTTCTATTCTGATTGTGGGAGGGGGGTACGGGGGGGTTATCCATGAAATCCTCAAACATCCGGCAAAGGAGATCCACTACACCGAAATCGATCCTCTCTTGGTCCAAATGATCCGGGAAAACCCGACTCGACTGACCCGGGAAGAGCTGGAAAATCCAAGAGTCCGAATTCATATCCTTGATGGTCGGCATTTCATCAAAACCACCAAGCAGAAATTCGATGCCGTGATTCTCAACCTCCCCGGGCCCACCACCCTCGAGCTGAATCGGTTCTACACGGTGGAGTTTTTTCGGGAAGTGTTCCGTCTGATGGGAAAGGACGGGATTCTGGCTCTTCCCCTTCCGGGGTCCGAGACGTACCTGGGGCCCGAGGCGAGAGACCTGAACCTGAGTATCCTGAAATCCCTGCAGGAAACCTTCTCCTCGACGGCGGTCATCCCCGGGGATCCGAATTTGATCCTCGCTTCTCCTTCGAAAAGTCTGGAGGCCCTCACCGCGGAGCGGCTCGCCCGTCGCCTTCAGGAGAATAAAATCCCGACTCAATTTTTGACGGTTTCCCAGATCCGGCGCAAGATGGAGAAGCAGCGTCTGGAGTGGCTGGAAGAATCGCTGGAGCAGGGCGGCGGGGTTCGCTTAAACCGGGATGGGAATCCCGCCGGGATTTACTACGCCATCGCTTATTGGAATGCCCAGTTCCACCCGTCGGTCCAGGCCTTCTGGGGCCGGGTGGGGGATTTCCGCCTTTCCCATTTTGGCCTGTTTCTCTTAACCCTGGTGGGGGCGGTTTCGGTTTATCGAAAATGGCCCCGAGCCGGGGGGAGTCCAGGCACTCGGAAAGGGCCTCTCATCTGGATCGTAATCACCACGGGGTTCTTCGGCACGGCGATGAGCGTCCTCTTGATCCTGTCATTTCAGACCCTCTATGGGTATGCCTACCAGTGGATCGGGCTTCTGCTCGCGGCCTTCATGGCGGGACTGGCCCTGGGAAGCTGGATGATGAATCGGGCGCTGGGGAAGATTCAGAACCGGATCATGACCCTGGTCGGGTTGGAGAGTTTCATCGCCCTATTTTGTCTGTTCTTGATCTTGACCCTGAATTTTTTATTCTCTTCCGGAATGCAGCCCACGGGGCTGTGGGCCGTCAAGATCGCTTTTCTCCTGATGAGCCTCATTTCCGGATTTTGGGTCGGCCTGGAATTTCCTTTATCCGGCAGGATTTTCGCGGCCAGCGAGGAAGGGGTAGGCCGGACGGCCGGGATTCTCTATGCCTCCGACCTTTTGGGGGCCTGGGCCGGCGCCCTCCTGGCGGGGGTGGTCTTCATTCCGGTCCTGGGGATTCTTCAGACCTGCGGGGCGATCATTCTGCTGAAACTGGCCAGCCTGTCTATCCTGGGAATTGCGGAATTCGGATTGCGCCCTGAACCATGAAAGGTTCAGGGCGCAAGGCTGAATGAAGACCGGTTCCTTTTTCCCGGCGCGCGCTGCCCTACTAATGTATTGACTCTCTAAATTTCGTAAAGAAAATTCGATACGGAAAACCAGCCGCTGAAATCCCCCCAACCCCCCTTTAGAAAAGGGGGGTGAAGGGGGGATTTCTGGGGTTGCCTGGATGTAAAAATCCACTCTTCGGGCTGGAGTGTTGCTGAACTATGTCGGTATCTTTCAGTTTCTGATATTTTTTGTCAAGAAGTTATCCGTGTTTATCCGTGTTCATCCGCGTCCCAATAAAATTTTTTGTTGGGGCCCTGCCGCGCTGTGCCCTGTATGGCTAAAAATATTTTACCGGCCTTTAAAAGAAAAGTCCTTTTTCTGAACCCCGCCGGAGCGGATTCCGCGGGCGTCTTCGGAGAGCAGGACTTCGGCGGCGCGGGAGTTTTCGATGGCCAGACCCGCTGGGAGAGTCTGGTTCCATCCGCCGTTAATGGCCTTCTTGGCCGCCTGAACGGCGAGGGGAGCGTTGGCGGCGATTTCCCGCGCCAACGCGTAAGCCCGCTCCATTACCCGATCCTTGGTCCACACTTCATTGAGTAATCCGATCCGCAGCGCTTCCTGAGCATCGATGGATCGGCCGGAGTAGATCAGCTCCTTGGCCTTTCCGATGCCGATGATTTTGGGGAGGCGCTGGGTGCCCCCCATGTCCGGGACGATCCCCAGTTTGACCTCCGGAATGGAGAAGCGGGAATCATCCGAGCCGATGCGCAGGTCACAGCAGCAGATCAATTCCGTTCCGCCTCCGATGCAGTGCCCCTGGATCGCCGCAATCACCGGAACGTGCAGGTTCTCGATCAGGTCGAAAGAGGCGCGCAATCGCTGGAGGTGTTCGTGGATTTGCGGCAGGACCGCGGCAGGAGAAACCCCCTCTTCCAGCCGGATGGTGGTTCCCTCTTTCAAGTCTAACCCCGCGCAGAAAGCCCGGTCTCCGGCGCCGGTAAGAATGGCTGCCCGGACTTTCGGATCTGCCTCCACCGCCTCTGCCGCGGACCTCAGCTCCATCCATAACCCGGTATCCAGGGCGTTCAGGCGGTCCGGCTTGTTCAGGGTGATCAGGGCGATGTTTTCCCTGATTTCCAGAAGAACTTTGTTGCCGTGGGTCATGGCCAACTCCTAAATGCGGAATGCGCCCTGAACCACCTTGGGTTCAGGGCAGCCCTGCACTCAACGTAGTGCAGGGCGGAATGCGGAATGGAAGGCAGAATGAAGGCCTTGAAGATGCGGGGAAACAAGGGGGGTAATTCAGTTTCCCCGCATCTCCGCGTCCTCGTGTCTGCCGATCATTTCACGCTCCCCGCGTCCATCCTTTCATCATCTCAAGTCCGTGATGTCGTCTTTTTCTTCGCTCGAGGGTTTATTTTTCTGGATCATCTCCAAATTAGTTGATCGAATATTTTATGAAAACCTACCAAGGGCCCGGAAGGAAAGTCAGATTGCGCCGCAAGCATCGGCGGGATATGGATTTCTCTAACCCCCCTGCTTGCCTTCCGCAAAGCGCAGCGGGGGCGGGAAAAGAAAACTTCGATGAGGGGACAGAACACCCCCGCCACAGCTAAGAAGGGATAGGTGCCTCATGATTGCAAGCAATATGACTTTCCTTCCGGGCCCCTGGAATCACCTGACATTTCGAATATGCCAGCTCTTTGGCTCTCAACTAATTTGGAGATGATCCTTTCCCCCCCCCCGGTTACCCCGCGGGGGGCTTGGGTTTGGCCGAAGTTTCTTCTTTGGACGGTTTGGATCCCGCCGGTTTCAAGTCCTTCGGGGGAGGGGCCTGCTTTGCCGGAGCCGCGGTGGAAAGGGGGGCGGCGCCGGTTTCTCTTGGAAGAACAAGGTTGATAACCTCTCCGGATTTACCGAGGCGTCCCTGGGAGACTCCGTTTAAAAAGAGCTCAATCCCCCCGGCATTCCCTATGGTGATATGGAACTGACGCCGTGCGGTCCAGGAGGATGTTTCTTTGGGCTGGAGCAGGACATCGCTCACCTGCTGTTCATCGTTGAGTATCCTCAGCCAGGTCTTTTCCGTGGCTACCGCCTTAAGGACGTGCCGCCGGTCCGGGGTGGTTTCCTTTTCGCCCGGAACGGTCGCAGCGGTCACAAGCTTTTCGGAGGGTTTCTTCTCCTTTTCCGGCGGGATCACTTGGGGAGCGGCTTTTCCCGGAGAGGTTTCTGTTTTAAGCGGAGAAGGTCGAGCGCCCGTAGCGGGAGATGGGGAACCCGGAGATGGAGCCGGAGTGACCGCCGGTGACAGGGGAGTGGGGGAGGGGGGGGAGGGGGATTTTTGGAGATAATAAATGATCGCTACTCCCGCAAGGAGAATACAGAGGAAAGCCAGGTATTTGAAGACCGGGTTTTCATCTTTGGAGGGCTGGGAAGCTTCCTTAGCTCCGGGAATTTTAATCAGATTGGTTTGGGAGTCATAGCGGGCCACAAGCGCTTGGGGATCGAGGCCGAGGTAAATGGCGTAATTGCGCAGGAAACCCCGGACAATGACCGGCGCGGAAATGGCTTGGAATTCATCATTCTCCAGGGCTTCCAGATTCTCTTTGGTGATGCGGGTAACCTTGGCGACCGAGTCCAAGGTTATCTTTCTTTTTTCCCTTTCCTGGCGGAGATACTGGCCGACGGTCAGCCCATGCTCTTCAGTCAAGGATTTTCCTCCTTCCGTTCCGTGGGAGAAAGAGCCCGGTGGAGCCATTTCTTCACTCCCTCCGCACCCTTTTCCGGCGGAGGGCTCGGTTGCAGGTAAAAGAGCTCTCCTTCCTTTTCTACTTTCACCGCTTGACCGATCTTCAAGTTTTCCTGGCGGGACCGGGCCATGATCAGGCGCCCATCGGGAGTGCTCAAGAAGCCCAGCGTGAGGGGAGAAGGAATCCCCTCGGGAGTGGTATAAAGCGTGGTATAAGTCTCCAGGGTCCCCGAGTCTACCGAGGAAGGATCTTCGGGGATCGGCCGGGGATTGAGGTCCCCGGGATCATAATCGGGCTTCCAATAAACCGGTATGGGTCGGTACCGGTCCGTCCGTTCGAGGATGGTTACCAGGTTGTTGTTGGCCAGACCCCCGATATTCTGGGTGAGTCCGATTCTGGCCCCCGGGATCTGCCGGCTCGGTTCCATATCCCCCCGCAACTGCTGGGCGACCTCGGCGATTTGCGCCAGGCCGGAGGCCCCGACCGGGTGGCCCCGGGCCTTGAGGCCCCCGGAAGGATTGATCGGCAATCGGCCCTTGATCGAGGTCAATCCTTCTTCGACGGCCTTCCATCCCTCCCCGTGCGGGAAAAAACCGAGGTCTTCGGTCCCGATGATTTCAAAGGGGGTGAAGGCATCGTGAACTTCGGCAAAGGAGATGTCTTTGGGGCTCAGCTTGGCCATGTTGTAAGCCTGCCAGGCGGCCAGGCGGGTGGATTTGAAAGAGGTCAATGAATCCCGGTGGCGAACGGCCAGCGTGTCGGTGGCATGGCCGAGTCCGGTGACCCGGATGGATTTCTTGTCCAGGGTCAAAACGACGGCCACCGCCCCATCGGTAATCGGGGCGCAGTCGTAGGTGCGCAGGGGAGTGGAGACATACCGGGAGCCGAAGTAATCCTCCCCGGTGATGATTTTACGGAACTGAGCCCAAGGGTTGAGGGATCCATTGTAGTGATTCTTGATGGCCACTTTGGAAAGGATCGACTGCAGGCGGTCATCCGAAAGCTGGGCGTCGTGCTGGTATCTCCGGGTGATCATGGCCGCCAGGGAGGGCATGGAAGCTCCGTACTTTCTCTCGCCCCGATCGATCACCTCGGCCAGGATCCGGGTGGTCTGGGCCGTGGGAAGATGGGTCATCTTCTCCCCCGCCAGGATCAACACGTTCCGGTGGTAGCCGGAAGCCACGGCGTAGAAGGCGGACTCAAACACCGCGGACCCGGTGGAGGAAGCGGTCTCCACCCGGGCGGAAGGGACCCCGGGCAGCCCCAAACGGTCGGTGATGAGAGCGGCGAAATTGCTCTCCCCGGTGAATTCCTCCACACTCATCACTCCGATGAAGACATAGTCAATGGTGCTGACCCGGGCGTCGAGGATGGCCTTGGAGGCAGCCTCCACCATGAGATGGGGGAGACTCAGATCACTTTTCCCAAATTTGGTCATGCCGACGCCGGCGATGTAGACTTCCGTGGGCATAAACCTCTCGATTTTCTGAAATTCGCCTGATTATACTGAATTGAAGCGTCTTTGTCGAGCTTGTAGGGGCGACCCGCCGGGTCGCCCCTACAAATTATTCGAATTTTCCGCCCCGACCGGCCCCGCCGGCAAAGCGCGCGGCGCCGGAACGCCCCTCGGCCTCGACCATGGGGAACCCCTTCTCGAACTCGTTGCGGAGAGCCTCCCTCAGGGGGAGGTCCCACTGGGTGTGGGCCGACATGCGGTCGGCGTTCATGCAGGCTTGGGGAAAGGAACTAATCTCGAGGGCCAGCTTCTCCGCCGCTTCGCGGGATTTCCCTTTCGGGACCACCCGGTTTACCAGCCCCATGGCGAGGGCCTCCGGGGCCGTGACCGGGCGGCCGGTGATGATCAGGTCCAGAGCGTGTCCCAACCCGATCAGGCGGGGTAATCGAATGGTGCCGCCGTCGATCAACGGCACTCCCCAGCGCCGGCAGAAGACTCCCAGAACGGCATCTTCTTCCATGACCCGCAGGTCGCACCAGAGGGCGAGCTCCAGCCCTCCGGCCACGGCATAGCCGGATACCGCGGCAATCACCGGCTTGGAGAGGACCATGCGAGTCGGCCCCATGGGGCCGTCGCCTTGAAATCCCCTGGGGATATCCGCTTGTCGGTCTCCCTGGACAATCGCTTTGAGATCGGCCCCGGCGCAGAAAGTTCCGTGGTCTCCGAAAAAGACCGCCACTTTGGCATCCGGGTCAGCCTCAAAGGCCCGGAAAGCATCCGCCAGGGCGTTGGCCGTGGCGGAGTCAACGGCATTGCGAACATCCGGCCGGCTGAGGATGACGGTGAATACGGGTCCCTTTTTTTCCGTCCGTACGTTTGGAAAATTACTCGGCATAACCACCCCCTTCAAGCCAGCGGCTTGCGAAATTTGGGGACATCCCCCAAACAACTCCTTCCCGACCCTCGGCTCCTGGCATCAGGGTCCGACTTTGTCAGCTTATTTGCGGGACACGACCCTAGAATGATTTTATAGAAGATGATGCCGGTTGGCAACAAAGACGTGCCTTGCCCCCCTCCACTTTTCGCCAGGTAGGCGGAAGATGAATTGAATTTCAGGGGTTGCCCGGCCCGGAAGCAAGGGCGTTGCGCGCAAAAACCATGAGGCGCGCCTCATTTTCTGGGCCGGGCGGGCAATTTAAATGCGGAATGGAAAAAAAGAAGTAAAAATTCCGAATTCCACATTCCGAATTCCGAATTCGGTAACGCCCGATGGGCCCGCCTCCAAATTGCGGAATGCCGATTGCGGAATGCGGATTGAAAAAGAAAACCAAAAAAATCCGAAATCCGCAATCCGAAATCCGAAATAACTGGGCCGATGCTTTTTCCGCGCAACACCCTTGCTTCCGGACCACAAGACTGCTTTTACACGGAAAAGAGAATTGCAAAACCAGCGGGCAAAAGAACTGGAAGGGGGGGGACGAAAAAAGGGGAGACAGATAAACGGTTTTATGATAAAAAGGTTCGGGTTGTTTGCCGGAAGGATAAACAGATCCCGACTTCTTCCCCCCGCCGGGCGGAGGAAGGGAAGAGGGCCCACTCCGGATTTCCGGACGGGGACCCGTGGACCGCGGTCAAATCCAGAGTGGAGGGTAAGGAAGCCAACATGAACTGTGGAATGGGTTTTGACAATGACCGTTACCTGAAAGAACAAAAGTCGGCCATCTGGGACCGGCTGGAGAGGTTCAACAACAAGCTCTACCTGGAGTTCGGGGGGAAGCTGCTCTTCGATTACCACGCCGCCCGCGTTCTGCCGGGCTACGATCCCAATGTGAAGATACGCCTCCTGTCGGAGCTGAAGGACAAGGCGGACCTCCTCCTCTGCATCTACGCCGGGGACATTGAGCGGAAAAAAATCCGGGCCGACTTCGGCATCACCTATGATTCCGACGCCCTCAAGCTCATCGATGAACTGAGAAACTGGGGGATCAACGTCCTGGGGGTGGTCATCACCCGTTTCGACAACCAGCCCGCGGCCACCCTGTTCAGGAACAAACTGGAGAGAAGAAACATCAAAGTCTATACCCATCGCTACACGAAAGGCTACCCCACGGACGTGGACCTGATCGTGAGCGACGAGGGCTACGGGGCCAACGAATACATCGAAACCCAAAAACCCCTGGTCATCGTCACCGGGCCCGGGCCGGGGAGCGGGAAACTGGCCACCTGCCTCTCCCAGTTGTATCATGACTACCGCCGGGGGATTCAATCGGGGTACGCCAAGTTCGAGACCTTCCCCATCTGGAACATCCCCCTGAAACACCCGGTGAACATCGCCTACGAAGCGGCCACGGCGGACATCCGGGATTTCAACCTCATCGATCCCTTTCACCTGGAGGCCTACCAGAAGGTGGCGGTCAACTACAACCGGGATGTGGAAGTCTTTCCGGTTTTGAAAAGGATCCTGGAAAAGATCACCGGGGGGCCCTCCTTCTACCAGTCCCCGACGGACATGGGGGTGAACCGGGCCGGAATGGCCATCGTGGAGGACGAGGTCACCCGGGAGGCGGCCAAGCAGGAGGTGATCCGGCGGTACTTCCGCTACCGCTGTGAGTACGTCATGGGATTTGCGGACAAGGAAACGGTTCAGCGGGTGGAGCTGTTCATCAAGGATTTTCAGCTTTCCGCCGAATACCGGAAGGTGGTGGAACCCGCGCGGCAGGCCGCCGAGGACGCCCAGCGGGACAAGAGGGGAAACGAAGGGATCTACTGCGGGGCGGCGATCGAGCTGAAAGACGGCACCATCATAACCGGGAACAATTCCCCCCTCTTCCACGCCGCCTCCAGCGTGGTGATCCACGCCATCAAGCATCTGGCGGGCATTCCCGAGAAGATCCAGCTGCTGCCCGCCTACATCACCAACTCCATCCGCAGTTTAAAAACCGAAATCCTGAAGGAGAAATCCGTCAGCCTCGACCTGGAAGAATCCCTGATCGCCCTGAGCATCAGCGCCACCACCAACCCCGCGGCCCAGTTGGCCATCGAGCATTTGAAAGAGCTGGAACGCTGCGAGGTGCACATGACCCACATCCCCACCCCCGGGGATGAGGCCGGATTGAGACGGCTGGGAGTCAACCTGACCAGCGACCCGAACTTTTCCTCGAAGAATTTGTTTATTTCCTAAACTGGTTGCTGGGTAGGCGCTTAAAAGTCAAATTGTGCGCAAGATGGAAACAAATTGTAGGGGCAACCCCCCGTGGGTGCCCATTTTTCGGGCGGCCACAGGGGGCCGCCCCTACAATATTCTTTTTTGGTTCCGGCTATGCCGGGTCAGGGGATACCGACAGGGACGGGCAGCAGGCAGCCGATAGCGAAGAATCAAGAGAACCTTGCCGACGCGAAAAGCAAAAGGGGCACGCGGCCGCGTGCCCCTACGAACGCGCAATTCATTTCCGGATGCCGGTGATTCATTGAAGACAGAAGGATCTGGCCGGAACGAGCAACAAGGAACCAGCAACCAGCAACCAGCAACTTACTAAGGAGTCCATTATAGTCTAAACATTAATTGGAGGACGTTGCCTTTGGAAAACCTCGAACTGGACTCCGGCGCCTGCCCCGGACTCGATCCGGGGTTCGCCGGAGTGACGAACATTAGAAAGGCATGGTTCTTGGTTGTCATTCCGGCGGAAGCCGGAATCCAGGATGATTGAAAGACGGAATTCCTGTCCAGATAATTACGGCCTCATTAGTATGCACGGAAGTTGTATCTGCCTCTAGCCTCCAACCTCTAACCTCGGACCTATAACCCCAGGTAGGCCTTCTTCAAATAGCTGTTTCCCAGCAGGTCTTTCCCGGCCCCTTCCAGCACAACCCGCCCGTTTTCCAGGACGTAGCCCCGGGAGGAAATATCCAGGCTTTCCTTCACGTTCTGCTCCACCAGCAGGATGGTGACTTCCCGGCGGTTGACTTCCTGCAGGACGTGGAAGATCATTTCCACAACGATGGGCGCCAGGCCCAGGGAAGGCTCGTCGAGCATGAGGATCTTCGGGCCGGCCATGAGCCCCCGCCCGACGGCCAGCATCTGCTGCTCGCCGCCGCTCATGGACTCGCCGAGCTGGTCCTTTCTTTCGGCCAGATGGGGGAAGAGTTCGTAGACCCGCTGCAGGGACTCCCGGCTCTTCTCCCGGGCTCTCCGGTTGTAACTGCCCATCTCCAGGTTTTCCTTCACCGTCATGAAGGGAAAAATCCGGCGCCCCTCGGGAACCTGAATGATCCCGTTTTCGATGATTTCGTGGGAGGGGAGGGAATCGATCCGTTTTCCTTCGAAGAGAATTTCTCCCCCGGAAATGGGGACCAGGCCGGAGATGGCGTTCAGCATGGAACTCTTTCCCGCTGAATTGGCCCCGATCAGGCTGACGATTTCCCGTTCCCGGACCTGCAGGGACACCTCCTTCAAAACTTGCATCTGGCCGTATGCCAGGTTGACCTTCTTGACTTCCAACACGGATTTCCCCTTTCCCTACCGTCCGATCAAGCGGTCCTCTTCCGGAAGATGGTTTCTGTAACCCATTTATAAACTCCCTGAGGAATGCAGATGACCACCACCACCAGGACGATCCCATAGATGATATTCTGAAGGCCCTGGTATTCTCCGCTGATGTAGACCCGGAGCAGTTCCTGCAGGGGGGTGATGATGAAAGCGCCGATGATCGGCCCGAGGGCCGTCCCGATTCCCCCGATCATGACCGACAGCGTCAGGGCGATGGACAGGCCCAGGGAGAATTCCGATTCGGGCTCGATAAAGGTGAGGTACTGGGCGAAAAAGGAGCCGATCAGGGCGGTCAGAAAAGCGCTGATCATAAGGGCGATGAGTTTGCAGCGATAGGTATTGATCCCCAGGGCCCGGGCCCCGTCCTCATTTTCCTTCAGGGCGGTGAGATAGTAACCCAGCCGGGAATTTTCGATCCAGACGGAGAGATAATAGGTCAGGGCCATGAAACCCAGGGCGACGTAGGCAAAAGGCTCCCGGTTCTTGAACATCAGGTTCAGAAACCCGGCATTAAACTTCAGGACGATCCCGATGCTCCCGCCCGTAAATTCCTTGAAATAGACCACCAGGATCCGCAGCACTTCAGCAAAGGCAATGGTGGCCAGGGTAAAATAGGTCCCGCGGAGCCGGAAGCAGGGGATCCCCAGGACCAGGGAAGCAATCACCGCCAGGAGGCCCCCGGCGATCATGCCCAGCCAGGGCGTGACCCCCAGATGGAGGAAGAGCAGGGTCGAGGTGTAAGCCCCGATTCCGTAAAAGGCGGCATGCCCCAAGGAAAGCTGCCCCCCGTACCCGCCGATGATGTTCCAGGCCAGGCCCAGCGCAGCCGAGGTAAAGACCATGATCAGCAGGTGCAGCACGAAGGCATTCTGCACCAACGCCACCAGCAGGGCCAGAAGGATCAAGAAACCGAGGAAGTAGCTTCCCTTTAGGAATCTCATGTATGAATGTCCCCTATCCCTTGGTCAACCCGAACAAACCCGACGGTTTGACCAGGAGAACCAGCACGAAAATGACGAAATAAACCGCTTCCTTCAATTCCGGGGAGATGAAGAAGCCGCTGAAGGCCTCCACGACCCCGATGACCAGCCCCCCGAAGAGGGCCCCGGTGATGTTCCCCATGCCCCCCAGAACGACGACCACGAAGGCGGTGAGGACAAAGTGAAGCCCCACGGTAGGGAAGGCATAGTAGATGGGCATGAGCAGGGCTCCCGCAACCCCCACGCAGGCCGAGCCCAACCCGAAGGTGAAGATGTACACCCGGTTGATGTTCACCCCCATGAGCTTGGCCCCGGTGTTATCCTGGGCGGTGGCGCGGATGGCCCGGCCGAGATAGGTATGCTTCAGGAATAGAAAGAGGAGAACGGTAATGCCGATGGCCACCAGGAAGGAGATCAGCCGGGGATAGCTGACCACCAGGTCGCTGAAGGTCAAAGTGGATGACATGTAGGGGGTCTTGACCATCCGGTAATCGGCTTTCCAGAAGAACAGGGCGGCATTGGCCATGATGGTGGACAGGCCCACGGTGGCGAAGATCTGGGTGTAATGCTCCGCCTGGATCAGGTGCTGAATCAGGTACCTCTGAGTGACGACCCCGATGAGGAAGAGGGCGGGGGCTACGATCAAAAGGGAAACATAGGGGTCGATCTGTAAGTAATGGAAGACCCAGAAGGTGAGGTACATGGCGATCATCAGGAATTCGCCGTGGGCGAAGTTGACCACGTTCATGACCCCGAAGATCAGGGTGAGGCCGATGCTCACCAGGGCGTAAATCCCCCCCATGAGGATCCCGCTGATGAGGGACTGTCCGATGATGATTAGCATGGAGTTCTTCTCAAAAACTGAATTCCCTCCCCCTGGATGGGGGAGGGGTAGGGTGGGGGTGGGGGAGAACCGGCTGTCCCCCTCCCCTCCGTCCCCTCCCGCGAGGGGAGGGGAGAGTTTGTGGATTTATTTTTTCTTCCGTTCCGCCCAGGTGGGAAGCGGGAACTGCATCTTGGCGATGGCCGCTTTTTCCGGCCATACCGTGGGCATCTGCTGGTTCTGCCATTGAGCGACGGGCGTAATGGCCCTCAGGTTCTGTCCGGTCTTGGGATCAAACTTCACCCCTCCCCCGGTCTCCGTTCCTTCAGGGGGAATGTCGATGGACAGGGCCCCTTTGCGGACGGCTTCGGGTTCGATGGCTCCTCCCTGCTTGATGGCCTGGAAGAGCACCTTGGTCCCCATGTAATTCATCAACGGGTAGGGGCCGTCGGCCTCTTTCCCGAGGAGCTTGATGTGAAGGGCGGCGAATTCCTTGACCCCTTTGGCGAATTTCGGGTTGACGTCCATGGAGGTGAATCCCACGAGCCCGACTCCCTCCACATCATCCCCCAGCGCTTTCCCGAAGTCCTTCAGCCCCGAGCCCCCGGTGGTGAGGGCGATTTTATAGTCAAATCCCAGTTCCTTGGACTGGCGGACGAAAAGGACCTGGTCGGTGAAGTAGCCGGGATAGAGAAGGAAATCCGGTTTGGCCGATTTCAGCCGGAGGATGACCGGGGTCAGGTCCGTGGACTTGGCGTTGTAGGGGATGTTGGCCACGACGATCATCCCGTATTTCTTGGCGGCTTCATATCCGAATTTTGCCTGGGTAGTTCCGAACAAGCCATCTTCGAAGACCAGGCCCAATTTGACCTGATCGGGCTTCTTTCCTATTTTCGGGGCCAGGTATTCGGACATGCACTGCAAAGCCGAATAGCTGTAGGTGGAAGCCGCCGGGCAGGTGCGGAAAACGTACTTGAAACCCCGGGCAGTGATATCGTCGGCGATGGCCCCCAGTTCCCAGTACACCACTCCGTACTTATCGGCCACGTTGGTGGCCGCATAGGAGAGGGAGCTGGAATAGGTCCCCATGATGATCTTCACCTTGTCGACGGTGCAGAGCTTTTCCGTCGCCGCGGCCGCGGCCTTGGCATCGGGCGCGTCGACGATGATGAACTCGACCTTCTTGCCGAGAACCCCTCCCTTTGAATTCAGCTCCAGCCTGGCCACTTCGGAACCTTCCAGGCTGTACTTTCCCAGCAGCGCCATGGAGCCGCTCAGCGGCTGGATCACCCCGATCTTGATGTCCTGGGCGCCGACCGGTCCGGCCAGCAGAAAAAGAAGACCGGCGAATAAACCAACTTTTGTTACCCAACTCTTTTTCATCTTGCACCCTCCTTATTCTTGGTGGTTAAAAAAGCCTTCAAACTTGAGGCCCTTAAGTAAACTTATTAATGAATACAAAATTGAAAATACTTGGTGAAACGATCAGAACAAGGGCAGTCAAGATGCCTAACTTAATTTTTTGGAGTGCGCCGGCAGGACGGCGCTTTTTCGGGGCCTGCGGGCTGCTCCGCACTCTGGCTGGCGCGACGTGTCGCGCCTCCTGAAAGCGGCGACACGTCGCCGCACTCCAAAATTTCTACGTTTAGGTCATGAACGCGAATCTGACGGTCAGTGTCTTCTCAATTATGGATTCATTCGTAAGCATACTTAAGACACTTTCTTTCGCTTGCGGCTCTGCCGCAGCTAGCTCTGCCCTTCCCGGAAAACATATTCCTTCCCCAGGTAGGCTTCGATGACTTTCTTGTCCTTGGCCACCTCCTGGGGCGGACCCTCGGAGATTTTTTCGCCGTAATGGATAATGACGATCCGGTCGGAGAGGTTCATGATGACCTGCATGACGTGTTCGATGAGGAAAATGGTGATTCCCTTCTCGTGAATTTTCCGGATGAGCAGGAGAGCTTCTTCCACTTCCGACGGGTTCAACCCGGCCATGACCTCGTCCAGCAGAAGGAGCTTGGGCTGCGTAGCCATGGCTTTGGCGATTTCCAGACGCTTGCGGTCCGCCAGCGTGAGGGCGCCCCCGAGGTGGTCCTTCTTCCCTGCCAGACCCACAAAGGATAGAATCTCCAGAGCCGACTCCCGGGCTTCTTTCACCCCCTTCATCCGGGGAAGGGCCGCGACCGTCACGTTGTAGAGAACATCATGCTTGGCGAAGGTCTTCACGGTCTGGAACGTCCTCCCGATGCCCAGGCGGCAGCACTCATAGGGGGGGCGGTTGGTGATCGTCTGGTTCTGAAAGAGAACCTCCCCGCTGTCCACGGGATAGAAGCCCGAGACCAGATTGAAGAGGGTTGTTTTGCCGGCCCCGTTGGGGCCGATCAATCCCATGATTTCGCCCTGGTTGATCTGGAGGCTCACATCGTGAATGGCGGTAAGCCCGCCGAACCTTTTGGTAACCGATTGAATATCCAATAAGGCCATAACCTTTAATCCATCCGATTGACGTTGGTTTTTCTAATTCCGAGAAGCCCGACTTTCTTTAAAAAAGCAACAAATTCCAATCATCAATTTTGATGGTCTCGAAAAAAGTCTCTTGGATCGTCACCCCGGCGAAAGCCGGGGTCCAGAACATCTTGAAGTAACTGGATTCCGGCTCCCGCCCCGGACCCAATCCGGGGTTCGCCGGAATGACGAATTCTATGGCATTTATTTGTCATTTGGTGCTTGGGATTTGGTGCTTATATTTTATCCCATCCGCACCAGTCCATCACGAACTTGGCGAGTACCCGGGTGACGGTCTGGATCGAGTCGATCTCCACGTATTCATCCGGTCCATGGAACCGGTCTCCTTTGGGGCCGAATACAAATCCCGGAGTCCCGAAGTAGGGACCGAAGCGGGTGTCCAGGCCTCCGGTGAATCCCCTGATTTCAGGCTCCTTTCCCAGGACCGGCGCCGCCGATTTCAAGAAGGCCTGAACGAAGGGATGTTTTTCGTCCTGCACCCAGGGTTCCGCGTGCCAGCCGTACCATTCCACAGCAGGGGGGTGTTCCCTCAGCCAGGGATCGCCCTGGGCCACCCGGGCGATGGTTTCTTCCACCTCTTTCTTTACGTCTTTCCCCTTTTCTCCGGGGATGAACCCGACCCGGCATTCCATCGTGGCCATGCCCGCCACCGAAGAGGCCCAGTCTCCGGCATGGTACGTGCCGATGTTCAGGTTGCAGGAACGGCCGCCGCTGGCCTTTTCCAGCAGGGGGTAGGGGTGTTCTTTGGCCCGCTTTTCGTCGAGGGCGAGGAGGGCATCGTGGATCTTGTTCATCTTCCCGATGGCGTTCACCCCGGTGTGGGAAAGGGCGGCATGGGCGGTCTTGCCCACTACTCTAACGCGGAAGTAGAGGATCCCGTTGTGTTGAACCCACACCTTTTCGGAAGAGGGCTCCGGGATGAACATGCCGTCGGCCTTGTATCCGCGGAAAAAGCAGGCTAGGGCTCCCCCTCCTCCGCCGGCCTCCTCTTCCACGACGCTTTCCCAGATCAATTTTCCCTTGGGCTTGAAGCCGCTCTTGAGGATGGCCTTGAGGGCGAATAGGTTGGCGATCAACCCGGCTTTCATGTCCAAGGCCCCGCGGCCGTACAGCTTTCCATCCCGGATTTCCCCTCCCCAGGGATCGAAGGTCCACCGGTCGACGGGTTCGGGGGAGACCACGTCCACGTGACCGTTGATGATCAGCGATCTTGCCTGGGGAGAGCCTTCCAGAATGCCCACCACATTGGGGCGGTTTTCAAAGGAGTAGGGGACCTGGATGAACGTTTCGTGGTCCTTCACCTCTTCCAGCTTGGCCTCAAAGGTGTCCACCTTCAGGCCCATTTCTTTGAGCTTACCCTCGATGAACTTCTGGGCCTCCAGTTCTTTCCCCACCAGGCTCGGAATCCGGACCAGCTGCCGGGCGGTGGAGACCATCTCCTCCTTTTCCCGGTCGATCTCCTCGAAGATCTTCTTGATTACCTTTCCCGAA
>Ga0315295_10001759_pt1 | contig 18535 bp, 21 predicted proteins | sample YL17G14_0_MG_FD_204453 | JGI IMG/M metagenome (GOLD analysis project Ga0315295, IMG submission 204453) | Sediment microbial communities from Yellowstone Lake, YNP, Wyoming, USA - YL17G14_0 | ecosystem: Environmental > Aquatic > Freshwater > Lake > Sediment | place: USA: Wyoming | collected... | reverse complement strand
CACATGATAGTTTCAATCCACGCTCCCGCGCGGGGAGCGACGCTAAGGCTAAAACTTAATAATTCTAAAGAACAATTTGACCACTATTTGCGAAGGTGTCTTTTTCACTCGCTCATATCTTAAGTTGTCAAAGAGCAATCTGCATAACACATTGTTTTTAAAGGCTGTATCACAGTCTGCGAACCTCCCGGCGAAATCATGTGTGCTTGAGGTTCGCACACGCTCAGACAAACAAAGGTCCTTCCTGATCTAAAGGCACTTTTGCTCCTACATGCTCAACCCGGTGCTTCCAGTTCGAGCCGAGATAATAAAATCTCAGACTGTCTTTCTCAGGATCAATCTCTGAAATCAATCTCTCTTTCAACATGGCCCACTGTGCAGGGTCGACAATACATTCAAATATCGAATACTGGACCCTCTGCCCGAAATCCTGACACGCGCGAGCCACCCTGCGCAAGCGGCGCTGACCCTTTCCCTCATCGGTGGCAACATCATAGCTTACAATCACAAACATGTTTCATCCTCACTTCCAGATAAACGGGGGATAGCAATCGAGGTCACCCCGCAGATACCGGGCCATCAGCATTGCCTGCAAGTGAGGCAAAAGACCGATCGTGACCTTCTCCTTGATAAACGGGTGCAGTATCTCCTCCTGCTTGCGCTTCTGATAGGCAACGAGAACGATCTTTCTTGTGTCGTCATCCATCCATACAGCCCCTGATTCCTTCTTCTTGAACCCTTTACCCTGCACCTGACAGAGATTGACCAGTGAGAGAACGAGGCGGTCGGCCAGAAACGGACGGAATTCCTCCATCAGGTCGAGGGCAAGGCCGTAGCGTCCCGGTCGGTCCCTGTGCAGGAAGCCGACTGCAGGGTCAAGCCCCACGGTCTCAAGGGCTGAACGGACATCGTGCATCAGAATGGTATACAGAAACGAGAGCAGGCAGTTCACATTGTCAAGCGGAGGCCTCCGGTTCCGCTCGTTAAAGGTGAAATCGTCCTTCTGGGATGTTATCAGATGATCGAAGACCCTGAAGTATGAGTTTGCCGCATCCCCCTCTATCCCGCGTACAATGTCGAGATGACAGTCTCCCTGCAGCCGCCGTATTGAATTTGCAAGATCCTGCGACGCCTGAGACACCTCATCAGCCTCGATCTTGCCGGAATGATCTCTCAGCAATCTTTGGATCACGGTACGGCAGTTTGCGATCTTTGCGGTCACTAACGCGCGCGCAATCGATGAAGAGGCTTGCAGGTTGTCGGCCCGCCGGTATTGCTCGCGCCTGAGAAGTACATTGCCTGATACAGGCCCCTGTACCTTTGCGAGGAAATCACCGTTTTCGGTAAGGAAGCTGATTGACACGCCATTTTCCGCGCAGAAGCCCATCAGGTACGGACTGCATGATACCTGGCCAAAGCAGACAATCCCGCCTAATGTATGCACAGGCACGCGCAGGGATATTTCTCCCTCAACCTTCACGGCAACAGTCTCCCCTTCCTTCAAGAGATAGGCCCCCTGAGTCGTGACAAAAAGTGTGTTGAGATGCCTTTTCATGCCTCCCCTAATTCTCACTCCAGCCGGAATGAGAGAAATAAACGGTTATCATTCTTCTACTACCTTCAACAGATACTTGCTTGCCGATCTTGCCTTACTGCAGGTCTTGGGCATGCACAGATCAAGCAGCGAACATTGCTCGCATTTCCTGGAAAATTCAGGCTTAGGAGTAACCCCTGAAGCGATAAGCTCACGCGCCTTGCGGGCGATGTCCTCCGTCTCCATGCGCAACCTGCCGTCAAAAATTACATCCTCCCTGCGTCGCGTCTTTCCATAAAAGAGAGCCCCACTCCTGATCTCGACACCAAGCATTTCTTCAAGGCAGATCGCCTGTGCACAAAGCTGTACCCTGTCGCAATTGTCCATTTTAGGTTTCCCTCGTTTGTATTCAACGGGGAAAGGTCTCCAGGTACCATCATCCATCCGGTGGAACTCGACTACATCCGCCTTGCCGATGAGACCGAGCCTGAGCGAACGCATCGGCACACCGTACTCGATGCGGACATTCCCACGCGACTCATAGCGATCCGTGTCGACCTTGTCATGCATTATCCTGCCTTCTGCGGTAAAAAGATTCTCACTCCACAATTGCTCAATATGAATTAAAGCGCACTGCCTTGGACAGAAAACATAGTGCTGAAGGGCAGAAAGCATAATGAAGTCGTCATCGTTGTAGTTCATATCTTTTTTCTTCCATTGAGCAACTGTGACCGAGTGCGATAAAGTCTTTCCGTGAACCCGCCCTCTTTCAAGAATGCCTTTTCCAGAGCCCGCAGTTGCTGGTCAAGCAGGTAGTTTGTTTGATGAATTAAGCAGACCATGGCGTTTGCAGCAATTTCAGCAGAAGCTTCAAAATAGGGCTTATACGTCGAATAGGACCTATTTTTTTGATAGCACAGCGCTCGAACCTCCCGCGCTTTCGCGTGTTCCTTTCCCCAAAGAGGCAGCCTTTGCCTGCGCAGATAATCCTGAAAATCGAGCAACAACTCTTCAAGGCTTGCCCGTGCCACACCAATTAGTTTAAGTTCAGATTTTTTGGAGGTGCCTGAGGCCATGCTGCCTTCTGCGATGTTTTGTTTGCCGCTACGTGCCGCCTGCACCATCTGGTCATGGGTGCGAGAGCGGCGGTCGATGAAACGGTCGCAAAACACCGCTGTGGCATCAAAAACAATCTCCGCCATCTGGTAAGATTGCAGCTCGCGATACCCGCCATGCGGCGGGATGAGTTGTGGGAGGTCTTTTTGGTCAGTCATTCTGCATTGCCTCGTCTTGTTTTTGTAAAAGTTGTTCCAGTTATGACCATGCCTGCCTTCAAGGATATTTCTACAGTTTAATGTCCAAGGTAATGCCTTGAGGCATATCAACCTGAGAAGGAACAGCAATCACATAGTCAGTAAAGTCTCGCACCGGATTCGCCTTTGCTTCTGCTTTGACCATATCGAACAACTGATGAGACTGTGCATTCCCTAAAGCTGAGTCATGCTTAAATACGATGAGCTTGCGGGTTGTCATCTGGCCTCTTGCTGCTGACCGGTCATGCTCAAACATCTCAAGTAATGCCTTCCAGAGCAGCTTCAAATCATCTTCGCCGAAACCTGTCTGCTTTGCAAACGGCGCAGAAACAAACCCATGGCAGCGATAGAGACCGTAAGGTACAGTGAACTTCCTGCCCATTGTCCTGTTGTCTCCCTGTTGTTTTTCTGCCTCGGCCTCAGTAGCGACAGCCATACGGGTAATGCTGTGCTCAAGCAGCACAACCTGCTCAATGCTTCGCGCAAAGGTAAGCTGCACGGGGCCACGGACTTGTCCTGCATTTTTTCCTGTTGACATGACTGCGCCGAATGTCCTCACATCATAGTATGTTCTGCACATGAACTGCCGAGCTGCTTCTGTTTTTTCGCCTTTTTCTTTCGATTTTACATCTTCTTGTTCATGTGCCTTATCAATTAAGTTATTCAAGATGGCTTTTTCTTTTATGAAAATGTCGTATCCACTTTCATTTCCATTTGAAAGTTGTACATAATTTCTTACTTTTCTCTTGATGCAAACATCTGTTACAAGCCCGTGTCCGGTTTCGGGATCAACGCGAGGGAGGTTACCTGCATCCGGGTCTCCATTAGGATTGCCGTCTTTTACGTCAAACAATAAAACAAAGTCATACCTATTACTGATTGCGTTGTTCATTTGTTGTTCCTCCTTTGAATTCTTAATCATTTGTTTCTTTCTTCCTGAAAAAATCCTGTCTCTGGTGATAATACCCGACTGCGAAGTGACCTTGATCATCAAGGCTAAGGTGGCTTGGGAAATCTGTTATCGCATCGATGATCTCGACGATTATTTTTTCCATATTAACTGCGCGACCCCTGTTTTCAAGCTTTGCAAGGTGATGGTTTTTTAGCTTCATTAGATGCGGGAAGACAGTTACAGGTGTGCTTGAAGCCGAACCGTAGAATCTGTCACGAATGGTTGCGTTGATTCCTGGGCTAGCCTCCTCCTGAATCTTTTCGAGAACTGAAAACAGCCTCCCAAGACGGTATCCAATGTTAGTGTTGCTTTGTTCCAATGACATGCCGACCTCCTTTTCATTCTTATATCGTGCTTTTCTGACAACTACAGCTTTTATCAACGATGCCCGAGGATAAGTAACTTCTCGTTCGGCCTTTATCCTCCGTATAGACGAGCCTAAGAGCGTTTCGGGGTACGGTGTGCCGGCAAGTATCGCCTTCATGAAATCGCCTGCCAGATTAGGCTGGATATTGTCTGACTTACCTTGTAAAGCAGTTGAAACAAGCAAGCGGAAAAGTGATAAGTATTCAGGCTGATGTGGGGGGCGGTCGATAGCAATATCCTGGAAGTGCTGCCTGATATTTTCTTCTACCTCAGCGACGGTTTCTGCATACCAGAAACGGATAGCTATGCGCGAAGCATTCGGAGATAAGCCGAGAACGTAGAATTTAATATTGTTCTCATCAAGAACCGGCTGAGCCCCGGTTTCGGGGGCTTTAAACAAAGCCTTTATTGCAGCGTTATCCTGGTCGGAGTTTTCTTTCGCAGGTTCTCCAAATATATCTAGAAACCAGTCTTCAAGCTCATGCTTCTTTTCTGCCCAAAATACTGTGCTTGCATCGCCAACCTGAATTCTATGACGTGAACCTTTTGATAGCAACGTATTTAAAGCAGTCGTGTAAGCGAATTCCGCTTGTTTGCCGACAGGCGCATTGTAGCCCTGTTCTTTGCCGAAAGATCTGAATGCATCAAGGTTGAAGGATACGATATTCGCTCCGGAAGACTGCGCACCCCACACGCCTTTAATAGCGGTGTGAAGACGGGCAGGTACATTTTTGTTTCCGGTGATAAGACATATCTGAGAGTCGGAATTGTCAATGCTTGAAGATGCATCTATGGCATTTCTGACAGCATCACGCTGGCAGATAAGCTCTGTGTCACCCTCAAGTTGAAATGCCATATTCCCCCTGCTTTCTTCAATCTCTTGAAAAAGTTGGTGAGTAAACAGCTTTTCATAATTTCTCTGTTCAATAAACCAGGTGACTGCGGCAATACCCTCATCATCTGGAGTGTTGGAAAAGGTTTCTTTAATCCTTCCGAGAAAACTTTTCTGTTGCTCCCTTGCCCTTTTGATAAGATCATTCTTGTCTTTCTTTTTGTCGGGCTTGGGTAGGCCTAATATATATGCCGCATTGTCCCATAGGAGATTTGCGGAAATACCGCTGCTTCTTTTTACTGCCTTCGGAACAAGAAAGGTTCTACCTTTTTTCTTTTTCCCTTCGCCTTCTCTTGTATCATGTAACCCCATAAACTCTCCTTTGCGATTTAAAACTATAATGAAAGGGATCTCTTGTAACTGAGAACCTTCTTGAGCCGCATGAGGTATTCTTTCATAATATTTCGCCAACGCCTGCAATATCACGGCCTCACCTCCCTTTCATCAATCTTCAGTCGCCCGTTGTCGAGGCTTGCCCGGAAAAAACGGGGCATGGTTTCTTTGCCGCCGAAGTCCATATCATATAACATCCAGCCGAGATCGCGTGTTTCGGAAATCGGCTCTGGCAAAGGCTTGCCGTTTGTGAACACTTCAAACTCTGCCGCAAATTCGCGGCACCCAAAATATGGACGATGGAAGCACTGGCCTTTGTCAGCCCTGCGGAGAAACATCTCGGTAAACTTAACAACTGTATCCTCGTTGCCCGCCTTGTCAGTAAGCTCAAAATAGGCATGAATTGTATAAGCAACATCTCTGAGAAACAATCCCGCCCGTTGTTGCCGCTGATCCTCGATAAACAATCCGTTTGCTCGCGGTGACATGACCGCGCCGACTTCGTTTCTCCGCACCGATTCCCACTTAATCGGATTCAGCACATCAATCTGTATGACCTTCCATCGGATGGCGGGCTTCCATAGAATCGCCTCAAGTATTCCTCTCGCAGCAGATGGCGTCATCACATCGTATGAAACACGTTCCACTTTCATTTCAGGTCTTGTGAAGCAAGCATTTCTTCCCCGAACCTTCAGACGGAAATCACTACTTTTAACAGGTGAATCTCTCATATTCCCCCCTTTCATCTTCAATAAATATGACTGTCAATTTATCTTGGTTCGTCATTCTCCGGCTCGAACGGGAGAATCCAGTGTCTTTCTCTGGATTGCCCGATCAAGTCGGGCAATGACATTAAAAGATTTTTGTGCACCATTGGGTCAGCACATCAAATCATCCGGCTCGTAGATCATTGATTTATCGGAACAGAAACCGAGCTCGGGATGATACATTGCTCCAAACACCTGAAGAAATATTCCCGGATGAGCTTCAATAATAGCGCCTTCGTTGTAAAGTTTTACATGAACGTACTTCGGCAGATTCACAATATATCTCTGAAGCCTTCTCATCAGCCACCTTTCGGGCTCCATTCTTTTCAACATCTCTATTAATCTTTCCCCTTCTCCGTAGCATACAATTACAGGAGCATATAGCTCATCGTCAATCATTTTGAATTTCTGAGCCGCGGAAAGAAAGCTGAATCGCAATTCCTTGTCAGTAGCAAGGTCTTTCAGAATTCCGTGTGCATCAAGTCTATCGCCTTTAAGCCAATAAAGTTCTTTGAAAAACTGTGCAAACCTATCAGGCGCAAGCAGGTCACTCACTTGATCAGTAAGCAATCTTCTTCCTATTTCTCCTGCCTGCTGCAAATCTTTTGGGAATTTACTTGGCGCCGCAAAAACCACGACACGTCCTCTCTCAAGAAGTCCTTCCCTGTTGCATCTTCCGGCAGCTTGTGCAATTGAGTCAAGCCCTGCAAGGGCGCGGTAGACAACCGGAAAATCAAGGTCAACGCCTGCTTCAACAAGCTGGGTGCTTATAACACGGGTTGGAGTTTTGTCTTTGAGTCTCTGCTTCATTTGATTAATCACTTTTGAACGATGCTCGCCGCACATGAGGGCGGAGAGATGAAAGGTATTTTCTCCTTTCTCAGGCATCAATTCATAGAGAGTCCGGCAGTCGTCACGCCTGTTGACTATGCACAAGACTGACGAATGTTGAGTAAGTTCAGATGCAAGGTCTTCCCATGCGCAGGGCGTTAAAAGATCGTTTGGCACATGCACCTCAACCCGCTTGAATGACTCATGAAGGGACAGGGGGTTTTCAATTATCTCAGCCGTCTTACCCAACCCTTCGAAGTGAAAATCAATCGACTTGTGCATTCCAAATGCAGGTTGCGTTGCCGTGCTGAGGACAAATGTCACATTGTAATTTTGATAAAGCTCCTTCATCGTATGAAGAATCGGATTGAGATATTCAGGTGGCAGTAATTGAACTTCGTCAAGGACAACAACGCTGTTCACAATGTTGTGCAGTTTTCGGCATCGGCTTGAGCGGTTGGCAAAAAGCGAGTCAAAGAACTGAACTGAAGTAGTTACGATAATAGGGGCGTCCCAGTTTTCACAGGCAAGCCTGCTCCTTGCGGTCTCCCTGCTCTCATCCGATATGTCAACATTGCTGTGATGCTCGACAACCGCATCTTTGAATATATTACTGAATTGTTCGGCTGTTTGTTCGATAATGCTTGTATATGGTATTACATAAATAATCCGTCTCTTTTTGTACTCAGGCCTTACAGCATGATTCAGTGCAAAAGCCATCGACGAAAGCGTCTTGCCTCCTCCTGTGGGAACCGTCAGAGTGAATATTGCCGGCTTATGTGCTGACTTTAAGATGCATTGCCTGAGAATCTCCGCCCGCTGTCTGTTGACAGTAGTATCTTCTGACTTTGCCTGTTTATCAATCATATATGATTCAAAGAGCGGAAGAAGTTTATTCAATGAGGGATACCCCTTTCGGGTTCTTGCTTTTTCCAGATCAAGAAAAGCCTCAGTATCAAGAAAGTCGGCGTCAACGAGACAGGAATAAAGCATCCTTATCCACAGGGCATGACCTTCTCTTGTTATGAATTTCTGTTTTGGTATTGACTGCTCAATGATATGAGGAGGGATGTCCGAGAAGGGCAGCTTTTTGACAAATTCAGTATTCTGTAAGCGTTGGACGAGGCTCTTTCTACCAGCCGTATCAGTTTGCCAATCGGGCAGCCCCGCGTGGTGTCCTGAGATTAGATAGCTGAATATTCTGCCCGGGATTTTTAACTTTTCAACAGCATGAATTGCCCCTGCCGTTGAATGATTAACCCTTCCCGTCTTAGTCTCGATATGCGCTTCTGCAGAAGCAAGGAGCATCTCTTGAAAATCTGATGAATACTTCCCCATATCATGCCACAGCCCTGCTATTCGTCCCCACTCCCTACATCCAAATTCCGCAGAGAACGATGCGGCGAGTTCTGCCGTACCCTTCAGATGCTCCTCAAGCCGGTGCCATTCATCAACCGGCCTTCCGTCAATGCTATGGGCGTAAAATTCCATAGGCTATCATTCACCCTTCAATATGCACACTTTTCACCATTATGCCACAGACCCGCTGTTCACACCCATTTTCCGCACCCGAAATTCAGCAGCAGATTTTGTAGCAAGGTCGGCGGTTCCCCTCACATGGTCATAGCGCAGATTCAGTCGGGCATTTTTACTGGAATGAGCGGTTGGCTTACCAGGAGTCAATAGATGCATCAAGTTCACCTTTATCAGGCACGGGCAGGTCTGTTTTTAGAGTCAAGCATTAGCTCAAAATCCAGAACATTGCTAAGTATATCCCGATCTTATTGGTACCATCCATATATTCGGATTTATTTACTTGTTTCTTAACCCATTCCCCTCGCCCTCTCCCGCAAGGGGAGAGGAAACCATGAAGAACCCTGACTCGAAGGGCAGTGTCAACTTCAAGGGGTTTCAAGCGTCATTGGATTTCGGGTGCTACCAGAAAGATAGAGAGAAAGGGAGCTCGCCCCGAGACAGAATATCCACTGGGCCGTTATTCTTGCAATCTGCCTTTCGCTGAAGACCCTGATCCGGAAGGCGGGAATAAAAAGGCTGTGGATGAAGTCCTCAGAGGAAAAGACGAGCTTCACTGGACGCATTAGGGGCACCTTGAGGACATCGCTCTGTTTGCCGTGCCCAGAATGAGGTCGAACTCCCGGGCAGCGGCGTGGAAGGAGTCAGGATTCAGGGTCCGGTAAACGGAATACAGGAGGAAAAGGCCGCCGAAGAGAATCATCTCGGTAAAAAGGAAAAACCACATCCCCATCTTCGATCCGGTGCAGTCACTGTGCCCTGCGCCAACGGTCTCCTGCATTGTTCTTACTATCCCCCCTTCTCCCTTCCGAAAGAATACGGCCCTCTTGTGACGACCGGCAACTCCGTAAATGTACCGGACAATCTTCCCGCCCGGGGCAAGAACGATAAGGGCAATAGGATGGTCCTCCGCTCCATGAGAACAGGCTCCAAGCGTCTGGAAGAGATTGGTCATACACTTTCTCCTCATCGTCATCAAATCGCCGTTTTTCTACTCTACTATAAACTCATTATACACAGCGACATAAGTCCCGGTTAATTTGTCATTCCGGCTTGTCCGGAATCTTTCCGAAAAAGAAGGATTCCCGACGCGCTCCGCTTGCGGGAATGACAGTTGATTTATGTCGTTCGGTATAAGTAATGGAATTATTTTTATGTCACTTTTTAGGAGAGGGCCTTCTACTCCTCACAATTCGTTCAGAGAACTTTTTTTCTGCCATGGTCCTGATTGGTCAGAAGCTCTTCCAAGATGTGGGGTACCCTCTTGTATGCCGCAACAGGATGGCAATACCTTAATTGTTCTCTGAACTTCAGCCGTGTGTGCTATAATCGATTTGAAACTGAGATTCCGAGAGGGGGATGAAAAAGTCTGCATTACGTTAACGACGCCTGAGTGGTATCTGAAACCTATCGGCACAACCCGTTCCTGAGAGCAGTGCGGAGGCGGTATTGACAGGCCACATCGGGCCGTATGCCTTCGAAGTGCTGAAGGTTATCAAATACCACTTCATGCAGAGGAGGAGTTTATTATGGCAAATTCCAAAGAGACCCTCGTGATTCTGAAGAAACCCAATGGCGAGACCGTGGTGATACGCGATCCCGATTACGTCAGTTATCCGGACCCCTCACGGCCCTACTGGATCATCGTGAAAGACAAGGACGAGATACACACCACAGGGGATGTTTGGGTCGAAAAAGGCCCGAGCGGCGATGAGGTCGTATGTGAAGAGTCTGTGGTCTGTACAGGCACGCAGTGTTTTCACAAGTTGCCTCACCCGAAATCAAAGGATTGCGGCGGGTTCTGCGAAGGAGTGGACAGGGCAGCCAATTGCAGACCTTACAGGATATGAAAGAGGCCGACTAAGTATTAAAAAACATGACTTTTTGTAATACCCCCGGTCGAGGGGGGAGGAAATTGCATTTTTGGTGTGGAGACCACAGCCTCGACTACTTCAAGGTATCGCCGGTAAGGGCTTTTCGGGACATCCGCCATGTCCATGTGAATAAAGTCTTTGCAACCGGCAGAATAAACAAAGTGGAGGTCGTGTATGCATGATATCAAACGGATTCTCGTCATCAGCAGGATGACAAAAGATTGCAAGAAGGCAATCCATTATGGAGTTGCTCTGGCCAATATGACGGGTGCTGAACTTAACGTGCTCCATCTTTTCCAGCATCCTATAGATTTTGATATGGCAGGGTGGTTTCCACTGAAGACCATGGAGAGAGAATACCGGATGTTCATTCAGGAGGCAAAAGAAGAACTCGACGAAATTATTGGTAGAGAGAAAACAGGGGGAATAGATATCAAGGAGGAGGTTGCAGAAGGGGACCCTGAAGTAAATATCCTGAAGATAGTTAATGAAAAGAAAATCGATCTTCTCGTCATGCTCGCCCATGAACAGGGCCGTGTGGAACATTTTCTATTCGGTCACAGTATTCATGAAATCATCAGAAAGATGCCGTGTTCGATCGTTCTCGTTAAAACAGGTAATGAACCTGCATCCTGATGAATAGACAAATGTGTCAATAGTTACCTGTCTCTTTCCTGCACAATCTTGGCATAGAACATCCTCTTCGCTACCTCCGTCAACAGCACATAGGGTAGCAGGATCGGGGCCAAGGTGATGAGGAAAAAAGGTAGAGGGAGGAAATTGGATTTTTAGTATGGAGACACTCACGTGAGTGTCTCCATACCTCTCAAAACGTCTCCCCTCCCCTTGCGGCCTTATTGTTACAATTGGTAATGATACCTTGTGAGGGACTGGAATGATGAGAGGTCTTCAATGGTGACTTTTGCGGTGAGCCCGGAAAAAAACCATTGGCTTAAGGAAAGAATGAAGGCCCTGCATATCAATGAGGAGGATATCGAAGAGAAATTTATCCGTTCATTGGGAAAGGGAGGACAGAAGGTCAACAAGACGTCATCCTGTGTGTACATCAAGCATATACCCACAGGGATCGAAGTGAAGTGCATGAGAGAGAGGAGCCAGTCTATCAACAGGTTCCTCGCAAGGCGGGTGCTTATTGAAAGGGTGGAACGGTTATTAGGCCAGCCCTCAGTAACAGACATAAGGAGGGAGAAGATCAGGAAACAGAAACAAAAGCTAAGGAAAAGGGTCATGGCTAAGCTTAAAATCAGCGCAGAGGGAACTCACGCCTGATCCGGTTTCAATTGAAACTGTTCATTGCCTTGTCTACCCCGTCACTGATGATCGCGACTACTGCCTCAGAAGCCTTCCGTATGGTCTCATGAATCACAGGAATCTCATCTCTTCTGAATTTGCTGAGCACGTAGTCTTCGACAGGTATCCCTTCTTCCCTGCCGATACCTATCTTCACCCTGACGAAATCTCCTGTACCAATCGAATGGAGTATAGACTCGATCCCCTTATGCCCGCCTGAAGAACCTCTCCTCCGTATCTTCAACTTCCCTGTCTCCATGTCAATGTCGTCATGGATCACAATGAGTCTCTCATGAGGGACATGGTATTGTTCCATGAGATCCTTTACTGCGAAGCCGCTTCTGTTCATGAACTTCAGAGGCTTCATAAGGACCACCTCATTATCCTCAATGGAGCCCGCTCCTACCATGCAGGACTCTCGCTTCTTCAGTTCGATCCCGAATTCATCCGCGATCGCGTCAGCGATCATGAAGCCGACATTATGTCTGGTTTTTGAGTACCTCCGTCCGGGATTCCCAAGACCTGCAACAATCCACAAGGGATTATTGTCCTGCCTCTTCTTCTTTCTTACCCTTCTTGATCAGCTCGGGCTCGGCTACCTCAGTTATTGGCGCCGCAGCAGCCTCTTCAACAGCCGGTGCGGTAACGGTGACGACAAGTTCTCCCGGTTCGTTGAAAACCCTGATACCCTCCCCCAATGTGAGATCACTCACATGGATCGATTTTCCTATCTCCATGTGTGAGACGTCTATCTCGATATGACGAGGCATGTTATCGGGAAGACATTGGATCTCTATCTCCCTTATACCGTACTGGAGAATGCCACCATCCCTCTTCACCCCGATAGGTTCACCTGTTGTAGTAATGCCCACAGTCACCCGAACCTCCTCGGAGAGAGAAACCTCAAAAAAATCAGTATGGAGCAAGTCACCCCTGACAGGATCTACCTGATAGTCTTTCATGAGGACGAGTCGGTGTTCACCCCCCTGGAACTGGAGGCGCACCATAGCATGCTCTCCCCCCGTGGCTTGAATGAACCTGGTGAGTTCCTTCTTGTCAAGCTGTATTGGCATTGAAGTGCCCCCTCGATAGAGGACTGCCGGGATCAACCCCTTCCTCCTCAGGGAACGTGCAGCACCCTTCCCGGTGCGCTCCCTTTCTTCCGCATTCAGTATGACCTTTTCCATCAACCCTCCTCTAAAATGGGATGAGTTACACAAAAAGAGAACTTATCGACGACTCCTCATGGATCCTCTCTATCGCCTCTGCGATCAAAGGGGCAATGCACAGGACGGTCAACTTGGAGCATTGCTCCTGCTTGCTGTCGAGGGGTATCGTGTTCGTCACAATAACCTCCTTTATCACTGATTCATTGATTTTCCTGATCGCAGACCCGGACAGGACGGCATGGGTCGCAGCGGCAACCACACTCCTCGCGCCTGCCTCCTTGAGGGCAGATGCTCCCTGCACCATGGTCCCTGCAGTATCGATCATATCGTCCAGCAGCATCACATCACGCCCCCTTACCTCACCGATGACGTTCATCACCTCGGCAACATTTTCTTTTTCTCGCCTCTTGTCGATGATTGCCAGTGAGCACTGCAGCTTCTTCGCAAAGATCCTCGCCCTTTCGACGCCACCTGCATCGGGAGAGACTATGACAAGGTCCTTGAAGGGAGCTTTTCGTACATGCTCGAGCAGGACCGACAGCCCGTAAAGATGGTCCACAGGGATATTAAAGAAACCCTGGATTTGCCCTGCGTGGAGGTCAACTGCGAGCACACGGTTCGCACCTGCCGCTGTAATGAGATCTGCCACGAGCTTCGAGGATATCGGGACCCTCGGTTGTACCTTCCTGTCCTGCCTCGCGTATCCGTAGTACGGGATCACCGCGGTGATCCTCCCCGCAGAGGCCCTTTTCAGGGCATCTATGATCAGGAGCAGTTCCATAATATTATCATTCACTGGGGGACAGGTGGGTTGTATCACGAAGGCGTCGGTGCCCCTCACGTTCTCATTTATCTGAACCATTATCTCTCCGTCACTGAAAGTAGCGATCTTCACATCGCAGAGCGGTATGCGGAGATGTCCGGCTACCTCACCTGACAATCTCTTGTGGCTATTCCCGCTGATGATCTTTATCCCTTCAGGCATTTTTCCTCCGGCAACACATACCCCTTCATACGAATTGCTGAAAAATGTACGCTGACTAGTGACTTCTGTAGTTCGACTGGGGCGGGAGGACTCGAACCTCCAATTGGGAGATCCAAAATCTCCTGACTTGCCGTTTGTCGACGCCCCAATTCATTGCATACAAATACGGCAAACGAAAGGATACAACATTCACACGGATTACTTCAAGAATCAAAAGTGGACTCGGACTTCTTCTCTGCTACTGTGTGGACGGTCCTGCACCAGTAAGGAATCATCCGTTCCGATGCCTTCTCTGCATCCCGGAATTCTTCAAAGACGCCGAATATCGTCGGACCGCTTCCACTCATAGAGGTAAAGAGGGCACCGCTTCTGAGCAGGTTTTTTTTAATCTCACCAACGACAGGAAACCTCCTGATCATATATGGTTCAAAGTCATTCCTCAGGAGAGATGACAGGGACGAGAAATCACCTTTCTCAAAAGCATGATACAAAAGTGTAAAACTATTATCCTCCTTTGTCAACAAACCCCCGTTTCTCATGGGGATCTCATTGGTCTCATCAATTTCCCGGTATGCCCATGCAGTGGATACCTCAAACCGGGGTTTCACAAGGAGGAGGATATAAGACCGCATAGGGACAGGTCTGACGATCTCACCCTTCCCCTCAACGATCGCAGCGGGCCCACTAAAGAAAAAGGGTATATCGGAGCCCAGTCGAGTTCCAAGCCCGACGAGATCATCAACAGAGAGATTCAGCTTCCACAACCTATTCAGACCCATCAAGGTGACTGCCGCATCGCTACTCCCTCCTCCCAGCCCTGCAGCGAGAGGGATCTCTTTTTTCAGAGTGATCTTGACTCCCTGGGAGGTCCCGGAAATCTCCTGGAGCATCCGTGCAGCCCGACACACAAGATTCCCCTGGAGGGGGATAGGGGCATCAGTGATTACTGTTATACGTTCTGAGTGCTCAAAAATCAACTTGTCAGAGAGGCTTACGCACTGCATGAGGCTCCTGATCTCATGATAGCCATCGTCCCTCTTACCGATGACCTTCAGAAACCAGTTTATCTTTGCCGGTGCGGTGAGGGTCATCATCACCTGGGTCTTTGATCCTTTACGAATTATTTATCTCTTCTCGGGAGGCCGTGTACAAATCTATTCCGGGAGGGTTTTCATTTTCAGTTTCCTGATCTTCTCTTCAACCCTCTCCTTAAGGCCCTCTTCTTTCTCACTGAACTCAATTGCCCTCTCCCAAGTCTTCAGGGCTTCGTCCTGTGCTCCCTGGGCGGAATAGACGTCCCCGATATGCTCATAGAGCACAGGGTCATCATTCACGTACTCGAGGGCCTTCTTGAGATAACGCATCGCATCATCATGCCGGCCGATCTTGAAATAGACCCAGCCCAGGCTATCAATGATATACCCGCTCTCCGGTTTAAGATCAACGGCCCTCTTGATGAGCGACAGGGCCTCTTCAAGGTTGATCCCCCTGTCGGCATAGCTGTACCCCAAATAGTTCAGTGCATCCGCATGGTCAGGGTTCAGTGCAATCACCTTCTTGAGATAGGTAACCATATCGTCTATTCTCTGGGTCTTTTCGAAGAGGATCGCCAGGTTGAACATGAGATCCTCATTATCTTTGAATTTCTCTATTCCTTCCCTGAACACGGCCTCTGCCTTGGCGTAGTCCTTCATCTGCATGGAAGTGATGCCGTAGTAGAGATAGATCTCAGGTTTTTCTTTCTCGAAGGAAAGGACCTCTTCGTATACCTTTATCGCCTCGGGGTACCGTTTGAGTTTCCCATAGATACCGGCAAGTTGGAGAAAGGCATTGACGTTTCTTGGGTCGAGAGAGATGATTCTCTTCAGTTCCTCGATAGCCTCGCTGTGCTTCTCCATCTCCTCAAGGGTGGCAGCAACATAGAATCTCACCAGGATGTCATTGGGTTTTGCTTCAAGGACAATCCTGAATTCTTCTATTGCACGGTCGTATATCTTGTCTTCGAGATACAAAAGGGCCAGTCTCAGGTGAACATCGATATTTGCGGGGTCTTGCTCGCTCAGTTCCTTGAGCTGACTTATCGCCTTATCGACACTTTTTTGCTTAATATACACCTGACTCAAACGATCTTTCACCTGGAGATTCAAGGGATTTAGATCCGAAGCCTTCTTATAATACTCCTCTGCCTCGGAGAAGTTGCCCTGTACCTCGCTGATCATCCCGAGGTTCACATAGGCGCCCTCAAAATTCGGCCTCAAATCGATCACCATCTTGAAATATTCGATCGCCTTTTCAAATGATTTCTTCTGCATGTATACGGCACCGAGGTAGTAGATCCCGATCACGCTTTCAGGCTTTGCCTTCAGGAGTATTTCGAAAATCTCAATCGCATCATCATACCTTTGGGTTGCAGAATACAATACCCCTAGAAAAAGGTAGGCATCCATCTGTGATGGATCGATACGGATGACTTTCTCGTAAAGCGTGATCGCCTCATCCAGCCTCTTTTGGCTGTTATATACCTGACCGAGCAGCATGAGGGCCGGCACATAGTCTGGATTGATCTTGATAACTTCCTCTGCGGTCTTGATTGCATCCTGGATCATCCCCTTCCGGAGGTAGATAAAACTGATCTGGGCCATGAGGTACTCGGAAGCAGGGTCGAGCATGAGTGCCTCACGGTAATGCTCAAGGGCCTTATCCCAGTTGCCGGAAATCTCCTCCTCATACCCGAGGATGAACTCATAGTATGCTTGATAAGAAGGCTCGGGTGTTTCCTTTTTTACCCCGATCTGGCGGGGAGCACAGGAATATACACCGATCAGGGCAGAGAGTATCACCAGAGAAAGTATTGTCGTCTTAGATGCAGCCATATAGCCTCTTTGATAACCCAATTATATCAGAATCACAGCGATTTAAGGAAGGATGCGATGAAGGGTGTTTTTTCCGTTAAAGTTATTGCATGGTATATACGATAACAAGTGCATGAAGGTAATGCTCAAGAAGATGTTCCGGTGGATAAGGTTGCCAAGGGTCTCATGGAGAAGGAGAAGGGATTCATATAATGCATTGGATGAGGATTTCATCGGATACGAGTCATTCTCATTGCATTGTCAAGATGATACGGCAGCACATAACAAAAAGAATAACCCCACTACCCTCCGGGAACATCCGAAGGGCATGTAATTTTATTGCTATCTCTATTTTCTTCTTTCCTATAAAGGCATGCATTGCGTTATGCGGTGCACACTTTCCCTCAATGTCAATTGGTGTCAACTCTTCAATTTCCAAAAGTGGTTCAAACAAAGATTACCCTTTACTTTTGGGGAAATATACGAGTGTATTAATGAGGAGTTGTTCTATACTATAGCAGTGAAGTCTGTACAAAAGGAGGAAGGAAGTAGTGACAGGAGGCGCAAACCTTCTCTCGTATCGCCTGGATGGATCAGGTAAGACAGTCCTTCTCCTGAACGGCGGCTTGATGAGCATGGTATCGTGGGACAGGATAGTAGCCCGATTAAGCCAGTCGTACCAGGTGCTTCGCTGTGATTTACGGGGACAGATGCAATCACCTGGCAGGCCCCATCCTCATCTGGATGGACACGTCGACGATCTCATATACCTGCTCGAGACGCTTGACATGAGCAACGCGCATGTGATCGGCACATCGTTCGGCGCGGAGGTTGGCTTGCTGCTTGCAGCTCGGCATTCGTCGCGGGTTACCTCACTGGTAACAGCGACTGCAGCAGATGTCTTTGTTGAGGTGTCAGAGTTCTTGACGTGGTCTAACCCTCTTCGCGAGGCGTCCCGTATTGCCGCAGCGGGCGGAGACCGCATGGGGTTCTATGACCGTCTCACAGAGCGGCTATACTCTCGTGCCTATATTGAAGCTCATCGTGATGAACTCGAGGTGCGCCGTCGGCAGGTCGCAACGCTGCCTGACTCCTGGTTCGCATCTGCCGACAGACTGCTCGCAACTTTGGAAACACTCGATCTGCGACCATACCTGCCGCAGATCTCCTGTCCGACACTCGTTTTGATCGCAGAACTTGACGAGCTGGTGCCGCCGACAAGATCCATGGCCCTCGCCGAGGGTATTCGAGGCTCCCGAGTGGAAATTGTCAAGGGAAGCGGGCACGCCCTCGTCTTCGAGCACCCCGAGCAGTTTGTGGAGATCTGTCTTGACTTTCTATCCAGCGTGGCGATGCAAGAGAATAAATCGTGACAGGGTAGGATGCTGAGGCGCTGGCGCTTCTACCTGATATATGCCTCGGTGACATATCTCCTCATCATTCTATGGGAATTGAAGTAATAGGCGTTCATGCCGATGGCATTTTGCATGATCTTCACCCACGCCGGTTTATCGTTATAGAATGTGGGCAGGATGATGTGTTCGAGCTTATGGTAGAGGTCTTCTGCATCCTGGGTATTGTCCATGATCTCTTCATGCACGCTGAATTCCGATGGGTAAGGCCCGATCGACCAGCCAGTAAAACCCTCGATATGCCCTTCTATCCACCAGCCATCGAGGACACTGAAATTGGGCACCCCATTATGGGTTGCCTTCATTCCACTTGTGCCCGATGCCTCAAGCGGCCTCATCGGGGTATTGAGCCAGACATCAACGCCTGAAACGAGTTTGAGCGCCATCCCCATATTGTAATTCGGAAGATAG
>Ga0315295_10001756_pt1 | contig 18542 bp, 15 predicted proteins | sample YL17G14_0_MG_FD_204453 | JGI IMG/M metagenome (GOLD analysis project Ga0315295, IMG submission 204453) | Sediment microbial communities from Yellowstone Lake, YNP, Wyoming, USA - YL17G14_0 | ecosystem: Environmental > Aquatic > Freshwater > Lake > Sediment | place: USA: Wyoming | collected... | reverse complement strand
GGAGACTGCACTTGAAATTCTGAAAAAGATCCCGGGAGCACTGGAATATAAAACCTGGTATTTCCCGACAGGGAACATACTGACAATATTTGTTGAAGGAGGCTCTGTAAGAATTAATACAAATACTGGCGAAGGTACAATAGAGAGAATAAGCAAAAGACCCCTTTTCTACCAGATAAATTTTCTGCATTACAACCCGGGCAGATGGTGGAAATACTTCAGCGATATATTCTGTATCTCCCTGATTCTGGTTACGGTCACAGGCTTGTTCCTTGTAAAAGGCAAAAACGGAATTACCCGGAGAGGGGCGATCCTTACGGGAATCGGCATTATTCTGCCCCTGTTGTTTCTGTTTATATATTGAAGAAACCCACCCCAAATCCCTCCCAGGAGGGGATCAACATTAATAGGCAATTCTTTAAAACATAATACATCGCCAATATTACATATCACATTCTTAGGCCTTCTTCATTGCCTCCAGGACCCTTGCCGGTGTCATTGGCATCCTGAAAAATCTGGCACCCGTGGCATCAAAAATTGCATTTCCAACCGCAGCGCCTACAGTAATTATGGCTGGTTCGCCTCCGCCTTTTGGCGGTTTATCTTTTCTGTCAAGAATGGCACAATCCATCTTTGGAGTCCATGAAAAACGAGGAATTTCGTAGCTGTCAAAACCACGGTTTTTAACGTTACCTCCCTCAAACATAACCTCTTCAGTGAGGGTATAACCCAGACCCATCTGGATACAGCCTTCCATCTGGATCAATGCTCCCTGCGGATTTACACATAATCCCATATCCTGGGCGCATGCAACCCGTACGACCTTAACCTTGCCTGTACTTTTGTCAACTTTGACTTCAGCCATCATAGCCACCCATGTTCCTGCATCCGTTCCGCATGCTATACCGATTCCTTTCCCGCCGGGAGTTTTCCCGGGAACATAACCAAATTTATCAGCTACTGCTTTCCAGCAGTCAATCATCTTCTCATCCTTAAGGTTTTTCAGACGGAATTCGAGAGGGTCAATACCTGCCTCAGATGCCATAATATCTATCTGCGATTCCCTTGCAAATGTGTTTGCGTTGTTATTCGGGGCACGCCACGGACCGGTACCAAACGGATGAATCACGGTTGCATCCATATTCTGGCTGTAACTGGTTGTCTTGGCATTCGGTACATCATAAATTGTATCCGAGCCTCTTGTACCTCCATAGTAAACACTATAATCCCACATTTTTATCAAGCCCGTCTTATCAATACCCGATCTGATCCTTATTACTCCGGCCGGATGAAAAGTATCGTAGAAAAACTCCTCATCGCGGGTCCAGACAAGCATCACAGGTTTTCCTGAAAGTTTGGCAAGCCTGGCAGCCTCAACACCCTGCTGATATGCAGCCTTCCCTCCGAATCCGCCTCCTACAAAGGGAGCTATAACTCTTACATTCTCTCTCGTGAATCCCAGGTCGCGAACTATCCCATCCTGCAGGCCGAAAGGTGATTGGGTTGAAGCCCAGACTGTCACTTTATCACCTTCAAGCTTTGCAAGTGCAGTATGTGTTTCAATAGAAGTATGTGCGAGATATGGATCGTGAAACTCCGATTCAAATATCTTGTCAGAGAGCTGGCTGCCAGCCTCCATGTCTCCGTTGGTCCTTATAACGTTGACTCTTGAATCAGCTCCCACCATGCGATCATATAAGCTTTTATCATTGACCTTCAGCTCATTGAAGGTATATTCAGCTTTTATTTTCACAATGGCTTCATCTGCCCGGTCGCGGTTTTCATTAAGGACTGCAATAAAATCACCATCGCGGACAACCTGAGTACCTTTTATTGTTTCGGCTCCCGAAACATCAACGAATGAAAGTTTTGCGCCATGTGAGGGTGGTCTTAAGATCCTTGCAAAAACCATCCCCGGAAGCTTAAGATCACCTGTGTATTTTGCCTGTCCTGTAACTTTCAATCTGGCATCGCTGTGCTTATATGATTTGCCGACATAAGTGAATTTTGTATATTCCTCAACAGGTGGTTTAACATCCAGATATCTCTCAATCTTTTTGCCTTTGGCAAGTGAAGCGTAACTAACACTGTTCTTTGGATTTTTAGTGTCAAAAATAAGTCCATCCCTCACCTCGAGTTGTGCAGCCGGGACACCAAGTTTAGCAGCAGCAAGATCTGTAAGGACACTTCTTGCTTCAGCGGCCGCAGCTCTCATAGCCGGTCCGAAAGTTTGTGTGGTTTGCGAACCCCAGGTTCCTCCATCATAAGGACAGAGGTCTGTGTCACCCATTACCATTTTCACTTTCTCAAGTGGTATGTTCAGCTCATCAGCCATTATCTGTGGCAGAGAAGTGATCGCTCCCTGTCCCATTTCTATCTTTCCTGTAAAGCAGCTTACTGTTCCGTCCGCAGCTATCTGCAGGAATGCATTATAGTCTTTTGTAAGGCTTCTCCCCTGGGGAAGTGCCAAATCAGAGAGGTTAAATATATCCCAGGGCTGAAAAAATATAAAAATCCCCCCACCCAGCATTTTAACAAAGCTTCTTCTCTGAATACCGTTCTTTTTTGCTGTTCCGGATACTGCCTGTGTTTTTGTATCAGTTTTTTTCATCTTTACTTCCCTCCTTTCATTTCTTTGGCTGCTGTTTCTACTGCATCAATTATCCTGGTGTGTGCCCCGCAGCGGCACAGATTATCATCCAGTCCGTTAATTATCTCCTGCCGCGTCAGTGATGAATTCTTCATTAGCATTCCGGCAGCAGTCATTATCATTCCAGGAGTACAATATCCGCATTGCAGAGCATCGTGGTCAACAAATGCTTTCTGAACGGGGTGAAGCTTACCGTTGCGTGAGAGGCCCTCAATTGTAATGACCTCCTTACCGGCAACATCACTTACCGGGAGCATGCACGATCTGGCGGGTTCCCTGTTGATAAGAACAGTACATGCCCCGCAGAATCCTGTTCCGCAGCCGAATTTTGTGCCGGTCAATCCAAGCTGATTCCTTAGCACCCACAGGAGTGTCTGATTGAGCTCAGTTGTTATTTCGGTTTTTTTACCGTTAAGATTGAACCTGATTTTCTCTTCCATATTTGCTTTTATTTATTTAGTTCATTCAGATAATCTTCTTTTGTGTCAATATCCTTTAAAATTCCCGGAGAATTGGTTCTTAACTCGAAAACATCTTTCTGATGCATATCCGAGAGCGACCTCAAACTTTCATTCTCCTCCAGGGTATATATTTCATCTCTGTATTTGCTATCTATCAGTATCGGATGACCACGTTTATTCCTGTACACCGGAATTACAATTCCTTTTCCTGTTTCCCTGTATGCATTAATAATGAGGTTTATAACGTCAGGCTCAATAAAAGGCTGATCGCCCGGGAATACAAGAACTGCATCAAAATTTAACGGAAGATTTTTAAAACCACACTGAACCGAAGAGAGCATACCTTTACTGTAATTTACATTGTAACAGTGATTTATCGGCAAATGACTTATTGATCCCAGAATCTCATCCCTGTATGAACCAAGAACAACCAATGTACGAAAAACTTCCGACCTGATCACATTTTCAATGACCTTTTCTATCATTGTCATTCCATTAAATGGAAGAAGCATCTTCGGGACTTTCATCCTTTTTGATTCTCCGGCAGCAAGTACTATAGCCCAGATTCCACTCATGATTATTAAAAGGTTCGGGGTACGGGGTGCGGGGTGCGGGGTTTGTTTTTTACTTGTACAAGTTGTGCTGCTATGCTTACTGCAATCTCTTCAACAGTTTTTGAGCTGATATCCAGTCCTATCGGTGCAAAAATCCTTTCCCACTGATCCTCAGTCGCCCAGCCATTCATGGTAAACTCCCTGTGCATCAGCGCAACCTTTGTTTTACTTCCTATCATTCCTATGTAAGCTGCACCAGATCCTATGCATGCTTTCAGGGCATTACCGTCATCCCTGTGTCCCCGGGTTACAATTACAATAAATGTGTCATCCCCTTTATCAATCTTTTCAATTGCATTGCCAATTTCCTCATTGATAATATGATTTGCAGAAGGTATGTTCTCAGCATTGGCAAATTCAGGACGGTCATCAATAACTGTCACTTCGAAATCAAGTACGCTACCTATCTGCGAAAGCGCCCTTCCGATATGTCCGGCACCAGCTATAATCAGTCGGGGTAAAGGAATAACCGGTTCAAGAAGAAGCAGATGTGAAGGGTTTCTCCCCTCCTGCTGAATCTTAAGCTCCCTGAAATCATAAGAATCGATTCCGGAAATAAGATCCTTTATCTCCGGTTCTATCAGAGATTTTAATTCTGCAGGAATAAGACTCCTGTCTCTGTCGGTTGCCCAATACCTGTTTATGAGGATCTTACTGTTTCCTCCATACGTGACCAGAGTTATCAGTACGCCTGGGATCCTAGCCTTTGAAGATCTTTTTAGAGCTTCAAACACATGCTTATGCCTGGCAAGTTCCGGATCGACCAGTACATTTATCTTACCTCCGCACAATGCATCTTCCCCGTCTGAAACACTTGTATCCAGCCTGAAAACCTGATGAACCGGTTCCTTTGTATCTAGAGATTCTATGGCTATATGTTGCACCTTGCCTTCGAGCACTCCCCCACCTATAGTTCCGGCAATAAGTCCCGACTTGTTGAAAAGGGCGGAGCTGCCCGGTTTCTGCGGGGTTGATCCTTCAGTATGCGTAACTGTGGCAATTACCAGGTCCGAAGCATCCCATGTGTTATCAGGGATCCGCAGGTAAATATTCTTCATCCGCCAGAAAATGCATTGGTTAAAACAAATATATTCAAATTATTAAAACCATGGCAAACATCATTTTTTATATATTTACATAAACGGTAGAGATATTTTTAGTTTTAACAACCCCCCAATCCCCCCAAGGGGGGCTTAGCCGTGAACGAATATCAAAAAGTCCCCCATGGGGGATTTAGGGGTAAAAACATTTTAAAACAAATTTTACCATGAAAAAGCTCTTCTATTTTCTGTTCATTTTGTCAACCATTTCTTTTTTCCCCTCATGCAAATCAAAGGAAACCAAAACTGCCATTACCAGAGAATCAGATTATTCATGGCTTGAAGAAATAACCATCAAGGAGCTTCAGCAAGGTTATAAGGATGGCAAATTTTCAGTATCAGAAGTTGTGTCAGCCTATCTTGGCAGGATAGAGGAGATTGACAAAAACGGTCCGGCACTGAATTCAATAATTATAATCAATCCTGATGCTCTCCTGATCGCTGAAGAGCTTGACAGGGAAAAAGCTGAAGGAAAGAAAAGAGGTCCGCTTTTCGGCGTTCCCGTTGTTCTGAAAGATAACATTGATACTCACGACAAAATGCCAACTACTGCAGGTGCTACAGTATTGAGGAACTCTTTTCCAAAAGCTGACAGTCCGGTTGCAAGAAAGCTTCGGGAGGCAGGCGCAGTGATCATTGCAAAAGCAAATCTGAGCGAATGGGCAAATTTCCGTGGCAACGCATCAACAAGCGGGTGGAGCGGCGTAGGTGGACAGACAAAAAATCCGTATGTCCTCGATCGTAATCCCTGCGGCTCCAGCTCAGGGTCAGGCGTGGCGGTATCGGCCAACCTTTGCATGGTCGCCATAGGGACAGAGACAAACGGGTCAATTGTTTGTCCTTCAAACAATAACGGGATTGTTGGCATTAAACCTACTGTCGGACTGATCAGCAGGACAGGTATAATCCCGATCTCATACACTCAGGATACACCAGGGCCAATGGCTCGTACAGTGGAAGATGCTGCGATCTGCCTGGGTGCTCTGACAGGGATTGATCGGCAGGATCCAAAAACTATAGACTCAGATGGAAAATCTTTAGCAGATTATTCATCAAGTCTTAAGAAGGATGGACTCCAGGGTAAGCGAATCGGAATAATAAAGAATTCAGGAGGTTTTTCTGCAAGGGTGGATGATCTCATGAGGCAGGCAATTGCGGACATGACGGCACATGGAGCTGTTTTAGTTGAAGTCGAAGCCCCTAAAGACTCAGCTTTTGAGGGCGCTTCATACGAGGTGATGCTTTATGAGTTCAAGGATGGGCTAAACAAGTATTTTAGTGGATTGGGGAATGATGCGCCGGTTAAAAATATAAGTGAGCTTATCGAATTCAACAAATCTGATGAAATAGAGCTCAAATATTTTGATCAGAAAATCCTTGAACTGGCGGATAAAAAAGGTGATCTTTCCTCACCTGATTATAAAAAATCGCTCGAAAAAATGCTTAAAGCCACAAGGGAAAGCGGGATTGACAGCCTTATGAATTCCAATGATCTTGATGCCCTCATTGCTCCTACCGGGTCGCCTGCATGGAAAATTGACCTGCTGTTGGGTGATCATTTTATAGGGGGTAGTTCATCACTTGCAGCTATCTCGGGTTACCCGGCAATAACAGTTCCGATGGGATTTGTTGAAAGCATGCCTGTCGGAATTACATTTTTCGGAAGGGCATGGAGTGAACCGGTGCTTATTGAAATAGCTTACAGCTATGAACAGGTGACAAAACAAAGAAAGGTACCGAAGTACCTTGTAACAGATTAAAAATATTGAGTTTTAGCACCAGGCTATTCAAAAAGTTAACCACCTCCCCCTGACCAACTGACCAAAGGGTGTGACAGGGTGGTTTAGCTGATTACTGCTATAACTTTTTGTCGTCCTCTTTTGATTCTGCCTTCATCTTTTCGGGTTCATCCTCAACCTTTGAGGCTTTTTTGAAATCCTTTAATCCCTGTCCGATCCCTTTCATAAGTTCAGGAATTTTTCTTCCGCCAAAAAGAAGTACAACCACAAGCAGAATAAGTATTATTTCAGTAGCTCCGAAATTTCCCATCTTTTCAAATATTAAATATCTTATAAAGATACTAATAATGCTCGATACATCAAATTAAATCTGCAAAATACCCCATGCCAGTAATATAAGCAACCCTACAACCACCCAGCTAAGTAAGAATCCGACCAGGTCTTCCCTGTACCTTTTGAAGAAATTCCTCCTTCGTTCCCTATTTTTATATCCCGGGATATCAAGAAGCAATAGATCATCGCCCGTCAGTTCAGCCAATGGCTTTTTGCCATCCGGCCCGGGCTTTTTTGCATCCGATTTCCTTCTCATATTGTCAAAAAATGATTCAATCTTTTCCCTCTCTTCCGGCTTTGTAAGTATGCTTACCAGCCAGAAAATGAAAAACCCCGAGAGCATTGCAATTCCAAATGGTCCGGGTTTCCATTTATAAACCAGCATAAGATCGCCTGCTGTCATAAAGTTAACAATATAATAGACTGTCACGGAAACGATTACAGCTGCTGCAGCACCGTAACGGTTAGCCCTTTTCCAGATTATGCCCCCCAGGAAGATGATCCCCATAAAAGCAGCCAGCGTTTCGGTAAATAAGAAACCGTTCAACACATTTTTAATGCCAAGGGCAAAAAGGACCCCGAGAGCCGAAAGACCCAGACCCGAGTAGCGTCCCATCCAGAGGATTGTCCTGTCGCCAGCGTTGGGGTTTATATACTTTTTGTAGAAGTTTTTTGTAAAGAGAGCACCGGTGTTAACCATGAAATTAGAGCACGCCGACATGTTTGCCGCAACAATTGCAGAAAGCATTAGTCCTACCAGCCCCGGAACAAGCAGTTTACTGCATGCATATCCGAATGCCATCTCCGGATCAGAAAGAGATGCATTGTTCTTTACAACAAGAGCAGCCACCACCAGTCCTGTCAGCGCCCATCCTATTGTAACCAGTCTTTTTACCATCGACCCGAATGTCTGACCTATTCTCCCGGCCCGTTCGGTGTTGCCGGTTGCACACATTGATATCATGTGAGGCTGTGCTGTTATTCCAACAATCCCGTTAACAGCAAGCATAGCAATTGTAAATCCATCTATTCCGCTTGCACTGTTGAAAAGATCAAAAAAATGATCGGGAAGTACGGACTTCATGTAACTGAATCCGCCTATCTCCCTTAATCCCAATGGTATAAGCATTATCGAAAGGGTTATAATAAGGAACGACTGTATAAAATCTGTATAGGCTGCAGCGATCAGCCCGCCGACAAAGCTGTATATTATAAAAGCAATGGTCATACCCAGTACCACCATATTTGGAGAAACGAGATTCCCGGTTGCTACAGAGATGACTTTTGCTGCTCCCTGAAGCATGACCCCCATGTTAAACACAAAAAAAGCAATGGCAAAAACCGAGTACACCATTCCCATGGTACTGCCATATCTGTCCTCAATTATTTCACCCACAGTCGTACGTTCACTTCGCCTGTAGAAAGGTGCTATCAGCCAGTAAAAAGGTGTTATCAGCATGTTCTTCCACTGGTACCATATTGTTGCAAATCCATTGCTGAATGTTGCACCTGTCTGGGCCACAGGCATTTCGGCATGAGTTCCCACGCCAAATGCCTGCCCGATCATTATGTACCATTTGAATTTCCTTCCGCCCCTGAAATAGCTGTCGCTGGTTTTTATCTTTCGTGAGATCCAGATGCCAAAAGTTGTGATCGAAACGAAATATCCGATAAGAACTATGTAGTCGAGTGTCGTCATTTAGGTATGAGGTATGGGGTGTGAGGTATGTGGTGTGACAATTCTTCCATTTACAAATACTTGCTTAATCATAAGTGAAATTCCCTCAATTTCAAACAGTATCAGATCCGCCCTCTTACCTGCGATTAGAGATCCTCTGTCGGACAGGTTATAGATCCGGGCAACATTCCCCGAGGCCATATTTATCGCCTCGCCTAAAACACAGCCGGTGAACTTCATCATATTGCCCACTCCGGTTCTCAGTGGCATCGAAGCTCCGGCCAGACAATTAAGAACAGGATTTTTAATAAGTCCTTCATCAGTTAATACAACTTCACTCCCCAGAAAAATATATTTACCCGGAGTCATTCCGGTCAGGTGTGTTACATCTGAAGTAAGTATAATATTCTGAGGACCTTTCACCTTAAAAAAAACCTGAACCTCCTCAGGAAGCAGATGGTGTCCATCGGCAATTATTGATGGCATAAGCAGGTCGTTAGCAAGTTGAGGCCATAACGGATTTCTGTGCCTGTCTATAAGGTTTGCGCACCCGTTGCCAAGGTGTGTTGATAACCGTGCCCCATGACTAACCGCAATATTTATTTGTTCTGCTGAAGCATTTGTGTGCCCAATAGCAACAATAACGTTGTGGCGCACACACAGATCTATGAACTCCATGCAGCCATCAATCTCCGGGCTGAGAGTTACCTGCCTTATATTTCCATCGGCTGCCTCCTGGTACTGCTCGAATTCATCCCATAGTGGTTTCCTTATAAACTCTGAAGGATGGCATCCGTAAAAACCTTCTTCAGTTGAAATATAAGGACCTTCGAGATGAAAACCGGCAACAGAGTTTCGAACCTCAAAATCGTTAGTGATTTTAGCAAGATTCCTGAAAATTCTCAGAAGATTCTCATGGCTGGCTGTTATTACTGTCGGAAAAAAACTGGTAACGCCATCCCTTCGGATTGTGTCAACAGCTGTTATCATCTTTTCTGTTGTAAGACCGGTATCAGAAAAATCAATGCCTGCATATCCATTTATCTGGTTATCGAAAAGTCCGGGGGCAATATAAATATTACGGTGTTGATCTGACTCCGGTATTTCAGTAATACTTCCAATAAGACCATTCCTGATCTCCAGCCTGACGGGCTTTTCTGTTTCGTAATGAATTGCTTCTATTACTGAATAATCATTCATAGTTTGGTCGCATTTCTTTTATTTAAAACCCCTAAATTCCCGCCAGCTGGCGGGGACTTTTTGACTAACACCATTTATCAAACCCCCTTTAGGCCTGTCTGCCGGTAGGCAGGGGGAAGGGAGTGAAAAAAAGGTAAATTTATAAAGTTATTATCTCTGAAGCAGAATTCTTATCAAGGAACAGATACCAGTCGGGATGTAGTTTAAGCATTGTGGCAGGTATGGTATTTGTCAGTTTGCTTATCAGTGTATTTTTAATCGCATCTGCCTTAACAAGGTGAGGAACAATTGAAATAATTGTCCGGCACTGCATGATCTGCCAGACACTCATCGAGACCGCCTCGTCAGGCACATCTTCCAGGGTTTTAAACCATCCCTCATTTACCTGCTGCATCTTACACTGCTCATTAAGCTTAACTAAAATATATGCATCGCGGGAATTAAAATCAGCCGGAGGATCATTAAATGCTATATGACCGTTCACTCCTATCCCGATAAGTCCCAGATCAACAGGATTTTTTCGCAATTCATAAGTCAGTTCCCCGATGCGACCGGCAATATTTCCCTCCACATCAACACTGTAAAACTTCTTAACGGGTACCAGGTTTATGAATCTTTCATAAAGATATTTTCTGAAGCTTGCCTTATGAGTAACAGGCAGGCCGATATACTCATCAAGATGGAATACTTCCACTTTGGTCCAGTCAACTTTTTCTTTCACAAGCGCCTGAAACATCTCAAACTGTGAACTGCCGGTTGAAACAACAATCCGGGCTTCACCATTCCGGTTTACGGCCTCATTTATATTAATAGCAGCAAGTCTGGCTGCTGAGTTTCCTAGTTCGGAGGCGGAGGCTGATATTGAAATATTCATATTTATTCAAAAAAGTGTTAAAGAGGATTAAGAAGAAAAATTCAGGGCTGAAGCCCTTTCATAAGGAGGTTTGTAAACCACGGCCTGAATGCCGTGGTAGTTAGAAATAAGCTGATTACGGACTTTAGTCCTTATATTATTCGTCATCTCAAATAAATCAGATAACCTTGCTTTATAAAATTAGAATAATATATTTATAAACCAATTTTCTATCTTCACCAAAATTTTATTTCATGATGTTTAAACCTTCACCAATTATAGCTTTGCTTCTCCTGATTTGCATCAGCAATTCAGTATTCTGCCAGACACGGGGTGTGAACCGCGATAAATACAAGATTCATATAACTCAGACAGACAAGCCGATAATCGTTGACGGCATTCTTGATGAAGAGCCGTGGATGACAGCTGAGCGTACAGGGAAATTTCAGCGCGTGACACCTACCGACACCGGTTATGCCAGGGCACGGACTGAGGTAATGCTCACGTATGATAAATCAAATTTTTACGCCGGTATCATATGTTATGATCCCACGGCCGGAAAGAGACCTGTTGAATCAATGCGAAGGGATTACAGTTTTATGAAAAATGACAACTTCATGCTCTTTCTCAACACCTATAATGATCAGACAAATGGATTTGCTTTTGGTATCTCTGCAGTAGGTGCACAGACTGAAGGCTTGTATTCTGACGCAACCAAAGTCGATTACAGTTGGGATATCAAGTGGAAATCAGCGATAAAGAGCTATGATGACCGCTGGGTTACCGAGTTCAGTATCCCTTTCAGAAGCATCAGGTACTTTGAGGGAGATACAGAATGGGGCATCAATTTCGGACGGCTAGATCTGAAAAACAATGAGAAATCTGCCTGGGCTCCTGTACCACGACAGTTTCCTCATTGCTCACTTCCATTTGCAGGAACATTGGTTTGGGATAAACCCAGGGAAGATGCAGGATTGCGTTTTTCCCTTATCCCTTATGTCACTGCAAAGGTTACCAGGGACAATGAGGCCGACGAAGAGACCAAATGGAACAAGAATGCAGGTCTGGATGCCAAGATGATACTTTCAACATCAATGAATCTTGATCTGACTATCAATCCCGACTATTCACAGGTTGAAGTTGACAAACAGCAGACAAACCTCGACAGGTACGAACTCTTCTTTCCGGAAAAGAGACAGTTTTACCTTGAAAACAGCGACCTGTTTGCAAACCTGGGGACTGAAAGAGTTAGGCCATTCTTTTCAAGGAGGATCGGCCTCGGTAATCCTGTTCTGGCAGGAGCACGTCTTAGCGGAAACATCGGTGACAGATGGAGAATAGGAGTCATGGATATTCAAACTGGTAAAAAAGAAGTAATTACGGATGTTATAAACGATGAAAAAGCTATAATCCCCGCGTCTAACTATTTGGTTGCCGCACTGCAGAGACAAATCTTCAGCAGATCAAATATTACGGCATTCATCATCAACAAACAAGTATTGAATGTCAATAACGATGAAACCTTTACAGGAAATAAGTATAACCGGATCGCCGGTATGGAATATAACCTTGCAAGTCGTAACAACCGCTGGTACGGGAAGGTATATTATCATCAGAATATTCAGGAAAACATAACCTTTAAAAATGCTGCACTGGCAGCAAACCTTGCATATTCATCCCAGTTCATAACTGCTTCGGTGAATCAGGCTCTTACCGGCTCAGGGTACAATGCTGAAACAGGATATATAAGAAGAAAAGGCTATTACCAGTTAAATGGTGCCTTTCAGTATAAGTTCTTCCCGAAGGAAAGCAGGATAATAAGCCATGGTCCAGGTGTAAGACTGGATACATATATTGATCCTTATTCGTCATTTTCACTAACTGACAGGGAGACTCAGCTGTCATATAATATTGACTGGTTGAACAAGAGCTCATTTTCACTGGACTTCAGGAATAACTATATAAAGCTTCTTGCGCCTTTTGATCCTACAAACACAGGAGGCTTACAGCTGGCTAAAGGAGAAGATTTTAACTGGAATGAGGTTGGGGCAACATTTGCATCGGATAACCGTAAAATGCTTAACGTTACTCTTACCAGCAGATATGGAGGTTACTATAACGGAAACAGGCTTTCTCTGAGCGGTGAATTGAATTACCGGGTTCAGCCGTACGGGAGCCTTGCTCTTGTGACAACCTACAATGATATTTCACTTCCATCGCCCTATAACAGTGCAAAGCTTCTTCTTATCGGGCCCAGATTCGATTTTACATTTACTGATAACCTGTTCTTCACTAGCTTTATACAGTACAACAATCAGATCGATAATCTGAACCTGAACCTTCGTTTCCAATGGAGATTCGCACCGGTATCGGACCTGTTTATAGTTTATACGGAAAATTCATATGCTTCAGATATCCTGGGTGGCAATGACGTGAATCCCTATTCAGGAAACTACCACGTAAAAAACCGTGGTCTGGTGGTTAAATTATCTTATTGGTTTAACTAGACTTTGTCCGGTACTACGTAAGGAGATCTTGGACGACGAGTCAGCAATGCATTTGCTTCATTGTCGTGTATGAATTTCTCTTTTACCGGATCAAAGTTGAGTGTTCGTCCTGTCCGGTAAGCTATATTCCCCAGATGAGCCAGGGCTGACGAGAGATGCGCCGTTTCTACAGGTGCATTAAGCAGTGATTTATCGTGAGCACGGACCGCTGTTATGAAGTTAAGATAGTGGTCTCCACCTTCTTTGCGCTTCGGCCCGGGTTTTCTGTCCCTGCCAAGGAATGACTCATAGGTATCGTATCCGTTTACCACCAGGTAACCCTCGGAACCATAGAAAATGTTACCAACGCTTACACCATTTTCGTCGTTAGTGATCCATGGGCGCACTTCAAACTCGATGATTTTTTTCTCCTTTGGATAATAATATGTTGAAGCCAGAACTTCAGGGGTTATTTTTGCATCGTTGAAAAGGAATTTTCCACCGGCGGAAGTAATCTGCTCAGGCAGACCGACATTCAGCCCCCACATGCAAAGGTCGGTTTCATGAACTCCCTGGTTACCAACATCTCCGTTACCGTAGTTCCATGTCCAGTGCCAATTGTAATGAACTATGTTCCTGGAAAAAGGCTGTTTCGCAGCAGGACCTGTCCAGAGATCATAATCAAGCCCTTCCGGGACAGGCTCTATGCCTTTGTTACCAATATCATCCCTCCACCTGTAGCAAAGTCCCCTGGCCATATAAACATTGCCAATCAGTCCGTCGCGCAGATGCTTAATAGCCTCCTGCACTGCCACTGAGCTTCTGAGCTGAACCCCGTGCTGGACGATCCTGTCATATTTTGCCGCAGCTTCAACCATCTTGCGCCCTTCAAAAATATTATGCGAACCAGGCTTTTCGACATAAACATCCTTCCCGGCCTGGCAGGCCCATATTGCAGCAAGAGAATGCCAGTGATTGGGCGTTGCAATGCTTACGGCATCAATTGATTTATCTTCAAAGACTCTTCGCAGATCCTGCTGCTGCAAAACTTTCTTTTCATACTTTTTTTCAAACTCACCGGCACGCTGGGCCAGGATCACAAGATCGGGATCGCAGAGACATGCCACTTCAACATCGGGCAGCTTCATGTATTCTGCGATATGATTGGTTCCGCGGCCGTTCACACCAAGCACGGCCACTCGCACCTTATCGTTGGCGCCAAAAACAGTAGCAGGAATTATTGTTGGAATCGAAAGAAGTGCAGCTGCACCTGCTGTCTTCTGGATAAAGCTTCTTCGGGTTACCATGTTTTTCTGTTTCATCAGGATATAGAATTAGATTATGGATCTGGTTTAATATGAGTGGTTAAGTTAAGAAAAAAGATCTAAAATCCGTAAATAAGTCCGGATTTTATAAGTTATGATGTAATTACATTGTAATTACTTAATCATAAAATCAAGAAGAGGCATTTCTTTCAGGTAAGCAACAAGATGATCATTTCTTCTCAGGGGACCTACTCCTGAAGGTGTTCCTGTGAAAATAAGATCTCCGGTTTTGAGTGTGAAAAACCTTGAGACATATGAAATAATCTCATTGACCCCGAATATCATATCGGATGTATTGCTCTGCTGAACAATTTTACCGTTGATCTCGAGACTGAAATCAAGATTTCCGATATCATCAACTGAACTGACCGGTATGAATTTTCCAAGCGGAGCCGCCCCGTCAAAACATTTTGATATTTCCCAGGGAAGCCTCTCAATCGATAATTTTGACTGTATGTCACGTGCTGTAATGTCGATACCGGCAGTGATCTCACTATAATACCTTGGTGCAAATTTTGGCAGGATACCCTTTCCCAGTCTGGTGATCTTTACAACAACTTCCACCTCATAATGTATCTCCGATGAAAAGTCAGGCAGAAAAAAGGGTTTGTTATTTTTCAGGATTGAAGAATCCGGTTTCATGAACACAACAGGTTCTTTCGGAAAAGGACGTCCCATTTCAATGGCATGCTTCCTGTAATTAAGTCCTATACAAATGATCTTCATTATTACTGCTGTCCTTTCCCGAATGACCTTAATTTTATTTCAGTAAGAATTTTTTTTGTATAAAGGGGAAAATCACCATTCATCATCCAGGAATAATATGAAGGTTCATCCCTGAAAACAGTTTCGACCGGTTTGCCCTTGTGTTTGCCGAAATTGAAAATTTCAATTCCATTTTCATCAAAAATGATCCGTCCTGCAAAATCGGCGATATTATTAAATGAGCTGTAATCGGCCAGCTTTTCAACATTGTTTTCAAGATCAGTGTACCTGTCAAGCTGGGCCTTCAGAACTTCATATGTGGCCTCAGTATCTGCCTTTGAGCTGTGAGCGTTTTCGAGCTCCCTGTTGCAGTAAAACAGATATGCCGCCGAGAGGGTGCGCTGTTCTTTCTTATGAAATATTACCTGGGCATCCACATATTTTCGCTTGCGAAAACTGAAATCAATGTTCACCCTGAGGAACTCTTCGGCAAGTACAGGGATGTCGAATTTGACTGCGTTAAATCCTGCAAGATCTGTCCCCTCAAGGAAAGCCGCAAGATTTTTTGCTATCTCCTTAAAAGAAGGGGCATCAGCAATATCCTTATCAGTAATTCCATGTATCGCTGTCGATTTTGGCGGAATGGGCATTCCGGGATTGACCCTTGTGGTCAGCCACTCTTCTTTTCTGTTTGGATTTATCTTCAGGACTGAGATCTCAACAATGCGATCGGACGCTACATTTATCCCTGTAGTTTCGAGATCTATGAATGCTATCGGACGTCGGAGGTTTAGTTCCAATTATCAGGCATTTATCATCATTGGCATCAAAAGCATGAGAAGGTCTTCCGACTCATTCTCGCTTTCTCCGGGAAGGAATAATCCAGCACGTGTCGGATCAGCAAGCTCGATCATAACATCCTGAGTGGATATATTTGACAGTATCTCAAGGAGGAAGACTGACTTGAAACCTATCTCCATATCTTCGCCTTCGTACTGGCACTTGATCTTCTCATATGCAGAAATTGAGAAATCTATATCCTGGGCAGAGACCATTGCCTGGTTGCCTTTCAGCTGAAGCTTGACCAGATTGCTGGCCTGGTTTGAAAATACTGATACCCTCCTGAGAGTGTTGTAAAACTCTACACGGTCGATTGTGACCTTCCTGGGATTGTTTTTAGGTATAACGGAATTATAATTCGGGTAGTTACCCTCAACCAGCCTGCAAACCACTTTGTAATCGTTCAGATTGAAGAAAGCGTTCTTATCATCAAATTCAACCGTAACAGCACCCTCTTCCTTTGGAAGTATATTTCTTAAAAGTGATGCCGGCTTTTTCGGAAGTATGAAGGATGCATTGTCGTCGGCATGTGAGTCGGTTCTCTGGTATCTGACCAGCTTATGAGCATCAGAAGCTACAAAAGTTATCTTATCTGTTGATGCTTCTATAAAAATGCCTCCCATTACCGGCCTCAGCTCATCATCAGCTGTTGCAAAGAGTGTCTTATTAATCCCGGCAAGCATCACATCGGCATTTATCAAGAATGAGAATTTCTTTTCCTTTCTGATTGAAGGTAATGCCGGAAAATCGATACCGTTCTGTCCCACTACATTGAATTTTCCATTTTCGGAGGTGATAACAACTGCCAGCGTATCCAGGTTCATATCGAACGCAAGCGGCTGAACCGAAAATTCCTTAAGAGTATCAAGCAGGATTCTTGCAGGAAGGGCAATTATTCCGTCGCCGCTGGCATTCTCGAGCTTCATCCTTGTGATGAGGGTCGACTCAAGATCGGATGCCGTAATTTCGAGATCATTCCCCGAAAGATTAAGGAGAAAATTATCAAGGATCGGAAGAGTGTTCTTTGAGCTGATCACCCTGCTTATGGCCTGCAAATGACCGAGAAGTTCTGTGCTGGATACAACAAATTTCATTTTATATATAATTTATGTTATTAGTAATTCAAGGTGTTTGTTGCTTGTTACTGGTTGCTGGTTTCTGGTTTTTGTCAACAGTTAACAAGCACCTAGCAACAAGCAACTAGCAACTTATTTATCCCAAAATCCGGACTATCAATATTACAAAAAAAACTCTTAACCTCAAATAAAATATTATCCGGGATAGAAATATGACCGCTTTTTAAGAAGCGGATCAATATCTATATATCTGATAACAAATATTTCAGCACTGCCCTCCGTTTTTGCCCAAAGCCTGTCGGTGTCCAGTTTCGTTACATCATTTTCACCAGCTGAGCGTTGCCACAGTCTCAAAACTTTCCGTTCCCCTTCAGAGGTTACCACACTGATTTTATAAAGGGGTTCTTCTTTTTCAATATTCTTTTTTTCATCAGCTGAAAGATTAAGAGCCCATGATTCAAACGGAACATGCGTGAAGTATGACACATAACGGATCAGCCGCGAAGTATCCCATCCTGTCAGCTCGCCCTGGTTGCCGTAAAGCCGGAACCGGGGATTTTCATTTTTGATCATAAACGATGAACCTGTGTCAGCCATATTTTCAAGAGCCACAGAAGAGATATTTGAAGGAAGAAGAGTGAAAACCGTATATGGCTGCCAGAAGAGTTCCTTCATTGTGAATGCTGAACCGATCTCATCCTCATTTCCCGGGACAAATACAATGAAAGGCTTGGAGCTCTCCCTGAGCTTCATAATGTTCCCGTACTTATTTGAAGCTGTTTTATAGATAAGAAAGGACTTGATGATCTTGCCCTTTTCGAATACTTTAACCCTCACAGGATCAATTCCGTTTTCAATGATCTCCTTATTGAACAATTCAGGTGTGACCGGTGACTTGATCTCCATTTCAGTCAGTATCTTCAGTATGAAAAGAATGCTGGTCTTTCTCGTTTTTAAATCTTTGTTGACGAACCACTCTTCTCCCGCCTTTTCAAGGGTCAGCGTATTTTTACCATCAGTAAATTCGATCCGCGTGATCTCATTTTTGGGTTCAACAGCAAATGATGTATTGCCTCCCCCAAATGGAGATCTTTCTCTGAACAAATAAATTACCAGGATCAGGAGCGGAATGGCAATTACTGAATATCTGATGGTCTTTCTACTCATAATCAGCCCTTTGTATACTTTCTTCTCCGCAACCAGTTGTATATTAAGCCGGCTAGAATTACGATCAGAACCGGTCCGGCAATATTGATCGCCTGCCATTTAAACCTCTCCTTTTTGATCGCTGAACCGTCGAGGAGCCTGAGCTTCAGCTCCCTTGACCTTAGCTCCATTATGCCGTTATCATCAACAAGATAGTTCAGGCAATTTATTAGAAAGTCCCTGTTACCGAACATCTCTCCGGTGTACATGTCCTGACCCAGAGTCAAGGGCGTTTCGGTTGTACCGGTTCGCCTCACTTCATTTCTTATGATATCA
>Ga0315295_10001755_pt1 | contig 18550 bp, 15 predicted proteins | sample YL17G14_0_MG_FD_204453 | JGI IMG/M metagenome (GOLD analysis project Ga0315295, IMG submission 204453) | Sediment microbial communities from Yellowstone Lake, YNP, Wyoming, USA - YL17G14_0 | ecosystem: Environmental > Aquatic > Freshwater > Lake > Sediment | place: USA: Wyoming | collected... | reverse complement strand
ACCTCCTGGTGCCGGACGCTAGGCGTAGGTACCATCTGGATCTCCCCCTCCACAAGCTCGTATCTCAGCCCGGCCGGCATACGGAGGTAGTCCTCGTAAGTCAGGCTATGTGCCTTCGTTCCGTAGGCAGGGGAGATTTCGCGGATCCTATCGCTGTCTCGCTTGTTCATGTGGGTCCCTCCTGTATGACGTGAAAGTTGCCTTACTGCGCAGGTTTGTGAGCTGTGAAGAGGATGGAGTCTCGACACGATTCGGTGGCGCTCGTCATCCTGATCTTACCAGACATTCGGCCCATGTTACAACCAACTCCTCCTCCCTCACCACCCCCTCAGCAGGATTCTTCCGTCTCGCGGCGAAAGCAAGAGCAGGAACCATTTTCTGGATTCGTGCGGTCAATCATCTCGCTCCGCGCCACCGTCGGCCTGCGTTGTCTCCGATCAGCCAGTAAAGAAACACCGAAAGGGGACCACCATGAGGTAGTCGGGGTCGTGTAAAGAGCGCGGCCTCGGAGCGTTCTGACCGGCGCCGTGGACTCGTGCCAGCCGCTCCGGCAGGCATCAGGTCAGTGCCGGGTACTGCAGGCTCAGCTGAAAGGGGGTGCCGTCCCCACAGTCAACCGCAGGCTTTGTCGTCCACATGGAAGTCCGATTCGCACCAATGAGCGCAGCCGGGACACGGAACGAATGAAGCAATCTGACGGACCTCCTTTGAGGCGACGCATACGGTATCTCCGAACCGAGCGCCCGCAGGCAATGGTTCCCAGGCCATATCCCAGTCTCATCAAGGTTCCTGATTCAACACCAGGGGGTGGAATAGTGATTCGCTCCAAGAGCCTAGTCAGTTCTCTCGTTACGATTTCCCTCGTCGCGTTCCTTCTCGCGGGGATGCTCGCCGGCTGCACTAGCCAGCCCAAGGTCCTCAAGATCGGCGCGTTCTACCCGATGACCGGGTCCAACGCAGCCAAGGGCCAGCTCAACAAGAACGGCACCGACTTGGCGGTCAAGGAGATCAACGCCGCCGGCGGAGTCCTCGGCATGCAGATCCAGATAGTCTACGAGGACACCAAGTCTCTCGCGACTGAAGTCCCCAACGTAGTTCGCAAGCTCATCGAGCAGGACAAGGTTGTTGCGCTGCTCGGTGAAGTCGCGAGCTCGAACTCGCTTGCCGCGGCCCCGGTCCTCATGCAGCTGAAGAGGCCGGCCATCGCCCCGACCAGCACGAACGTTAAGGTTACGCAGGATCCGAGCGACCTCACCAAGGTCAACCCGTACTACTTCCGCGCGTGCTTCGTCGACACGGTCCAGGGCGCTTCGATGGCGAACTTCGTGTTCAACACCCTGAAGAAGACCAACGCCGCCCTCATCTACAATATCGCGCAGGACTACAACAAGGCCCTTGCCCAGGTGTTCAAAGAGAGATTCACCAAGCTCGGCGGCAAGATCATCGATGAGGAGACCTATCCCAACGACACCGTGGACTTCAAGCCGCTCCTGACCAAGATCAAGGACAAGAACCCTGACGTCATCGTCACCCCGAACACCTACGCTGAGTCCGGCCTCATCCTGAAGCAGGCCAAGGAACTCGGCATGGACAAGTTCATCTTCATGGCTGGCGACTCGACCCACGCTCCTCAGGTCATCGACATCGCCGGCGAGGACGCAGTCAAGAACCTGTACCTGACCACGCTGTACGTTGGTGACGACCCCGATCCTAAGGCCAAGGCGTTCGCGGACAAGTACAAGGCCGAGTACAAGGCCGACCCGAACTCCAACGCCTGCTTCTCCTACGAGTCCGTGCTGGTGCTCGCCGAAGCTGTCAAGAAGGCGGGCAAGGCTGACCCCGAGGCCATCCGGACCGCTCTCGAGGGGATCAAGGACGTCTCCGTGCCTTCGGGCAAGTTCACCATGGACGCTAAGACCCACAACCCGCTGAACAAGCCGGTCGTGGTGATCAAGGTGGCAAACAAGACCTTCACATTCGTGGAGAAGGTTACGCCCGAGTAGGACCGGCTGAGCTACGTCGGGCCTCGCACGTTTCGGCCCCGGACGGGGACTCGGGACTGCGAGGCCCGATTGCGGCAGGGAGCAGGTTTGGGAGGAGATCCGGCATGCGACAGCTCATGCAGCAGCTCTGGAACGGGCTCGCCATCGGCAGCGTCTACTCCCTGGTGGCGGTCGGGTACACCCTGGTCTTCGGCGTCCTCAAGTTCATCAACTTCGCGCATGGCTCGGTCCTCACCGTTGGAGCCTACATCGCCCTGTACTCGGTGCTCCGCCACTGGCTGCCCTTCCCGCTGGCTTTCGGGCTCAGCCTGGTCCTCTCCGGCTTCTTCGCGATGCAGACGGAGCAGAGGGCCTACAGGCCCTTGCGTCTCAAGGGAGCGCCAAAGTTAAACCTTCTCATCACGTCGATCGGCGTCTCGCTCCTTGTCGAGAACTTCCTCGTGGTGTTCGTCTCGGCGGACTTCCAACCGTTCCCCAGGGTCATGTCGACCACGCCTCTGACCGTGGCAGGGATGATGATCCCGCCCAACGACTTCCTGCTGGTTGGGACCGGTCTGGCGCTCATGTTCGCCCTGTCCTACTTCGTGAACTTCACGCTCACCGGGCTCTCCATCAAGGCGGTGGCCCTCGATAGGGACGCTGCGGCTCTCATGGGAATCAACACCGACAAGACCATCTCGCTCACGTTCTTCATTGCCGGCCTCATGGCCAGCGCAGCGGGCGTCCTCATCGGGATGAAGTTCAACGTCAACCCTTACCTCGGGGGGCTGTTCGGCCTGAAGTCCTTCGCCGCCGCGGTCGTCGGAGGGATCGGGAGCGTCCAGGGCGCCTACCTGGGAGGGTACCTGATCGGGTTCCTCGAGACCCTCGGAGCCGGCTACGTCTCCTCGAACTACAAGGACGGCATAGCGTTCGTACTTCTGGTGCTCGTGCTGCTGTTCAAGCCTTCGGGGCTTCTCGGCAAGGGTACCCAAGAGAAGGTGTAGCGGATGGCGGCAAAGAGCAGCTTCGTGAGGCGTATCGGCGTCTTCGCGGTGGAGGTCGCGGTCGTGTGGGTCGTCGGGACGCTCTTCAAGAACCTCCTGCCGGCGTACCCCGTTGGCGTCATGACGGTGCTCTGCATCAACGCGGTGCTGGCCCTCTCGTGGAACCTGGTCTCGGGCTTCACCGGGCAGTTCAGCCTGGGGCATGCCGGGTTCATGGCCGTCGGCGCGTACACCTCGGCCCTCCTGATGATGAAGGCCAAGTGGCCTTTCCTGCCGGCGTTCGTCGCCGCGGGCCTGTTCTCGGCCTTCGTCGGTTTCCTGGTCGGTTTCCCGTCGCTCCGCCTGGCGGGCGACTACCTTTCGGTTGTGACCCTCGGCTTCATGTACATCATAACCGCCATCCTGAACAACACGACCGACCTCACGGGAGGCGGGCTGGGGCTTCCCGGGATCCCGTACAAGACGACGCTGCCCGTCGCATGCGTTACCCTGGTCATTACCCTGTGGATCCTCTCGAACCTGGTCCACTCCAAGCAGGGCCGTTGTTTCGTGGCGGTCAAAGAGGACGAGATAGCGGCTCAATCCGTCGGCGTGGACACGACCCACTACAAGATCCTGGCCTTCATTATCTCCTCGTTCTTCGCCGGCCTTGGCGGGGCGATGACCGGGCACTACATGATGTACCTCCGGCCCGACATCTTCAGCTACCTTAAGACGGTGGAGTCGGTGTCGATGGTCATTCTCGGCGGGCTCGGCAGTCTTACCGGCTCCATCCTCGGCGCGGTGTTCATTACTGTGCTCCCGGAGATCTTCAGGAACCTCGCCACCCTGTTCGGGGGAATGGGGATGGTGGCGGCAGCGAACTTCCTGCGCCGGGGCTGGATGGTGTTTTACGCGGTGATGTTCCTGGCGATCATGCTCGCTAGGCCGCAGGGCCTCCTGGGCAGGAAGGAACTGACGTGGGAGGGCGTCCGAAAGCGGTTCGGCAGGTTCGGCAGGAAGGCGCCGCCTACCGTGTTCCCCGGTCCGCCCGATGCCGTTCAACCTCCAAACTCCTCTGAGGGAGTGAAGGCCTGATGTTGTTCGACGTGAAGGACCTCACGATCAAGTTCGGCGGGCTCACCGCCGTGGACAACGTGACCCTCAGTGTGGACGAGGGCGAGATCGTCGGACTCATCGGCCCTAACGGCGCCGGCAAGACGACGGTGTTCAACTTGGTCACGGGCGTATACGCGCCGGCGGCAGGAGAGATTTACTTCCATGGCCGGAGCCTGCTCGGCATGAAGCCCAGCCAGGTCGCGAAACTGGGCGTCGTCCGCACGTTCCAGAACATCCGCCTGTTCAAGTCCCTGACCGTGTACGACAACGTGAAGACGGCCGGCCACCTGAGAGTGCCCTACCCGCTGGCGGACGCTTTGCTCCACACGGACAGGTTCGAGGACTGCGAGCAGGCCAGCCACGAGGACGCCTTGAGGCTCCTCGACATGGTGGGTCTACTGGAGAGGAAGGACGAGGTTTCGTCGAGCCTGCCGTACGGGCTGCAGCGCAGGTTGGAGATCGCGCGGGCGCTCGCCCTGCGGCCGTCCCTCCTGCTGCTGGACGAACCCGCCGCGGGCATGAACCCGCAAGAGTGCGTGGAGCTGATCGAGTTCATCCGCGGCGTGCGGACTACTTTCCAGACGACCATCTTCATCATCGAGCACCACATGGACGTGATCATGAATATCTGCGAGAGAATGTACGTGCTGAACTTCGGGAAGCTCCTGGCGGCGGGCACCCCGGCGGAGATACAGAACGATCCCAGGGTGATCGAGGCCTACCTCGGGGAGGCGCAGGCCGATGTTGAAGATTGAAGGCCTCAACGTCTACTACGGGGGCATCCACGCCCTGGACGACGTCTCGGTGGAGGTAGGGGAGGGCGAGATCGTCACCATCATCGGGGCCAACGGCGCAGGGAAGTCGACCCTGCTCCGCACCATTTCGGGCCTCGTCCGCGCGCAGTCAGGCTCGATGACGTTCGAGGGCAAGGACCTGGGAAAGATGGGGCCGCACCAGGTGGTCGAAGCCGGGATAGCCCACGCTCCCGAAGGCCGTAGGGTCTTCTCGGAACTAACCGTGGCGCAGAACTTGCGTCTCGGGGCCTTCCTGCGGAAGGACCAGGCCCTCATGGACCAGGACCTCAAGATGGTCTTCGGCCTGTTCCCCAGGCTGCAGGAGCGCCAGTCGCAACCGGCCGGCACCCTGTCGGGCGGCGAGCAGCAGATGCTGTGTATGAGCAGGGCGCTCATGTCCAGGCCCAAGCTTCTCCTGCTCGACGAGCCGTCCATGGGTCTGGCACCGGTGCTGGTCCAGGAGATCTACCGTCAGATCGAGGACATCCGCAAGTACACCACGATCCTGCTGGTCGAGCAGAACGCCTACCAGGCATTGAAGACTGCGGATAGGGGATATGTCCTGGAAACCGGGCGGATAGTGAAGGAAGCCCCCTGCAAGGAGCTAATCCGGGATCCCGAGGTGAAAAAGGCGTATTTGGGGAAGTAGGGGCAGCGAGTGAGAGCCGGAAGGCACCGGCTTCATTATCTTGAATCAGTTCCAGTCTCTGTGCCGAAACTGAGCATCGTGCATCAGTTTCTGCGCTGGAATTGGCCAGTTAAGCCGGGGATCTGCTCGAAAACCGCGCAGCAGAAAGACTTCACGGATCCTTCTGGTTGTCGGCCCGCCGGGCTCCGAGCATCTTTGGTGAATCAGGCGGTCTTGTATTACATAGAAAGTGATGAGCACTGGATCCCGGGAGGTGCGCGGCCATATCAGGCGTCCTGAACGGCAACTTCCTCTGGGTGCTCGACACTGGCGACTGCGGAGGCGTCGACAAGGTTGTAGGCATGGCCCAGTACACCGGTTACGGCATCTGCGCCAAGTTCCACGACGGGGATCCCGCCGGCGACAAATACGGTTTCCAGGAGAAGTTCGCGCAGCTCGCCGCCAAATGCAGGCCGTTGAACATCCCTCTGGTCGCCTGGGGGTACTGCTACGGGGACGCCTACGGGAACCTGGCCAAAGAAGCGGCTGCCGCGGTCCAGTCACTCGACTCTGGGGGTCAGGCCTATGTGATTGACGCCGAATCCGAGTGGGAGGCATACGGGTGCGACCAGTGGGCGGCAAGGTTCATGCAGGCCGTGCTCCGCAAAACACCGGGCGCTGAGATTGCCGTAACGACGTACTGGAACCTCCGCTGGCACACCCGCTTCCCGGCCAAGGCTTTCTGGCTAAATGGCTGCTCCATCGCAATGCCGCAGGTCTACTATCGGTTGGCTCAGCGCGCCACAGGCGGCGACCGGCAGGCCATGCACTCCATCGCAGCGGAGGACTTCCAGGGCGCGGGGTACAAGTCCATCCACCCGGTAGGCGAGTTCTCGGCGGACGTGACGGATACGCTGGACTTCCTGGACATCGCCGGCAGCGGACCCCATTCATTCTGGCTGGTAGACGGGTTTCAGGATAGCCCCTCCATGCGGGTGCTGGGGCTAGTGGGCCAGAGGCTCCGCGCCAACCAGGCCACGAAGGCCGGCAAGCGCGGCTTGGGCAATGGTCAGGGGTAGTCTGCCAGGTGCGCGCTAGTAGAAATCGGCCGTAAAGGTTACCCTCCCCGGGAAGATCCGCGTGAGGGCCCGCAGAGCAGCGGCGTCCCGGACGGTCAGCCTACCCATCTCCCGCGCCTGTCCAGGGGTGACGTAGCCCGACGCTATCTGCGAGAACGCGGCTATGTCCACCGAGACCGACGCCGCGCCTGCCTTGCACCTCTCAGCCCTGACAGCGGATCCTTCTTCGCCCAAGGACGCGTGGAACACGCCGTCGTTCCACGGGCATAGCGGGTCCGTCAGCTCCAGGTAGAACTCCCGCGCGGCCTCACCAGTGCGACCAAGTCCGTCCTGGACGATGAGGCCGTTCAGGAAGGACTCCACGTCCACTACACGGAACATGAGCGACGGCTGGAGGGTGGCTCTGATCGCCTCAGGCATGATGCGCCTTACCGGGACATCCACTGCCGCATAGAAGTCCAGCGTGCCGGCATCTTCACCGTGGAGGCTGAAGAAGCCGAGGAGGTCTCTCCACGCGCGAGCGTCCGCAGCGTTCCCGTCCATCACGCGGATGACGGAAGGCCCATCGCTCGGGCCGATCGTGTAGAAAGCGTACGAGACCGGCTCGTCTTCGCGGAACCCCGCGTAGGCGTAGACATTGTCTCCTTCAACGATGCGCTGCTGCAGCCTGCGTGCCAGTGCCTTCCACTCGTGGTCCCTTGCGTTCGGGCAGTTGTAGCGCCCGGTGCAGGCATCGTAGATCCGCGAGGGAACGCTCATGTCGACCGGCCCCTCCGCGGGCACCCGCAGTCGCTCGAATCGCGAGACCCCGCTGTCCCCGCTCTTCGGGTCGAGGTCATACAGATCAGATAGCGGGATCGCGAAGTGAAGCAGATCGACGCAGTGCTCCCATCCATAGCGCCTGTAGAACGCGCGCTTGAACGGGTGAAGCACGGAGACAAGCATGCCCCGCTCCCTCATCCGCTGCAGGGCCAGCCGGGTCAGATTCGCGGCATGCCCTTGCTTCCTATGCTCGACGTGCGTGGCCACCGCAGCGATGCCCCCGGCGGGCCACACCCGGTCCCAGAGCCTCAGTCTGAAACTGATGATGTCGAGAGCCGAGACCAGGCGGTCACCTGAGAACGCTCCCAGGGACTCGACCTCATCCTTCTCGTAGAACCACACCGCCGCTCTTCGCGGCATGGCGTAGGCCTTGCGCTGGAGGTCGATCATCTCCTCCGAGTCCCTTGGGGAGAACACCCTGTACGATACCTGGGACAATGGAACCACCTCCAAAGACCGTAGGTACCTGATGCTTTCTCCGGTGATCCAGGCCTCTCCTCCGGTGCGGTTTCCAGGCAAAGCGCTTCGTTCCCCGAAGGGAACCCGTTCCGAGGTCGCGAAGTGGAGCCTCGGGCTACTACCTTCCGGGGGGGGGGCTTGGGCTATGTCTTCAAAGGTCGAGATCAGCTTCGACGACCTCAGGAAAACCGCCTTCACTGCCTGCGCAGTAGGCTACAGAGTCTTGGTGGGTCCTTCCACTGCCAACCAAGTAGGCCGTGGTCGCCGAAGTGAGGTCTGCACAGGCAACGTCGTGGGCTATGGCAGTGCCGCTGCCAATGTCGTAGGCTATGGCAGTGCCGCTGCCAAACCACTGCTTCGCTCTCCATGGTGACATTTTCTCAAAGCAGATACAGAGTGACATCATGATTGAGCAGCCCAGAGCAGCCCAGAGCAGTGATTGAGCAGTAACAGAGCAGCCCCGCCTTCATTGACACCTCCCATGCCCCCTGTTAGAGTGGGAAAAAGCCAGCGGGGTGAGCACTGTGGGCACCGCCATCATGACCAAAGCCCTCGCCAAGACCTTCATCACTAAGACCAAAGATCCTGGACTGCGTGGATCCATGAAAGCCATCTTCCGCCCGGAAGTGCTGGAAGTCCGGGCCGTGAGCGGCATCGATCTCACCATCGAGAAGGGCGAAGCAGTCGCCTTCATCGGCCCCAACGGCGCGGGCAAGTCCACCACCATCAAGATGTTGACGGGGATTCTCTACCCGACGTCCGGCGAGGCCGACGTCCTCGGCTTCGTGCCTTGGCGCGACCGGGAGAGGTTGTCTTTCCGCGTGGGCTCTGTCTTCGGGCAGAAGTCGCAGCTATGGTACCACCTCCCGCCGATGGACACCTTCAACCTGCTGGCCAGCATTTACGAGATGGACCGCTCGGCGTACCTGGGGCGCCGAGATTTCCTGGTGGACGCCTTCGAGATCGGCGAGCTCATGAAAGTGCCGGTGAGGAAGCTGTCCCTCGGCCAAAGGATGAGATGCGAGATTGCCGCCTCGCTGCTCCACATGCCGGAAGTGATCTTCCTGGACGAGCCGACGATAGGACTTGACGTGGTGGCGCGGCAGAACGTCCGGCAGACCTTGAAGAAGTGGAACGAGCAGGAGAAGACCACGGTGTTCCTCACGTCCCACGACGTGGGCGACATCGAGTACCTGGCAGATAGGGTCATCATCATCAACCACGGCCAGATCGTCGTGGACGACCGGGTCAAGAACCTCAAGTACCGGTACATGAAGAAGAAGGTCGTGGACCTCCGGCTCGCTCAGAGGGCGCCTGACCTGAAAATGGCGGGCGTCACCATGCTCAAGTCCCGGGATGCCGGCCTGAAGCTCGAGGTCGACACCAGTCAGTGCCCCATCGACCAGGTGATAGCCTCGATCCTGAAGGAGTGCGAGGTATTGGACATCTCCATCTCGGACCCGCCCCTGGAGGACATCATCGCCGCCATTTACACAGGCAGAGAGGATGATGGGGGCACGGGCAAGCGCCCCGGCAGTCAGCTGACCCGGACGGCGGGCGGGGAGGAGGGGGCCTAGATGCGGAGGGTCGCCAAGTACTTCGAGGTGTTCAAGGTCACCCTGCTCTCGAACCTGGCATACGTGTATGACGTCCTCGCCAGGCAGCTCTTTCTCGTCATCGTCATGTTCGTGTTTTTCCAGCTATGGAGGACGACGTACCGGTGGGAGGGCGCTACCACAATCGCCGGGTTTACCATGAGACAGATGATCTGGTACCTGGCTCTCTCAGAGAGCATGATGATGGCCATGCCCCGGTCGGGGGCGGACATCGATTCGGAAGTGAAGTCGGGTTCGCTGGCATATAGCCTGAGCAAGCCCTATAAGTACCCTTGGTTCCACTACGCCAGGTACATGGCGGAAGCGGTCGTCAGGTTCGCGGGGAACCTTCTGGTCACGGGTACAGTCACCTGGGTGATGGCGGGACCTCCCGTGTTCACCGGCGCGTCTTTTGCGGCAGGGCTGGTCTGCGTCCTCTTGGGCTTCACCATGGATTTCTGGGCCCAGATGAGCCTTGGGCTGCTGGCGTTCTGGGTAGAGGACACGTGGGCGTTCAGATTGTTCTACAACAGGGTCACCATGCTGCTGGGAGGAATGATGCTCCCGCTGGACGTGTTTCCCGAATGGCTGCGGAGGATCACGACGAAGCTCCCGGTGAGCCAGATCGTGTACGGACCCGTCAAGACGTTCCTGGGATTCCGCGCGGCGGACTGGGCCTCGCTCCTGACGAGGCAGGCGAGCTGGATCGTCGTTATGTACGCCATCGCGAGCCTCGTGTATAGATCGGGGGTGAAGAGGGTCAATGTCCAGGGAGGATGACGCGACGCGCGTTGCGGGTGCCCGCAGCAGGGGAACCAGGCGTTCCGGTTTAGGCGCCTACCTCAACTTCATCTTCGAGTACGCCAAGGCCAACCTCGCCATGGAGATGGAGTACCGGGTGGCCTTCGCTGCCCGCGTTTTCGGGATGATCGTGAACGATCTCATGTGGATGTCATTCTGGATCCTGTACTTCGATAGGTTCCCGGTGGTCCAGGATTGGACGAAGGCGGACGTACTCACGCTATGGTGCGTTTGCGAGTTCGGCTACGGCATCGCCCACAGCGTGTTCGGGAATGCCCTGAGCCTTTCCAGCGTCATCGTCCGCGGTGATCTTGACTTCTACCTGGTGTATCCCAAGGACGTGCTCCTTCACACGCTTGTGAGCCGGATGGGCATAGCGTCGCTGGGCGACTTCGTCCTAGGGCCCATTGCGTTCATCCTGCTGGTCAGGCCTTCCCCGACTCAGGTCGGGCTGTTCCTGGTCTCGGGCGTTCTGGTCGCCGCGCTGTTCCTGGGGTTCACAGTGCTGGCACACTCCATCGCGTTCTTCATCGGGAACTCGGAAAGCCTGGCCGAGCAGGTGACCGGTTCTCTCATCCACTTCTCCACCTATCCCTCGGCGATCTTCCAGGGTGTCACGAAAGCGCTGCTGTTCACGGTGGTGCCCGCCGGGTTCATCAACACGATCCCGGTCAAGGTGGTGCGGCAGTTCGACCCCCTCTTCTTCAGCGTGACCGTCGTCGCGTCGATATGTTTCGTGGCGGCGGCAATCACGGTCTTCAGAACGGGGCTGCGCCGGTACGAGTCCGGAAACCTGATGCAGGTGCGGATGTAATCCGTTTGGAATCTATGCCCAGGACTCAGTTACGCAGGGAAGACCATTGTGTTACCCTAGAGGCGGCGATGCGGGGACAGGCCGGTGGGAACTGAGGCCTCAGGCCTGCGTCCAGCTGCAACGGAGGACTGGTGCTTTCCATGGTGAACCTGATCGTCGGCCTGGGCTGGCTCCTCGACGTCCTGAGCCTGAAGCCTTGGTCCAATGCGATATTCGCGACGTTCGCGACCCCTTCCGACCCGGACTACCCGGTGCACAGGGCTATCTGGCACCTCTTGCAGGCCGGGCGGCTCGACGACGCCAGGCGCCTCGCGTGCTCGCGCTGGGAGTGGGCCAAGTCGCCCAGGACCGGACGGGACTTCATACACATCCTCCTGAAGCAGAAGCAGTACGACAGGGCGCTGGAAGTCGCCAGGGAGATGTCCGCCCGGGACCCCGGCAACGCGTGGCTCCGCCTGCTTGCGGCGGACGTATGCAGGTTCTTCATTGCTGACGAAGACGCGGCCCTCGCAGTATACTTGGACGCGGTCCCGGCGTGCGAAGCCGCCATGCCCGACGTCTACCCGCAGGCGGTCCTGTACAAGCGCCTGACCGGGATATACAGGCAGAGGGGCGACGAGGAACGCCTGCTGCCTGCCCTCGAGAGGTTCTACTCGCTAGCCCCGACCAACTTCCACGACGAGGAGTTCGTCCTGCTGGCGGAGATGAGGCTCGCGCGGGGTGACAGGGAGGGGGCACAGCAGGTCCTCGAGGCTGGATTCGAGGCTATGCCAAGGTGCGTCCCGTTGCGCCAAGCTTACGAACACTTGGGGTTCGGAGAGGCGCCGCCTATTCCGCCGCTAAAGACTCCGTTGCCGGAGATCACGGGCGTGACCAGGCTCCCCGTGAAGACCGAGCTCCTCACCGAGGCGGACGGCCCCGTCGAGACCGTCTTGAAGTACGCGAAGAGGAAGGCCAGGCCGGGAGATACTGTGACACTGTCGTCCTGCGTAGCCGCCATCATGGAAGGCAGGATGCTCATGGAGGGGACGCTGCGGACGTCGCATCTGGCCCGGCTTCTCTCCCGCTTCATCGCTGGCGCCCACGCCTTCGGCCGGTTCGGCGCGTCCGCGCCCATGGCCAACCCGCTGTCAGCCCAGACCGCCCTCGAGGAGGTCGGGACGCTGCGCGTCCTCGTGGCCGCGGCGGCCGGCGCGATAGGGAAACTGTTCAAAGTAAGCGGCTGGTTCTACGTAGTCTCCGGCGCCCAGGTAGCGCAGATCGACGATATCCTCGGGTCCATACCGCCCTACGACTACTACGTGATCATGGGGCCCAAGGACCCGTTTGCCCTCTCGAACAGGATCGCAGGCTCCCTCAAAGTAGGCGTGAAGGCAGCCGTCGTCGATGCCAATGACCTGGGGATCGCTTGGGCCGTGGGCTACTCGGACGGAGTCGACGCGAAAGCCTTGGAAGGGTCCATGAGCGACAACCCGGCGGGCAATCAGGACCAGATGACGCCGGTGGTCATTGTGCGCCCCAAGAAGCAGGCAGGAGCTGCGGAGAAAGAGCCCGGTGAGGACGAGGGCGAGAGGAAGGACGAAAGCAAGAAGAAGGACGAGGTCATGGCTCGGGACAGGGTCGAGGCCCAGGCCCAGGCCCAGGCCCAGGACGTCCCGGCGGCCAGGCCCGCGGAGAGCCGCTTTGCCGCGTTGAGAGAACACGCCGCTTCGCTGGTGGGGCGCGCCTCGCCGCTGAAGAAGCACGTCGGCGCGCTCGCGGGTCGCATCCGCGCAGCCATGTCGTCCCTGGCCAGCCGGACGCCTGCAGTCAAAGCGTGGTTCGCGAAGGCTGGCGGGCGGCTGGAGTGTGCCTTGTCAAGCGTCGCAGTCGCCCTGCGCCGCGCGTCGATGAGCGTGGCTGCGCGTCTCAAACCCGCCGTATCCAGGCTCCTATCAGGCGTTCCAGGCCGTGCGGTCTTAGCCGCCGTGGTCCTCGTCACAGCCTTCGGGGTGTCGACGCTGGCAGGGGCCGGCAGGCGGGCCCCGGTGCCGGGCGTCGTTATCCCCGGTGTCCCCGTCCCCGTCCTGCTCTACCACGACATCACTGCCGGCGGGGTGTCCGAGCGCGGCATGGCTGTCCCTCTCAGCGAGTTCGAGGAGCAGATGGCGCTCCTGAAAGGCAGCGGCTACACTGCGATAACGGTCCGGGAGCTGCAGGCCAATCTCACTGGCAAGGGCGCGCTGCCTCCCAAGCCTGTGCTGATCACCTTCGACGACGGCTACGAGGCCCTCTACACGATGGCGTACCCGGCGCTCAAGAGCCGCGGCCTCAAGGCCACTGCCTTCGTGGTCGGCACGACGCTCGAGACGCCGAACCACCTGACCTTCGAGGAGATCAGGGAGATGACCCGGTCGGGGGTCATCGAGATCGGCTCCCATACCTACGCCGGGCACGGCAGGACGTCCGCCGAGCCGGCGATACGGTCGTGGACTGAGGACGACCTCAGTGCCGACTTCCGGGCGCTGACCGCGCTGTTCCTGAACCGGGGCATCAGCAGCGTGCCTGCCCTGGCCTACCCGTACGGCAAGCCGAGCGACACTGAAGTCGAGGTCGCCCGGCGGTCGGGGTTCCTCGTCGGCTTTACCACTGACGAAGGCATCGCGAGCAGGGACGATTCGCCCATGCTACAGAAGAGGATCACCATCTGGCCCGGGAACAGCGGGTCGGCGTTCCTCGAGAAAGTGGGGCAGTCGTCCGTGGACGGCAGGCAACTGAGTAGCAGGACGGCCGGGTCCATCACGCCCTAGCAGGCCCCATGGAAAGGTTGGTGGGAATGGAAAGCGGTGTTGTCGTGGAGATAACGGGCTTGAGGAAGACGTACGGCTAGGTCGTGGCCGTCGACGACGTTTCGCTCCAGGTGCGCGTGGGTGAGATCTTCACGCTGGTGGGGCCCAACGGGGCCGGCAAGACCACGACTATTGAGTGCATGGAGGGCCTGCGCACGCCGGATTCGGGTTCCATCAGAGTCCTCGGCCTCGACCCGCGCAAAGATAAGCGCCAGGTAAGATCGCGGGTCGGCATGCAGCTGCAGGAGTCCGCGCTCCAGCCGCACATGAAGGTTTGGGAAGCCTGCGACCTCTTCTCGTCGTTCTACCCGCGTCCGGTCGATTGGCAGGCCCTGCTGGATCGCCTGGGGCTCTCGGAGAAGCGAGATACGGTGTTCGCCAAGCTCTCCGGCGGGCAGAAGCAGAGGTTGTACGTCGCTCTGGCGCTCGTGAACGACCCGGAAGTGGTCTTCCTTGACGAGCTTACTACAGGACTGGATCCCCAGGCCAGGCACGCCATCTGGGATCTGGTGCTGGAGATCAAGAAGCGGGGCAAGACCGTCCTCCTCACGACCCACTACATGGAGGAGGCGGCGCGCCTTTCCGACAGAGTGGCCATCCTGGACGCCGGGAAGATAGTCGCCCTGGATAGCCCGGATAATCTGGTTAAGGACCTTACGGCAGAGGAGAGGATGACGTTCGCCGCGGTCAGCTCTTTGGAGCCGTTCCAGCCTGCGCTGGTCAGGTCCGTACCGGGAGTCACGCGCGTTGAAGCCGACGGCGACAAGGTCGCGGTCTACGGGACGGGAGAATCCCTTGTGGCCGGGGTGGTCGGGGCGCTCAGCAGCGCCGGCGTGAAGTTCACGGACCTCCGGTCCGAAAGGCCGTCGCTGGAGGACGTCTTCCTCGCCAGGACGGGCAAGAGGATCCGCAGAGAAGAGGGGGGACGGTAAGCCATGAGTCAGAGCCTGCGCGCTTTCCGCAAGCTGGCCTGGGTGGAGATGAAGCTGTACCTGCGCGAGAGCATCGCTACCTTCTTCACCCTGGGATTCCCCATGATGCTGCTCCTCATGTTCGGAAGCATATACGGCAACAAGCCTACGCCCATATTCGGCGGGTACGGCACCGTTGACGTATCGGTCCCGTCCTACGCGACGATGATCATTGGCACGACCGGGCTGATGTCTCTCGTGCCCACCATCGCGAGCTACAGGGAACGCGGGATCCTGCGCCGGTTCAGCACGACCCCGATCGGGCCGATGGTGTTCCTGGCAGCGGAGGTCTCGGTTCTCTTCGTCATGACCGTGGCGGGCATGGCGCTCCTGGTCGCGACAGCCAAGGTGGTCTACGGCCTACGGTTCATGGGCAACGTGCTGTCCGTGGGAGCCGCTTTCGTCCTTACGTGCCTGAGCTTCTATTCGCTGGGCTTCCTCATGTCGGCGCTCCTGCCGACGTACAGGACGGCGAGCACCGTCACCATGGTCGTCTTCTACCCGATGCTGTTCATGTCGGGAGCAGGCATACCCAGAGAGCTGCTTCCTGCCTGGATGCGGAAGGCGGCGGAGATCTTCCCGATGACTCACGCGGTAACGCTCCTGAAGGGCCTTTGGTTCGGGGAACCCTGGAGCAAGTTCGGCCGGGAAGTCGCCATGCTTACCGCGGTCCTGGTCGTCGGGACAGTGGCCTCAAGCAGGCTCTTCCGGTGGGATTGACGCGGTCCTCAAGGTCGCTGACTGGATCAACTCGCTGTTCTAGGCCATTTGGCGCAGCCGCCGAGTCGCCCCTGCCACGAGCTGCGCCATGATTTCCCTCACTGGGAGGATGTCTCTAATCCGCGACGCGCTGCTCCCCGAGAAGACCAGGCCGCCCTGTACGTCGCCCCTGCGGGATCGGTCAAGCACGTCCAGGATGCAGTACGCGCGCGAGCACCGCTTCAGGCAGCTGTCGCAGGCAACGTCCTGGTAGAGTTCACCCCTGGCCAGATGCTCGGTGAAGGCGTTCCTTATGGCCCGGCCCGGCATCCCCACCGGGCTTTCGATGATGACGATATCCTCGGGTTTCGTGCCGACGTGCATCCGCTTGAAGGCTTCATCGGCGGTGCATTCCTCGCTGGCCAGGAACCTGGTGGCCAGTTGGACTCCCTCCGCTCCCAGGGCGAACAGGTCCGCCGCCTCCTCACCGTCGGCGATGCCGCCGGCGGCGATCACTGGCAAGTCAGTGGCGCATCTCACTTCGGGGAGGATCTCCCTGATGGACCGGTCCGTGCCAAGATGACCTCCTGCTTCGGCGCCCTCGACCACAATAGCCGCAGCGCCGAGAGCGGTGGCGATCCGCGCCAGCTTGCCTGAGGAAACGATGGGAAGGATGTTGGTTCCGGTCTCCTTGCCCCAGATAAACATGTCCCTGGAGAACCCGGCGCCGGAAACGATGAAATCGACTTTCTCGGCTATTGCAGCTTTCACGAGTTCGGCGAACTGCCTCACCGCGAAGAGGACGTTGACTCCGATGATGCCCTTAGTCTTGCTCCGGGCGTACTTGATCTCGTTCCGGAGCTCACTGGGGGCCATTCCGGTACCTGCGATGGTGCCCACGCCGCCCGCCTCTGCGACCGCCGCCGCCAAGTGACCCGTGGACACCCTCACGGCCATGCCACCCTGCACAAACGGATAATGCGGTATCAGGTTGCCTATCTTCAGGACCGGCAGATCCAATGTCCACCCCCACCTTAGTCCAGATCAGTAGTGCTGGCTCGACAATCGCGTCGGCTAATTATACGTCAGAGTCAGTCTGCGCGGCCAGACCAAAGTGTCCATTAAACAGAAATCCTGTGAGGGGTCCGCTTCATAGGAGGAGAACCCCACCGCGATGCAGAAACTTGAACTAGGGTTTCCATCGGGCTAGGATTTAACAACGCGAATACCGGGCGGATGAGGGTGGCGGGAGAGTCCTGAGCCGCGAGGCGCAGGCACCGTAGGAGCAAGGACGGGAGTCCGAACCTCTCAGGTAGACACACTGCCACCGGACGCAACTCTGGAGAGCCAGCGATGGCACCAAAGGGGCAAACCTGCGGCGGCCGAAAGGCACGCTAAGCAGGGAATCTCTCAGGTAAAGGGACAGGGAGCGCAGTTTTCCCGGTCCCCGTTTACTTTCCAGGGGGAGAATGGGACGGGAAACCGGACGCGTCGAACCACAGGTCCGGAAGGTAGAGGATGGAAGGCCGCAGAAGGTAGCGTTTGGAAAAGGTCAACCCGTGGGAGGTGAAGAGAGAAGTTGGCAGAGGAACTCAAGAAGACCCCGCTTTATGAGACCCACGTTAAGTACGGAGGACGGATAATCGATTTCTCCGGTTGGGCTCTGCCAGTCCAGTTCTCTAGCATCAAAGAAGAGCATCACGCGTGCCGTAACGCCGCGGCCCTGTGGGACGTTTCCGACATGGGCGAGCTGCTGGTCGAAGGGCCGGGCGCCCTGGATCTCCTCCAGTTCCTCCTGGTCAACGACATCGCCAAGGGGTATCCGGGCCGGGTGATCTACAGCCCGATGTGCTACCCCAACGGCGGGGTAGTGGACGACATGATGGTAGTCTGCCTCAAGGACGGCAAGTACCTCCTGGTTATCAATGCCGGCAACATCGACAAGGACTACGAGTGGGTTTCTGTGGCGGCGAGGTACTTCCAGGGCGTCACGGTGAAGAACCTGTCCAAGGACGTGGCAGAGGTAGCGCTCCAGGGTCCCAACTCCGAGAGGATCCTGCAGAGGACCGCGAAGTACCCGCTGAACGAGATCAAGTACTACCACGGCGCTGAGAACGTCGACGTGGGCGGCATCGACACCTTGATCACCAGGACCGGCTACACCGGCGAGGACGGCTTCGAGATCTACTGCAAAGCCTCGGAAGGCCCCGCCCTGTTCGACATCATCATGGAAGCCGACGACGGGGACGGCCTGGTCCCGGCTGGCCTGGGATGCAGAGACACTCTGCGGTTCGAGGCCTCGATGCCCCTGTACGGGCAGGAGCTTGACCAGAACCACGGCCCTCTGGAGGCCGGGCTGGGCAGGTTCGTGGCGTTCCAGAAGGGCACCTACTTCGCAGGCAGCAAGGCTCTCATGGGGCAGCGAGAGAAGGGGCTCCCGGCCAAGCTGGTCGGCCTCGACATGATCGAGAAGGGCGTCCCAAGGATGGGCTACAAGGTGTTCGACGAGGCCGGGACCAAAGAGCTCGGCTACGTCACCACCGGGTCCTACGCGCCGACGCTCGACAAGTTCCTGGCAATGGCGTTCGTGCCCGTGGACCAGAGTCCCATCGGCACGAAGGCCAGGATAGAGATCCGCGGGAAGAAGCACCTTGCGGAAGTAGTGAAGATGCCGTTCTACAAGAGGGAGGGCAAGAAGAAGTGACGTATCCGGCGAGTCTCAAGTACACCCAGACCCACGAGTACGCGAGGGTCGAGGGCAAGAAGGCGTATGTCGGGATCACTAACTACGCCCAGGACCAGCTCGGCGACATCGTGTTCGTCGAGCTCCCCGAAGCCGGCAGGGCTGTCAAGGCAGGCGAGGTCTTCTCGACCGTCGAGTCAGTGAAGGCCGTTTCCGACTGTTACGCCCCGGTATCTGGGAAAATCGTCGAAGTCAACGGCAAGGTGACCGATTCACCCGAGCTCCTGAAC
>Ga0315295_10001754_pt1 | contig 18550 bp, 12 predicted proteins | sample YL17G14_0_MG_FD_204453 | JGI IMG/M metagenome (GOLD analysis project Ga0315295, IMG submission 204453) | Sediment microbial communities from Yellowstone Lake, YNP, Wyoming, USA - YL17G14_0 | ecosystem: Environmental > Aquatic > Freshwater > Lake > Sediment | place: USA: Wyoming | collected... | reverse complement strand
AAGATGTACGCCGACTTCTCCAAATGGCCGTCCAAGGACAAGCCTTTTCTACAGCTAAAAGTCATAGAGCCGCTACAGCCGCAAAATATTCAGGGCTATGACGTTTTGCCTGTGCCGGTACAGCATGCAGTGCCCTCAGTAGGTTTTCAGGTCACATCGAAGGATGGCAAGAGTCTGTTCTACACTGGTGATACCGGCCCCGGGCTGGCAGCTTGCTGGCAGCATATTTCACCTCAATTGCTTATAATTGAGGTTTCCGGCATCAACAAGGTCCAGGATTTTCTGAAAAGCGTCGGCCATTTATCAGCTGAGTTTCTCAAAGAAGAGCTGTTACAGTTCCGTCAAATAAAGGGATATTTACCACGTGTAGTTGTCGTTCATATACCGCCTCTGTTTGAGAGCGAAGTCAAGCAGGAGGTAAAAAGAGTAGCCTGGGAACTCAGAATAGGTATAGATATTGGCTACGAAGGCATGAAAATTATCCTTTAGCCCCCCACCTCTATCAGGTCCCCGCTGAATTAAGGATTTCAGTTATCACCCTCACCTTGACCCTCTCCCGTCAAGGGAGAGGGTTTAAGGTAAGGATGAAAAACAAACACGCTATCTATATGAACTATGCCTCTACGTACTCTACCTTGGGCAGATGAGTCAAGGCTTCCTTCACCTTTTCCGCAGGATAGTCGTAGTCCTGGAGCTTTCCACTGAGAAACTCGTCATAAGCCGACAAATCGAAGTGTCCATGTCCGCTTAGAGCGATGAGTATGGTCTTGGATTCGCCCGACTTTTTACAAGCCAAGGCTTCATCTATGGCTACTCTGATGCCATGGTTCGGCTCGGGAGCTGGGACGATGCCCTCAGTTCTGGCGAATTGCACGCCAGCCTGGAAGGTCGCTACCTGCGGCACAGCCTTAGCTTCCACGTACCCGAGTTTATGAAGGTGGCTGATTATCGGTGCCATGCCGTGGTAGCGGAGACCGCCGGCATGAATCCCCGGTGGTATGAAGGTATGGCCCAGGGTGTACATTTTAGCAATTGGCGCCATTCCGCATACGTCTCCATAGTCCCAGGTATAAGGCCCTTTGGTCATGCTGGGGCAAGCTGTTGGTTCAACGTTTATGATGCGCAGGTTTGGCTTCTTGCCTCCGATTTTATCCTTGACGAAGGGCAGAAACATGCCGGCGAAGTTGCTGCCGCCGCCGATACAGCCGACGATGATATCGGGGTAGAGACCTGCCTTCTCCATCTGCTTCTTGGCCTCTTGGCCGATTATAGTCTGATGAAGCAGGACAGAGTTGATGACGCTGCCTATGGAATAGTAGGTATCCTCTCGGCCGAAGGCATCCTCTATGGCCTCGCTGATGGCGATGGCTAAACTTCCTGGTGAATTGGGGTCTTCAGCCAGAATTTTGCGGCCTATTTCGGTGTCCTGACTGGGGCTGGGAACACACTTGGCTCCCCAGGTCTCCATCAGGATACGGCGGTATGGTTTCTGGTTAAAGCTCACCTTGACCATATAAACCTTGAGCTCCAGGCCGAAGAAGGCGCAGCCCAATGCCAGAGCACTGCCCCACTGACCGGCGCCGGTCTCAGTAGCGAAGCGCTTTATTCCGTCTTTCTTGCCATAGTAAGCCTGTGCCACAGCGGTGTTAAGCTTATGGCTACCGGCCGGGCTCACACCTTCGTATTTATAGAAGATTTTAGCTGGTGTATCCAGCGCCTTTTCCAGGCGGTAGGCACGGATTAGGGGAGTTGGCCGCCATAGCTTGTAGATATCCAGCACCTCATCGGGGATTTCGATATTACGCTCTTTACTAAACTCCTGCTCCTGCATGCCTTTGGAAAAAAGTGGGGGAGGTAATGGACTAGGCTGCCCGGTCCCAGGGTGCAGCAATGGCGGCAGTGGCTTGGGCAGGTCGGGCAAGATGTTGTACCATGTTGTAGGCATTTCCTTTTCGGTTAGTGTGATTTTGGTTTCTTGACCTTTCATTTTTCTCCTTTAAATTTTTAATACATAATAGTTGTTAGCTGTTGTCATTGGCCCTCAGGGGGCCACATTCTTCTAGTTACTGTCATGTCAAAGAACCTCCTTCAAAATACAAAGCCTCTCGCCTAAGGGGCGAGAGGCTTAATCTTCGCGGTGCCACCCTTGTTAGTCTTCCGACCATCTCATTCAGGTACAGCTCTCACTTAATATAGCGATACCCTGGGTTGTGATAACGCTACCCTTTGCGTCAAAGCCTACTCGCGCTAGACTAGCCTTTCGGTTTGCGGCTCCCAGGTCCATTCAGCTTTTGCGCCGGCGTCAGCTTTCACCTCTCCTGACTCTCTATAGCTTCGCTTAAAGGCCTACTAGTCCTGTTCCCAGCCTTTGCCTTATTCAATTAGTCATATATTTTACCACCTTTTACCGGCTTGTCAAGTTTTGTGTGTGTGGTGGGGTGTTCGTTAATTTCCCAAATGTCATTGCGAGCCGAAGGCGTGGCAATCTCATGGTCGTTTTCCCTCCCTGACTTGACATATTCAGTGTAAGATAGTAGAAATGAAGTAGATATAAGGATTTCATATTGTAATCCAAGCTAATGCCGGTACGTCTTTAGGAGGTGGAAGATGAAAGATATGGATAAGGACAAAGGGCAGCTCATCGGTGAGCTTGGGCCGTTGCGTCAGCGGATTGCCGAACTGGAAGTCTCAGAAGCTGAGAGCAAGAAGATTGAAGAGGCACTAAAGCAAAGCGAGTTGAGATACAAAGAACTCGCTGAGAGTATCACGGACGTCTTCTTCGCCATGGACAACAAGCTGAGGTATACGTATTGGAACAGGGCCAGTGAGGAACTTACTGGCATCTCGGCTAAAGACGCGCTGGGGAAGCGTTTCCATGACATTTTCCCGGATGACGAAGCCTCAAGAAGAGCTGAGAATGCGTACCGAAAGGCACTGACAACGAGAAAGCCGCAACATTTTGTCAATAACTTTCCTATCGGCGACAGAGACTACGTTTTTGATATCAGCGCTTACCCTACAGCACATGGTATTTGTGTTTATGTTAAGGATGTCACGGAACGCACAAAGTTGGAGGAGGCGCTGAAAGAGAGCGAGATATGGTACCGCCATATCTTCGATAATGCCCCTTTTGGCATCGGTTTTTCCTCGATTGAGGGGAAGGTGATAAATCTTAACAAGGCCATGGAGACTATCACAGGATACTCGGCTGAGGAGATCAGTAAAGTTAACCTGGCTGATACGTATGTGAATAAGGCAGATAGAGAGGTTTTGTTAGAAGAACTCAGGCAACATGGTGGTGTTGTTGACTATCCCGTGCAACTCAGGCGCAAAGATGGCACTCCTTACAATGCTCTTTTGAGTGTCAGATTGACCACTATTGGGGACAGGGAGTTCGTTCAGACGATATGCCATGATGTCACCGAACGCAAGCGAGCGGAAGAGGCGCTGAGAGAAAGCGAGGAGCGGTATCGCTTTCTGGTAGAACTATCTCCTGAGGCCATTTTTGTTGCCAGTGAAGGCAAGCATGTCTTCACGAATAGTGCCGGATTGAAGTTATTGGGCGCCTCGAGTCCTGACCAGATCATTGGAAAACCAGTAATTGATGTAATCCACCCGGACTATCGTGAAATTGTCGCCCAGCGAATGCGAAAGGCAATGGAAACGGGAATGGCAGTTCCCAGTCTCGAAGAAAAGTTCCTCCGGCTTGATGGCACAGAGATTGATGTTGAGGTGAGGGGGGCTCCTTTAATTTACCAGGGCAAGCCGGCAATTCAAGTTGTCGTCCGTGACATCACTGAGCGTAAACAGGTTGAAGAATCTCTACGCTTCTCGGAGCAGAATTTCCGCGATTCAATAGAAAACTCGCCTTTAGGTATACGCATTGTCAGTGAAGATGGAAAGAGTCTTTATGCCAACCAGGCTTTGCTGGATATTTATGGCTACAGTAGTGTTAAGGAACTGGAAGCTGTGCCTGGAAAACATCGTTACACTCCTGAGAGCTATGCTGAGCACAGGGAAAGGGTAAAAAAGAGGAAACTGGGAGAACATGTCCCACCCAATTACGAAATCAGCATTGTGCGCAAGGATGGTCAAGTTCGATATCTAGCAGTGTCCCGCGGAGAAGTGCTCTGGGATGGTGAAAAGCAATTCCAGGTGGTGTATCAGGACATCACTGAGCGTAAAGCCAGGGAACAGGAGTACCAGGCTATTATCCGCACCACTATAGATGGTTTTTGGCAAGCGGATATGCAGGGGCACTTTTTAGATGTGAACGAGGCTTACTGCCATTTGACAAGTTACAGCCGTGACGAGCTTCTGAATATGTCAATCACAGATATCGAAGCCATAGAAAAACCAGGGGAGACAGCCAAGCGCATCCGAAAGATAAAGGAGGTTGGCTACGACCGCTTTGAAACCCGTCACCGGCGTAAAGATGGCGAGATTGTTGATGTTGAGATTAGTGTCAACTATCTGCCTATTGATAGCGGACGAATGTTTATATTCATCCGTGACATCACCCAGCGCAAGCAGTCGGAGGAGGCGCTGAAGGCAAGTGAAGAGCGGTATCGCTTGCTAGCTGAAAACGTGAGAGATGTTATCTGGGCCACGGATATGGATTTTCGGTTTACCTATGTCAGTCCGTCTGTTAAATATCTCGGAGGCCGTACTGCTGAAGAAGTTATGTCCCTGTCAATAGGGCAGCTTCTAACGCTGCCTTCGCAAGAGCTCGCCATGAAGGTTTTTGCCGAAGAGCTGGTCATGGCAAATGTCACACCGTTTGACCCGACCCGGTCGCGGACACTGGAAGTGGAAATCCTTCGCCGTGATGGCTCCGCCTTATGGGCAGAGCTGAAAATGAACTTCATGCGTGACACGGCTGGCCGGCCTGTCGGTGTCCTGGGAGTGATGCGGGACATCAGTGAACGGAAAAAGGCTGAAGAACAGAAGAGGGAATTTGAGCAAAAGGCGCAACTTGCCAGCCACCTGGCTTCCGTCGGCGAGTTGTCCGCTGGCGTTGCCCATGAGATAAATAACCCGCTGACGGGTGTTATTGGTTATGCCGAGTTGCTGATGCAGGAGGATGTTCCCGAGCATATAAAGAACGATTTGGAGATTATCCGTGACGGGGCTAAGCGAGTAGCTAGTATTGTAAAAGGGCTGCTTACTTTTGCCCGCCAGTCAAAGCCGGAGCGAACTGTTGTTGATATTAACCAGGTTATTGAAGTTTGCTTACGTCTGCGGGCCTATGAGCTGGAGACGAGTAACATTAAAGTAGTTACCAATCTTGCTCCTGACCTGTCTCTGACCATCGCCGACCCTGGTCAGCTTCAGCAGGTGTTCCTCAATTTGCTCATAAACGCTGAGATGGAGGTGAAATTGGCCCACGGTAAGGGGAAACTCATAATTAAGGCAGAGCAGGTAGATAATAATATCCGGATATCCTTTAAAGACGATGGCCCAGGGATAGCCAAAGAGAACCTGGAAAAGATATTCGACCCCTTCTTTACCACCAGAGAGATAGGCAAAGGGACAGGGCTTGGTTTGAGCATCTGCCATGGGATAGTAACCGAGCACGGTGGCAGGATATGGGCTGAAAGTAAGCTGGGCAAATGGGCTACCTTCATTGTAGAGTTACCCGTAGTTACTGAGGAGAAACCCCCCAGACGGACTAAGGTAGCACGTAAACTGGAGAGGGCAACTAAAGGCAAGATACTGGTGGTGGATGATGAGCCGGTGGTAAGGCGGTTGCTGAGCCAGATTCTGACTGCGGAGGGACACGAGGTGGAGGCAACGGATGATGGTAAAGATGCCTTGAACAGAATAAAGAGCAACAGATACAGTCTTATACTGCTGGATATGAAGTTGCCCGGGATGAGCGGTAGCGAGCTGTATGGGCGTATTAAGGAGATAGCTGAATCTTTGGCGCAGCGGGTGATCTTCATCACCGGCGATGTTATGGGGGCGGATACCGAAGCCTTTATTGCCAGGACAGGGGTTCCATATATTCACAAGCCGTTTGATGTTGAACAGTTGAAAGCGGAGATAGGACGCCTCTTAGCCACCCCTCGCCCGAAAGGCACCGCCAAATCCCAAATTTCAAATAAAAAACCAAAAGTTAAAAGCTAAGATTGGGATTTCTTTGGATTAGCTTTCACCCTCACCTTAATCCTCTCCCATCGAGGGAGAGGAAAGTCCTCTCTCCCCTGGTGGGAGAGAGTTAGAGTGAGGGGGATCTTCCACAGATAGCAGCACGACATGAGGAAAGATCAACAGAAAACAACTTTTGCCCGCGAACTCCGTAGAGAACAAACTGATGCCGAGAGAATCCTGTGGGCGAAATTGAGAAATAGCCAACTGGAAGGTGTTAAATTTCGTAGGCAGCAATCTATAGGCCCTTATGTTGTCGATTTTGTAAGCCTTGGCAGAAAGCTGATACTTGAGATTGATGGTGCTCAGCATAATAAAGAAGAGGTAAGAAAGAGAGATAATAAAAGGACAGCGAGGTTGAGAAGAGATGGCTACCGCATATTAAGGTTTTGGGACAATGAGGTTTTGTTGAATATAGATGGTGTCTTAGAAAATATAAGGCAAGCTTTGGAGTGAGTGTTTATAATCTCACTTTAGTTCTCTTGCATTGAGGGAGAGGAAAATTCTTTCTCCCCTGGTGGGAGAGAGTTAGAGTGAGGGGGATTTAGGCATTTCCTCTTAAATACGTGTCTATTGAGGCGGCGGCTCGCTTTCCAGCACCCATGGCGCTGATGACGGTAGCGGCACCGGTGACGACATCGCCTCCCGCCCAGACCCTGTCCTTCACTGTCCTACCGTTTTCTTCATCAGCTACTACAGTGCCGTTTTTCCTTGTCTCCAGTCCTCTTGTGGTTGACGGTATCAGGGGGTTTGGGGTAGTCCCCAACGCCACAACGGCGACATCAACGTCGATGGTGAACTCGCTGCCTTCCTTGACGATGGGGCGGCATCTACCGCTGGCATCAGGCTCGCCAAGCTCCATCTCGTAGCACTCAGTGGCTGTCACCCAGCCCTGGTTATTACATATAAACCGTTTCGGATTGGTGAGGAGCTTGAAGATAATCCCTTCCTCCTCGGCATTTTCCGCTTCCTCATGTCGTGCCGGCATCTCAACCCGAGACCGTCGGTAGATGATGTAAACTTCATCGGCGCCCAGCCTCAAGGCACAGCGGGCAGCGTCCATAGCCACATTGCCACCGCCGACAACGGCTACTCTCTTTCCTATCTTTATCGGAGTATCGTACTCGGGGAAGAGGTAGGCTTTCATCAAGTTCACGCGGGTGAGGAACTCGTTGGCTGAATAGACGCCGTTGAAGTTCTCTCCGGGTATATCGAGGAACATGGGCAGCCCGGCTCCGGTGCCCAGGAAGACGGCATCATAGTTGCTCTCCAGTAGCTCGTCAACAGTAGCCAATTTGCCCATCACCGAGTCGAGCCTGATTTCCACGCCCAGTGACTTGACATAATCTACCTCACCCTGGACAATGGCTTTGGGTAGCCTGAACTCGGGGATACCGTACATCAACACTCCGCCGGCAATATGAAGCGCCTCGAAGATAGTCACTTTGTGTCCGAATTTAGCTAAGTCGGCAGCACAGGTCAGTCCGGCAGGCCCTGAGCCGATGACAGCCACCTTCTTGCCTGTGGGTGGTGGCAGGTTTGGAGAAGAGGCCAGCTCGGAGCTGTGTTCCCGTTCCCAGTCAGCCACATATCGTTCTAGCCTGCCGATGGCTATTGGTGCTCCTTTCTTGGATAGTGTGCATACCTCTTCACACTGTGTCTCCTGTGGACAAACCCGTCCGCAGATGCCCGGCAAGGCGTTTTTGCCTTTCATTATTCTAACTGACTCAGGCATATTATTGTCTCGTATTGCCTTGATGAATTCAGGGATGTCTACATTCACCGGGCAGCCATCGACACAGGGACGCTTGGGGCATTGAATACAGCGGTTCGCTTCTTTAGATGCCATATCTTCGGTGTAGCCCAGTGCCACCTCATTGAAGTTTCTTGCCCTGACCTTTGGGTCTTGGCGGGGCATGGCCACTCTATTTAAATCGAGCTTTGGTTTGGCTTTTTCCTCCACCTTTACTCTCCGATTTTAAGAATGCTGACACTGGTGGGCTTTCCACAATTCCAGCGAGCGCTTTTCTTCATCGCAGTAAATCCGCTGGCGGGCAAACACGAGCTCCCAATCAACCTGGTGCCCATCGAATTCCGGACCGTCAACACAAACGAACTTGGTAATTCCGCCTACGGAAACGCGGCAGCAGCCGCACATGCCGGTGCCGTCGACCATAATCGAGTTGAGGCTAACTATGGTGGTGACTCCAAAAGGCTTGGTAGTTAAAGAGCAGAATTTCATCATTATAGCTGGGCCGATGGCAATAACACGGCTGATTTGTTTGTCCTTTTCCAGCACTTCTTTCAAAGGCTCAGTGACTACCCCTTTGCGGGCATAGGAGCCATCATCAGTGGTGACTATCAGCTCGTGGCTGACGCTTCTCAGGCGCTCTTCCCAGAAAAGCAGGTCTTTGCTTCGAGCGCCCATTATGGTGATAACCTTGTTTCCGGCTTGCTTTAGCGCTCTGGCTACCGGATATACAGGAGCTACGCCAACGCCACCGCCAACACAGACCACGGTGCCGAAATTCTCTATTTCTGAAGGTAATCCTAGAGGGCCAATCAAATCTAATATGTGGTCACCGGCGTTGAGTTTGGCTAGTTTATAGGTGGTGGTTCCTACCTGCATGGCTACAAGTGTGACAGTGCCCTCTTTGTCATCCCAATCAGCTAATGTAAGCGGGATGCGTTCGCCGACCTCATCAACTCGGACGACAACGAATTGACCTGCTTTAGCCTTTTTGGCTACTTTAGGTGCCTCGATTTTCATAAAATCGACTGCAGGGCAGAGCTTCTCTTTAGCCACAATCTTATACATAACCGCTCTCGAAATTAAACGATTTATCTCCGTTATTTAAGTCCGCACAACCGTCTTAGTGACTTTGCCTTCTGGGCCAGCTACCATGCGAGCTACGGCAAATCTGAGGTCACAGCCCATGCACCGCTGTGCTTCCTCATTCCCCAGCTCATCGCTGAACCCGAGTTCCACTTGGGCGAAGTTGCCGATTCGCTTTGCCGGCTTTGCCGTCGGCATCTCTTGTCGCTGTCTTTGCGCGAAGTTGTCGATTCTGCCTACCCTTGGTATACCATCAGCTATGGTAGCCAGCGTTTCGCTTATATTGCCGCTCCCACCCAAATATCGATCAATTGAGATTGCTGCTTTCCTGCCAGCAGCCACAGCTTGAATGAATGATGTTTTTCCAGTCACCGCATTGCCGACAGTAAAGACACCTTTTCTACTCTTTTTCCCACCTGCTTCAGCGCCAGTGATTTCCGCCGTGACTCCGTTAGCCAGAAGCACAGCGTCGAAGCCTTTCTCAAATAACTTGTCAACGGATTCTACTTTCGACTGAGTCTTTATTTTAATATCGAGCTTGCTCAAGCCTTCTATCTCAGCATCCAGAATATGGCGAGGCAGTATATATTCAGGTATAAGTTCTCGCATCATGCCACCAGGCTGACTGAGACTCTCAAACACAGTCACGGTATGTCCGCCCTTTTTGGCCAGGTAATAAGCTGCGGTAAGTCCTGTAGGCCCCGAGCCGACGATAGCTATCTTTTTGCCTGATGTCTCAGCTTTCGAGCCTTCCGAGGATTCGTACTTACCGGAGCGTTCGACGGCGAAGCGCTCTAGGGCTCTGATGGCAACAGGCTGGTCGAGGTCACCGCGGCGGCAGGCACCTTCAGCTTCGCAGGGATGCTCACAAATCAGGCTGCAGGCAGCTGCAAAGGGAACGCTCTCGCGGATAACGGCTACAGCTTCAGCGTATTTTCTTTCCCTGATGAACCGTATGAATCGGGGCACGTCTACCATTACGGGGCAGGCATATTTGCAACGAATCGAAGCGGCCTGACGGTCAGGCCAGTGACTCCACTCATCGCCGCGGTCCATTAGTGCTCCTACGGGACAAACTTCCACGCACGAACCGCAGAAGGTGCATCCTGACTCGATAAGGGGTTTTCCGAATGCGCCGCTGATATAAGTCTTGGCTCCGCGGAGATTGAAGGCGATAGCTTCGAAGCCCAATATCTCCTGATCGACTCTGATACATCGACCGCAGAGAATACACAGATTGTTGTCGCGGACAATGAAGGGGTTGTCCCTTTCGACTGGTAGCCCTTTGGGGGTGTAAGGGAAAGGCATTTCATCGAGGCCGATGAAATCGACTGCTTTCTGGAGTTCACATCGTCCGTTTTTCGAGCAGGTAACACAGCGCTCGGTTACTGCCACGTTACGCAGGCATATATCGAATGGCTGACAGCGCTCCTTTCGCCAGCAGGTGAGGCAGTCATGCGGATGTCTGGCCAGCATCATTTCGAGAATTTTTCGGCGTAGGCAGTTTACTTCAGGCGTGTTGTTCCGAATGACCATGCCGTCGGCTGCCGGTTCGCTGCAGGCAGTGATGGTGCCCCGCCTGCCTTCCATTTGCACCTGGCAGAGCCGGCAGGCACCGAAAGGCAGCTTAATATCTCGCAATGCACACAGGTTAGGGATGTAAATGCCGACATCCAGCGCTGCTTCCAGAATCCTCTTACCTCTGGTGGTTTTAACCTGTGTGCCGTCTATGGTTAAATTAATCGTGTCCATGTTTACTGTCACTTCGCCTCCGTGCCGACTGGTACCGGCTCTTTGGGCACAGTGATATGTTCTCCGGTCACCTTGACTACGGCGCTAAAGCGTTCCGGGCATTTCTCCAGGCAAGTAGCGCATTTGATGCATTTTTCCTGGTCGATAACATGAATCAGTCTTTTGCCGCCGCTGATTGCTTCCACAGGGCAGGCCCGGAGGCAGATACCGCAGCCAGCGCATTTATCGGGCAGAATATAGAAGTTTATGAGAGCCTTGCATACTAGCGCCGGGCACTTCTTCTCGATGACATGAGCCTCCCACTCCGGCCGGAAGTATTGAACGCTGGAAAGGACTGGGTTGGGGGCTGAGGTTCCCAAACCGCATAGTGAACCGCTTTTAATCGTTTCGCCCATGTCTCGCAGCTGTTGGATATCTTCGGCCTTACCGTCACCCCGTGTTATCCTCTCGAGGATTTCACTCATCAGAGGCAGTCCCTCTCGGCAGGGCACACATTTGCCACAGGATTCATCACGGCAGAAGGCGATAAAATATTGGGCAACATCCACCATACAGGTGTCCTCGTCCATGACCACCATTCCGCCGGAGCCCATAATTGAACCGGCTTTGGTAAGTGTTTCAAAATCGACCGGTGTATCAAGCAGGCTGTACGGTAGGCAACCTCCCGACGGCCCACCGGTTTGTATAGCTTTGAAAGGCTTGTCTTTAGGAATCCCGCCGCCTATTTCGTATATTATCTGGCGCAGACTTATTCCCATCGGTACTTCAATTAACCCAGGACGCCCTATCTTTCCGGTAAGAGCAAACGTTTTGGTCCCTTTGCTTGTCTCAGTACCATAGGCGGCATACCAATCCCCGCCATTGGTTACAATAGGAGGTACATTGGCAAAGGTTTCAACATTATTCAGAGAAGTAGGTAGTCCCCACAATCCCGAGGCTACTGACCTGGGAGGTCTTACACGAGGCATACCCCGCTTGCCTTCTATTGAGTACATCAAGGCGCTGCCTTCGCCGCAGACGAAGGCGCCGGCACCCTGCATAATGTTTACGTTGAAGCCAAATTCGGTGCCAAGAACATTATCGCCTAGAAGGCGGAGTTTTTTGGCTTGGTCTACGGCAATCTGAAGCCTTTTAACTGCCAGTGGGTACTCAGCTCGAACATATATATAACCATTTGGCGTGCCAACAGCATAGCCGGCAATAGACATACCCTCAAGGACAGAGTGGGGGTCTCCTTCGAGCACAGAGCGGTCCATGAAGGCTCCGGGGTCTCCTTCGTCTGCATTGCAGACCACGAACTTGGGCATTGCCTTGCTGCGGCGAGCTTCGTCCCATTTTCTCCAGGTAGGAAATCCGGCTCCACCTCTCCCGCGTAGCCCAGACTTTTCCACCTCTTTAATCACATCTTCAGGCGGCATGGCCAGTGCTCTGTGCAGTCCACTATAGCCATCCTTGGCAATATAGTGGTTGATATCTTCAGGATTGATGTGGCCACAGTTGCGAGTGGCTATTCTCACCTGAGGTTTTAGCATTGGGTGTTCGAAAAACTTCGGTATGTTGGCAAACCTATCTTCACCAAAAGTGCCGAGTGCCAAGTCGGGACGCGGGTTGTCGTTGACCAGATAATCTTCTATCAGCTTGATTGCTTTTTCCGGGGTAACCTGACTATAGGAGATCCGAGGACGTCCCGGCTTCACGATATCGACTATTGGCTCCAGATAGCACAGACCGATACATCCAACCGGTATGATATTGGCCTGGATATTTCGCCGTGCTAGTTCACCTTCGATAGCTTTCAATACTGCGTTAGCCCCGGCTGCCATACCACAGGTGGCTAATCCCACCAGAATCAGGGGCTTGCCGCTGCCCCACAGGGCTTGCCATTCTTCAATTGCTTTGTTTCGTAATGTGACGAAATCCATGCTATTTCCTTTAGTATTGGCTAATGAAACTCGTCAAGTATTTCCTTGGTCTTAGTTGTCGTCACATTACCATAGACCTGGCTATCAACCACTATGACAGGAGCCAAAGCGCAAGAACCAAAACAGCGGACTTCTTCTAGACTGAACTTACCATCTGGAGTCGTTTTACCCGTCTCTATGTGGAGTTCTCGTTCCAACGATTCGACCAGGCTGGCAGCACCTTGCACATGGCAGGCAGTGCCCAGACATATTTTAATCATGTGCTCTCCGGGTTTAGTGAAGCGGAATTGGGAGTAGAAGCTGGCCACTCCATAGACTACATTTTGTGATACCCCAGCCACTCGTCCGATTTCCTCCATTGCTACTTCAGGCAGATAGCCAAATTTCTCTTGCACAGCCTGGAGAGCCGGTATCAGGACGACCTGCCGCCCCTGAAAGGGGGCAAGTATCCCTCTCATCTGTTCTATTAAATCGGTTGCCATGGTATTGCTACCCTCCGGATGTCACCGGCGAGCCCGGTTATTTCTTCGAACCCGCTCGATTCGCACAGCACACACTTTGAACTCCGGGATTTTAGCTACCGGGTCTAATGCCGTGTTGGTCAATAGATTGGCGGCGCTCTCAGCGAAATGAAAAGTCATGTAGACAACTTTCGGTGGTGACTTCTCAGTTATTTTTGCCTTGACTGCTACTTCACCGCGGCGAGAAATTACCTTGACTTTATCACCGTCTTTAATTTTCAGCGAAGATGCATCAGCCGGATTTATCTCTATAACCCCCTCGGGTTCAATGGTATTGAGTCCGGCAACCTTACGCGTCATGGTGCCGGTATGATAATGATACAGGTTTCGCCCTGTGGTAAGTACCAGTGGATATTCCTTGTCAGGTAATTCGGCAGGCGGCTTGTATTGCAGCGGTGCGAATTTTCCTAGACCGCAGACAAATCTACCCACATGCAATATAGGCGTCCCCGGGTGGTCTTTAGTAGGACAGGGCCATTGCAGACCACATTCTTCCAGCCGCTCGTAGGTGACGCCACCGTAGCTGGGCGTCAATCTGGCAATTTCTTCCATTATCTCGGACGGATTCTCGAAGTCGAAATCCTTGTCGCACATTTTCCTGGCTAGCTGACATATAATCCACCAATCAGGCTTGGAGTTGCCCACAGGTTCTATTGCTTTCCTCACTCGTTGTATACGCCGTTCGGTATTGGTAAAGGTGCCGTCCTTTTCAGCGAAACTGACCGCCGGTAAAACAACATCAGCCAGCCGGGCAGTTTCGGTGAGGAAGATGTCCTGAACTATCAGGAACTCGAGCTTTTTCAGCGCCTTCTCAGTGTGATTGGCGTCAGCATCGCTCAATATCGGGTTTTCGCCCATTACATAAACCGCTTTAATTTTTCCATCGTAAGCGGCATCAAGCATCTCTGTTAGGGTTAATCCGGGAGTCGGACTTAAATCGCTTCTCCAGGCAATCTCAAACTTTTTTTGAATGTCCGGGTTGTCGACCCTTTGATAACCGGTGTAAACGTTAGGCAAGGCGCCCATGTCACAGGCACCTTGAACATTATTCTGCCCTCGCAGTGGATTTACACCCGTTGACGGTCTGCCCATATTACCGGTTAACATGGCCAAGTTGGCGACAGCCATCACGTTGTCCGTACCGTGGCTATGCTGGGTAATACCCATGGCATAGATTATGGTTGCCGGTTTACATGTAGCAAATAATCTAGCCGCCTCAACGATGGTATCTCGCGGCACCCCGGTAGTCTTTTCCACGAAATCGAGGTCGAAATTCTTCAATGATTCCTTGAAGGCATCAAAATTGTCGCAACATTCACTGACGAAGCTTAAATCAGCCAGTCCTTCGTCCAATATAACTTTCATCATGCCCATTAGCAGAGCAACGTCACTGCCCGGAGCCTGTCTCAGCCATACATCAGCATGGCGACAAAGCTCAATCTCTCGAGGATTGGCCACAATAAGCCTGCCACCATTACGCACCGCCTTCTTTATCTCCAAAGCGATAACCGGATGACCTGCACTGGTATTGCTGCCAATGACTAAGATGCAGGCAGCATCTTTGATCTCGCTGATAGAATTAGTCATAGCACCGCTGCCGAAACTGGTGGCCAGACCGGCCACCGTCGGGGAATGTCAGAGACGGGCACAGTGGTCCACATTGTTGGTCTGCATCACCATGCGTGTGAACTTCTGTGCCAGGTAATTCTCTTCGTTGGTGCATTTAGCAGAAGCGATGAAAGCGAATTGGTTTCCCTTATATTTATTCAACTTGTCGGCTACCAAGTCCAAGACCTCGTCCCAGCTTACCTCAACAAGTTCACCGTTTCTTCGTACTAAAGGCTTAGTCAGGCGTTCAGGATGATGGACGAATTCGGCGATGCCAAAACGACCTTTAACGCAGGCTTGTCCCTGGTTAACTGAATTTTCCAAAACTGGTACCGAGCGCGAGACCTTGCCCCCATTTACTTCGAGGCTTAGTTGGCAGCCAACTCCACAATACGGGCATGTTGTGACTACTGAGCGTTCAGGTACCCCCAGCCATTTGCTGGAACGGTCAATCAGGGCGCCCGTGGGACAAACATCAACGCAAGCCCCACAGAACTGGCATCCTGAATCTAGTAATGTCTTGTTAAAAGCGGTGCCGACTAATGCCTGGCTGCCTCGATAGGTAAAGGCGATTGCCCCAATCCCTCTTACTTCCTGGCACACCCTGACGCAGCGACCGCATAGTATGCACAGGTTGTAGTCTCTCTCGAAAAAGGGGCTGTCCTGGTAAACCGGTAGCTCTTTGTGGATAGGGGGGAGGGTAACTTCTTCCACCCCGATGTGGGAGGCAACTTCTTGTAGCTCGCAGCGCAGGTTTTTTGGACAGGTAATGCATTGCCTGGGGTGTTCTGCCAGAATAAGTTCAAAGATGTCGCGCCTCAGCTCGCGGAGCTGTGGCGTATTGGTTCTTATGACCATGTCTTTGGCTACTGGCGTAGTGCAGGCGGTAGGAAATCCCCGCAAATTCTCAATCTCCACGATGCACAATCGGCAAGCTCCGTATGGAGTGAGACTGGGATGGTAACACAAGGTCGGCATATAGATACCCGCCTGTCGAGCCGCCTCGAGTACCGTGGCACCTTCATTTGCCTTGACCGCTTGTCCGTCTATAGTCAGGCTTATGACTTTTATTTCTTCACCAACAACCATATTTAGCTTCCTGTTAAGCGGATGACCCTATAGGTACTGGTTCCAGCGGGACTTCGATTTGCTCACCGGATACCTTAGCTACGGCAGCAAAGCGGGGTGGACAGACATCAGTGCATGTCCCACATTTAATACACTTATTTTGGTCGATAACGTGAACCAATCGTTTACCGCCGGCGATGGCTTCAGTGGGACAGCTGCGCAGGCAAATCATGCAGCCCTGGCATTTGTCCGGCAAAATATAGAACGAAATCAAATTTTTACATACCAAGGCCGGGCAGCGCTTCTCATTAATGTGAGCCTCGTATTCATTACGGAAATAACGGATGGTGGTCAGTACCGGGTTGGGGGCGGTCTGGCCTAGGCCACAGAGTGAGCCTTGCTTCACTGTGGTGGCTATTCTCTCAAGCTGCGCTATATCTTCTGGTCTGCCTTCACCTCGAGTAATGCGGTCCAGAATGCCCAGCATTTGCCGTGTACCAACCCGGCAGGGTGGACATTTACCACAGGATTCGGCCTGTGTGAAACTAAGGAAGTATTTTGTCAGGTCGACCATACAGGTCTCTTCATCGGCAACAATCATGCCGCCAGAGCCCATGATTGAGCCGGCAGCAGCCAGCGATTCATAGTCAACGGGTGAATCAAGCATTGATGGTGGCAGACAACCTCCCGAAGGGCCGCCGGTCTGCACGGCTTTGAACTCCTTGCCTTTGAGGATGCCGCCGCCGATCTCGTAGATTATTTGACGTAGGGTTATGCCCAGGGGCACTTCGATAAGGCCGGTGCGCTCCACCTTGCCTACGAGTGCAAAGGTCTTTGTTCCTTTGCTTTTTTCTGAGCCATATTGGGCATACCATTCACTGCCTTTTTGCAAGATACGTGCTGTGTCTGCCCAGGTTTCTACATTATTAATATTTGTCGGCTTCCCCCACAATCCTGATATTGCTGGAAAGGGAGGTCGTGACCGAGGCATTCCCCGCTTACCTTCTATGGAAGCCATCAAAGCTGTTTCTTCGCCGCAAACAAAAGCTCCAGCTCCCTCTTTAATCTTTATGTGAAGATCGAAGCCGGAGCCAAGTATGTTATCTCCGATAAAGCCATACTCTTCCATCTGCCGCAAAGCCAGCCTCAGTCTTTCCAGAGCCAGTGGGTATTCGGCACGGCAGTAAATATAGCCTTGGTTCGCTCCTATAGTGTAAGCCCCGATAGCCATTCCCTCCAGGACTGAATGAGGGTCACCTTCTAGTAGTGAGCGGTTCATGAAGGCGCCCGGGTCACCTTCGTCGGCATTGCAGATTATATATTTTCCCTTCCCAGGTGCTTTCCGGCAGAAATCCCATTTTTGTCCTGTTGGGAAACCGGCGCCACCTCTGCCGCGCAAGCCTGATTTCTTAATCTCTTCAATTATTGCTTCCGGTGACATCTTTAATGCCTTGACCAGGCCGCTGTAGCCACCATTTGCGATATAGTGGTTTATGTTCTCCGGGTCGATGAAACCGCAGTTGTGCAGGACTACGCGCACCTGGGGTTTGAGCACTGGCATCTCCAACAAGTTGGGAATGCCATCAGCCTTGCCGTCACCAACGTAACCTAGAGCTAAGTCAGCCCGAGGGTTATCAGCTCCCAGGTAGTCCTTGACAATCTGAGTGGCAATCTCAGGTGTTAAATTGCCGTAGATGATTTGTGGGCGTCCTGGCTTAACTATGCCGACCATAGGCTCGGCGAAACATAGCCCCATGCAGCCGACCTGGATGACAATGGCCTCTATGTTTTGCCTTGCCAGTTCTTCATTAATAGCTTTTAGAACATCAAGAGCCCCGGCAGCACTACCACAGGTACCGGCACCTACCAAAAGCCGCGGCTTGCTGCTTGATTGTAGTGTTTCCCACTCTGAGACTGCTTGTTTGTGGATTTTCTCGAAAGTCATGACACTAGGCCTTTATCTATATTGGTTTAGAGTCTCTTTTGACTTGGCAACTGTCATCCGTCCATAAACATCTTTATTTATGACCAATACCGGGGCCAGGGCACAGGAACCGAAGCAGGCCACCCTCTCCAGGCTGAATTTGTAGTCTTTGGTTGTGCCACCGGACTCAACGTCCAGCTCTCTCTTGATTTCATCCAGTATTCGCTCGCCCCCGCGGACATGGCAGGCGGTGCCTAAGCAGACCTTCACAGTGTGTTGACCGCGGCGAGTGAAGTAGAATTGGGCATAAAAAGAGGCAACTCCAAAGACCTCGCTTTCCGACATTCGGGAGGATTTAGCTATCTCTGAAATTGCTTCTTCATGGAGATAACCGAATTTTTCCTGGACTTTCTGCAGAACTGGAATTAACGCTCCCTTTTCCCCCTTGTATTCAGCCACTATTTTAGCTAGTTCCTCAGACACTTGGCTCTCCGCAGATTTGAATAACCAAAGAGGAAGTTTAACAAAAAAAGCGCTCTCGGTCAATCACCGTGGTCATTCTGAGCGAAGCGAAGAATCCCCCAATCTAGCTGCGGGGCTTTAGCCCTGCCGGTTGAACTAAACACATGTAGCGGCGAGGTTTTAACCTCGCCTGCCACGATCCTAAAGAGTCGCGGCTACATTGGTTGGTAAGCAGCGGCCTCCTGTTTGTCATTGCGAGCGAAGCGTGGCAATCTTGTGGTTTCCACCGGGTGAGGGTGAAATTTTG
>Ga0315295_10001752_pt1 | contig 18563 bp, 15 predicted proteins | sample YL17G14_0_MG_FD_204453 | JGI IMG/M metagenome (GOLD analysis project Ga0315295, IMG submission 204453) | Sediment microbial communities from Yellowstone Lake, YNP, Wyoming, USA - YL17G14_0 | ecosystem: Environmental > Aquatic > Freshwater > Lake > Sediment | place: USA: Wyoming | collected... | reverse complement strand
CCGCCCAGGTGGAACTGGCCCGGGCCCAGCTGGCCTTCACCCGGGTCATGTCCCCGGTGACCGGGACGGTGCTCCGGGTGGACGTGAGGAAAGGCGAGACGGCCTTTCCCGGTTCCGCGCTTTTGACTCTGGCGGACCTCTCGGTCATGGACGTCAAGGTCTTCATCCCCGAACCCATGCTCGGCAAGATAAAATTCGGCCAGCAGGTGAAGATTGTCTCCGACAGCTTCCCCCAGCAGCCGCTCCAGGGGGTGGTGGCTTATATCTCCCCGGAGGCGGAATTCACCCCCAAGAACATTCAGACCCGCGAGGAGAGGACCCGACTTGTTTACCAGGTTAAGGTCCGGGTCCCCAATCCCGATGGCATTCTCAAAATCGGCATGCCCCTGGACGCGATTTTCGTGAAGGAATGAGAAGTGACGGAGAATAGGGTTCAAGGGGTCGAGGGGCGAAGGGGTCAAGTGCAAAAAACAAATTGACGAATGCAGATTGACGATTGATGAATGAAAACAGAGATTCTTCACTCCACTCAGAATGACACGTTTTCAATTTGCGATTGACAAATTAGAGACAGATTTCAGGGGTCGAGTGAAAGAAAAAGAAATCAGAAAAAACAGGATGGGTTCTTGGCTCTCTCCGACCCTGGAACCCTTGGACCCTTGAACCCTTTTCAAGAGGTTAATAAATGATGATTCTCGAAGCCCGCGGGCTCGCGAAGAGCTTCGGCGAGATTAAGGCGGTCCGGGGGGTGGACCTGACCGTGGAGCCGGGTGAGATCCTGGGCTTGGTCGGCCCGGATGGGGCAGGCAAGAGCACGCTTTTACGTCTTCTGGTCGGAGTCCTGGACCCGGATGCGGGCTATGCAGTGGTGGGCGGGATCAAGGTCGGGGAAGATCCCGAGGGGGCCCGGGAGCTCCTGGGCTACATGCCCCAGCAATACAGCCTCTACGCCGATCTCACCGTTTCCGAGAATCTCCGGTTTTTCGCGGAGATGTACTTCGTCCCCCGGGCCGAACGGGAAAAGCGCCTGGAGCGGCTGTTTGAATTTTCCCGCCTGAAACCTTATTCCCACCGTCCCGCCGGCAAGCTCTCGGGGGGAATGTATAAAAAACTGGCCCTCTCCTGTGCCCTGATCCATACCCCCCGCCTGCTCATCCTGGACGAACCGACCACCGGGGTGGATCCCCTCTCCCGGCGGGAACTCTGGAAAATCCTTTACGCGTTTTCCGCGGAGGGGGTGGCGATCGTGGTCAGCACCCCCTATATGGACGAGGCCGAGCGATGTCACCGGGTTTCCCTGATCCACCGGGGCCGCTTGCTGGTTACCGACCACCCCGCGGCCATCCTCGGGCGTTTCGCGGACGAGTTGTTCGAGGTCCTCGCGGAGAACCAGGGAAAGGCGCGGGCCGTCCTTTCCGCCGTGCCCGGGGTCAGGCGCTGTTATCCGGCGGGGAGCCTGCTCAAGGTGGCGGTCGCGCCCGGCGCCGGGGGCGAGAACCTCGTCCGCCGGGCCCTGGAGAACCGGGCGGCGCCGTTTGCCTCGGTGGAGAAGGCCGAGCCGAATTTCGAGGATATTTTCCTGTCCCTCGAGGAGAGCTTCGCGTGATCGCGGTTCAGGCGGAAAACCTGGTGAAGAAATTCGGCGATTTCAACGCCGTGGATGATATCTCATTCGAGGTGGAGGAGGGCGCGGTCTTCGGGTTCCTGGGGCCGAACGGCGCCGGCAAGACCACCACTATCCGGATGCTCTGCGGCCTGCTGCAGCCCACCAGCGGCCGGGCCCGGGTAGCCGGGCATGACCTGGCGGAGGAAGCCGACCGGATCAAGGAACATATCGGCTACATGAGCCAGCGGTTTTCCCTCTATGCCGACCTGACCGTGCGCCAGAACCTCCGGTTCTACGCCGGTATTTACCGGATCCCGGCGAAAAAAGCCCGGGCCCGGATTGATTTCGCCCTCAAGATCGCCGGTCTGGAAGGGTCCGAAGACCGCCTGACCGCGGAGCTTTCGGGGGGAATCAAGCAGCGCCTGGCCCTGGGGGCCGCGATTTTGCACGAGCCCAAGGTCCTTTTCCTCGATGAGCCGACCGCCGGGGTCGATCCGAAGAGCCGCCGGGAGTTCTGGGACCTGATCGCCGCGATGCGCCGGGAGGGGGTCACGGTTTTCGTGACCACCCATTACATGGACGAGGCCGAGCAGTGCGACCGCCTGATTCTCATTTATTCCGGCCGGAAGATCGCCGAGGCCGCGCCCCGGGAGCTGGTCACCGAGGTTTTGGACGGTCTGATGCTCGAGGTCTCAGGCCCGCCCCCGGCCCGAGTGGTCCAGGCCCTCTCAGGGAGGCCCGGGGTCCAGCAGGCCCAGATTTTCGGCCGGGTCAGCCACGTGCTTGCTGATCGAATGTCTGGAGCCGGGGAAAACCTGGCCCGGGAACTTGACCGGGCCGGCCTGGCCGGCGCCCAGGTTCGCCCGATCCGGACCAGCCTGGAAGACGCGTTTATCCGCCTGATCGAGCGGGAAGATGAGCGGATGGCCGGCGGGGGAGGGAGGGGGCGATGAAAAGCCGGATCCCCGCGATCGCCCGCAAGGAAACCCTGCATGTATTGAGGGACTGGCGCACCCTTTACCTCGCCTTTATTCTGCCGGTGGTAATGATCCTGCTCTTCGGTTACGCGATTACCTTTGACATCAAGGATTTTCGCCTGGCGGTTCTGGATCAGGATCACTCCAACGCCAGCCGGGATCTCGTCCGGCGCTTCACCGCCAACGGCTACTTTAGACTGGTGGCGGAACCCGCTTCGGCGGAAGAGCTGGCCCGGCTTCTGGATGTCGGGACCGCCCAGGTGGCCCTGGCCATCCCTCCGGGCCTGGCCCGGAGCATTGAGCGGCAGGAGGGGGCAAAAATCCAGGTCCTGGTGGATGGATCCGAGTCCAATACCGCCACCATCGGTGCCGGATATATTGAGTCGATTTTCGCCGGATGGAATATCAGCCTGGTGAAGGAGAGCCTGGCCCGGAGGGGGATCAAACCCCGGGGGATTCCCCCGATCGATCCCCGGGTACGGGTCTGGTTCAACCCGGAGATGAAAAGCGCGAACACCATCGTGCCCGGGCTGATCGCGGCCATTATGATGATGGTGGCGGCCCTCCTGACCAGCCTGACGGTGGTGAGGGAACGGGAACTCGGGAGCCTGGAGGGCCTGATCTCCACGCCGGTGAGGAAGCATGAGATCCTGGTGGGCAAGACGCTGCCTTACCTGGTAATCGCTTTGATCGATTGCGCGGTCATCGCCGGGGTGGGGGTGATCGTCTTCAACGTGCCTTTTGCCGGAAGCGTGGTTATGTTCATCGGCACCTCCCTGGCGTTCGCGGCGGCCGGTCTGGCCATCGGCCTCCTAGCCAGCGTCGTCGCGAAAACTCAGCTTTTTGCCAACCAGATCGTGGTGCTCTCGACGATGCTCCCGAGCATGCTGTTGTCGGGTTTCATGTTTCCGATTGAATCGATGCCGAAATGGGTGCAGGCGATCACTTATATCGTTCCCGCCCGGTATTTCATCAAAATCACCCGCGGGATCATGCTCAAGAATCAACCGGCGGCGGACCTGGTGATGCCGACCCTGTTTCTCCTGGCCCTGGGCACGCTGCTTTTCACAATTTCGGTGAACCGCTTTCAGAAGAAGCTGTAATAGCAAAGAGCAGGTGAAAGGTGAAAGGTAAAAGGTAAAAAGTCCAGGAAGGTCAAAGGTCAAAGCTCCAGGAAGGTCAAAGGCAATAAAATATTTTCCTTTGAGCTTTGAGCTTCGGACTTCGAGCTTTCCTTTGACCCTTGACCTTTGACCTCCATTTTAATGGGAAGAATCTGGCACATCACGGTTAAAGAATTCCTCCAGGGCTTCCGCGATCGAAGGATGTTCGGGATCATTTTCATCGCCCCCGTCATCCAGCTTTTTCTTTTTGGTTATGCCGTCACCAACGATGTGAAGAACATCAACATGGCGGTGATGGACCAGGACCGAAGCCCGGAAAGCCGAAAACTGGCCGAGGCGATCTTCCGGTCGGGTTATTTTTCGGATGTTGGAAGACTGGAATCCTCGGAAGAGATCGAAGGGGCCCTGGTACACGGCTGGGCGAAGGCGGTCCTGGTCATTCCCGCGGATTTCGCCCGGCAATTGGATAGGGGGGAGACCGTCGCGGTCCAGTTAATGGTGGACGGGGTAGAATCAAATACGGCCCTGGTGGCGGTGGGGTACCTGGGGAAGATCCTGGCGGTCCAGAACCAGGCGAGGATTGTCGCTAACCTCACCCGCCTGGCGGCCTCGAAAGGCCTGGCTGGCCGCAGGGGCCTGCCCCTGGTTTTTCCCGAAACCCGTTACCGCTACAACCCGGAACTGAAATCGAGCTTTTTCATGGTGCCCGCGGTGCTGGCGATGATCCTGATGATTATCACTATGCTCCTGACCAGTCTCGCGATCACCCGCGAGCGCGAGATCGGCACGATGGAACAGCTGGTAGTAACCCCGATCAAGCCCTGGCAGCTCTTGGCGGGGAAAATGCTGCCCTTTACCATCATCGGTTTTGTCGATGTGAACCTGATCCTGATCGTGGCGGTAGGGCACTTCAAACTGCCCTTCGTCGGCTCGGTCTGGTTGATTTACTTCGCCATGATCATTTTTCTTTTCACCACCCTGGGGATGGGGCTCTTGATTTCCACTATCTCCGGGACCCAGCAGCAGGCGATCTTCGTGACCTTCATGTTCATGCTCCCGGCCATCCAACTTTCGGGTTTCCTGTTCCCGATCGCTAACATGCCACAAGTCATCCAGTGGATCACTTACCTGAATCCCCTGCGTTACCTTCTGGTCATTGTCCGGGGGGTGATCCTGAAAGGCAACGGATTTTCCGTTTTATTCCCCCACTTCGGGATGATGTTCCTGCTCGGGGTGGGGCTTTTCAGCCTGGCCGCAGCCCGCTTCCGAAAAACAATCGGGTAATATTGTTTGCATTAGCCCCTCCATGATCGGGATAAACAAGCTAATGCACTCCATATGTAAATATTGGTAGCCGCACCCTTTAGGTTGCGTGATTTCTGTAGGGACCGATTCCTCATCAACCCGGCCTCTCGTTTTTATCGTAAAAATATGATTAGATTTTTCAACCAAACCCAAATCCTCTCCCCTGGGGGGAGAGGGAGAGGGGCAAGACATATCAGAAGGGGAGGAAAATGGGATTTAAAAGCTCGATGACCGTTGCGATCGGGAGATGTATGAAAACCTCTACAAGCTACCCGGGGGGGAAGCCCTGGTCCGGGGAATGAGCCGGAACGCCGCGCGGCTGGCTTTTTATAACCCGCTCGCGGGCTTGAAAAAGAAGGGATTCGCTCCAGGAGATAAAAGCGGACGTCGTGCGCATGTGCGGGCTGATGGAGGTGCCCCTGGAGGTTTCCAAGGAGAGTCCCGATCAGCTGGAGTTCTTGGTGGCGGCGTGCCCCTCCCTATGGCTACAATCGCCGCGACCAGGAAGGTGTGTGCGATGCCGTGATGGACCTGGACCGCACCATGGTCAAGCTTTGCGGGGGAAGCATGGTCATCGAGGAATCCATCGCCGGGCGGCGCCCCCAAGTGCCGGGTCACGGTCAGGAAAGCTTAAACGATCGCTCCAGCACGGTTTTTTTCACATTCTCAACCCGCATCCTTCTGATTTCCCCCCCTAATGTGATTAGGGGTCATCCTTCCTTTGTAAATCTTCAGTTTTTGACATCGTTTTCCGATAAATGAGAGAATAAGCAAGAAAATATCCATATTTCAAGGAGGGTAAATGGTAACCAACAAAAAGTTAATGTCTGGTTTTCTCCTGTGGCTGGGGATTTTCTTCGCTTTCTCAGGATGCGGGAAGCCCGCTTCCGAGCCGCCCCCGCCGGGCAAGGAAAAATGGCCGGTGGTTATCATCGGGGCCGGGGCGGGGGGGCTTTCGGCCGGAGCCACGTTAACCAAGGCCGGGATAAAAACCCTGATTCTGGAGCAACAGGATAAACCGGGCGGATATATGACCGGCTTCAACCGGGGCGATTTTCGCTTCGAGGTTTCCCTGCACATGATGGATGGTCTCGACGAAGGGGGGATGACCCGGGATCTTTTCCAGAAATTGGGTATCCTGGACAGGGTGAAATTGATCAAGTTCGATCCTCTCTACCGTTCGATCTACCCCGATCTCACCATCGACGTTCCGGCGGATATAAACGCTTACCAGAAATTACTGATCGAGAAATTTCCCCAAGAGTCGAAGGGAATAGTCGAGTTGTTCCGCGCGCTCTCGGATATCGGGCAGGATATCGAGGAGCTAAGCCGTCTTCAGGAAAAGCCCCTATTCTTCCGCCTGCTGGGTTTCCCGATGGTGCCGTTCCGGAACTGGGATTTTGTCAGGAACTTCAACCTGACGCTGGATAAATTCATGAACCGCTACATCCAGGATAAAAAAGCCAAGGCGGTTATCCTGGAACTTGCTACTTTCATGGGGATTCCCCCGTCCCGCACCCCCGCAGTGATCGTGGCGGCTCTCTTCGCGAGCTATTACCGCAAGGGAGGGTACCAGTTCGAGGGTGGATCGCAGGCGGTTTCCAACGCGCTCGCCCAGGTGATCAGGGAAAAAGGCGGGGAGGTCAGGCTGAACACCCGGGTGGTGAAGATTCTCATAAAAAACGGAAAGGCCGTGGGGGTCCGGACCGGGTTGGGGGAGGAGATTTATGCCGATTACGTGATTTCCAACGCCGATGGTTATTCGACCTATCTCAAGCTGGTGGGGGAGGAGCATTTAAAACCCGAATTTGTTAAATATGTTAAGAGCCTGGTGCCGGGGGCTTCGACGACGGTAGTGTTCCTGGGGCTTAACCAGGACCTGCAAAAGCTGGGGCTGGGGGGGATCGCGGAAGTTTTTTATAACCCGAGCTATGAGATCGAAGATCTCTGGAAAAATATCCAGACCATGAACATTGAAAACAGCCTGATGACGGTTTCCCTTTATTCGAATTCCGATCCCACCAGCGCGCCCCCGGGAAAATCGGTGGTCACAATCACTATCGGCAGCCCGTATGACTGGGAAAATATGTGGCGGTTTGACCAGGGGTATGAAGCCTACCGCGCCCTGAAGGAGGAAGTGGGGAACCGGATTTTAAACGTGGCGGAAAAGATGATGCCCGGGCTCCGCGGGTCGATTGAGGTGATGGAGATTGGGACGCCCCTAACCAACGAGCGCTATACCTCGAATTACATGGGCTCGATAGTCGGCTGGGCCTACACCCCCGAACAGAGCCTGCTCAAGCGGATGAAACAGAAAAGCCCGATCCCGGGGTTATACCTGGCGGGGGCCTGGACGTTTCCCGGCGGCGGCCAGTCTGCCTGCCTGTTTTCGGGCCACCTGACCGCTAACATGATTTTAGGGGAGATCAAGTAGGGTGTTGATATTTCAAATTGAGAGAAAGAGGATTCTTAATTATGTCATTCCTGCGAAAGCAGGAATCCAGATTAAATGACTGGATTCCGGGTCAAGCCCGGAATGACGGAAAAAACAACCCCCCCCTGTGCCCAGGCCATGTGGAATTACAATTAAAAGGAGGTGATAGAAACATGAGCTTTCGCAAAGGAATGATGATCTCGATGGGAAAGTTTTACGAAAAACTTTACCAACTTCCTCGGGGTGAATCCCTGGTCAGGAAACTTACCCGCGGCCTCGCCCGGATGGCCTTTTATTCACCCGGTTCAATCATGAAAAAGCGGGACTCCGCCATCGAAATCAAGGATGACCTGGTGCGGATGTGCGGGATGATGGATATCGTAATCAACGTTACCAAAGCCGATAAGGACAAATTCGAGTTTCTCGTGCCGGTCTGTCCCTATCTTTATCAGCGGCGCGACCAGGAGGGCGTGTGCGAGGCCGCCATGGACATGGACCGCACCCTGATCCGGCTCAGCGGGGGGGAGTTGATCATCGAGGAGTCCGTTCCCAGGGGAAATCCGGTCTGCCGGGTCACGGTTCATAAAACCTAGTCTGTCATTTAAAAGGCGGGGTTGGTAATGAAACGGATTCCCCCGGTTTTATTCTTCCTGGCGGTTTCTTTTTTCCTGGTTTTTCTCAATGGCTGTGGCTCCAGTCAGGAAAAACCTTCCCTTCCGGAGCTCCGCGTCCTTTCGCCAAGCCAGGCAGCTGAGCTTATCCCTTATGTCAGAAAACTGAAAACCGTCGTGAATAACGGAAACCCCCGGCCCAATGCCTGGGCCCTGGTTAACGCCTCCTGCCAGGACCGGGCCATCGCCCTGGAGTATGCCTTTGCCGCCGCCACCGACCCGCCGGGAGCGGAGCCCCCGGCCATGCGCGACAGCGATTTGACCCCGGAGAAAATCATGGCCCTGGCGGAAAATCCCCGGTACGACGTGGCCACGCTGAATGTCACGGGTCCTCTGGCTGCTCTTCAGACCTATGTCCTCCCCTATGGAAATCCGGTCACCGAATCGTCCGAGAAAAATTATTGGGCCTACCACCACGCGGTCGCGATCAATATTGAAGGCGAGATCAAGGTGGTGGATTTGTCCGCCGGTGATGAACCCCTCACGATTGATGAATGGGTCCATTCCTTTGTGGTCTCATCCATTGAGTGTATCCATATGAACGCGGACGATTTTCATGATTTATGGGTTTACTGGAACAGCGCGTTTACCGGGTTCGAACCCGGTAAACGCCCGCAGAAACTCTGCGGCTACACCTTTACGAAGATGTTTTCCTTCCGGGAGGACCAGACCCCGGAGGACCTCGCGGACTTCATCCGGAGTGTACCCTCAACGATGCAGGTTCAGCTGGACGCACTGGCAAACACGCTGAATCAAAATTACGGGATTAATCTGCCTGAGGATCAGCTACCGCTGGTTACATCCACTTATGTGCCGCAAACCGAGGCGGACATATGCACCTGGGTGTATATGCCGTTTTGCCACACGTTATAAAAAACAATGAAACCTCGGTGCCGGTAGCCGATCGCAGGTTATAAGCGAATAGAGAAAAAATATTCTTATAATTTTTTTAAGACTTTGCCCGGGGGAAGGGTGAAATCGAGGTTGCTCTTGAGGGCGAAGAGGGTCTGGATGGGATTGAACCTGTCCAGCGGGGCCTGGGCGAACCCTTTAAATTTCACCGCGTCCTTCCTCACGATCAACTTCTGATGGCGGTAAATGTTGTCAATCCGGAAGCGGGAAATCGTCAGTTCGTTCACCGACCAGGCCGGTTTTCTAACGGTGGCGTTTACGGCCGGAATCTTTTTCCAATTGATGACCGGAACCCGGGGGCGCAGGAGAGTCCGCGGCAGGTACTTGTAGAAAAGACCCACCCATTCTTTCAGGGTATTGGTCACGAAACCGAAAGGGGAGGAAACATTTTTGACCAGCTCGCTCATGACCTCGGGCAGGCTGAGGTCCGGACCGGTTTTCCAGGAAGCCTGGATGATGGTGGTCTTTTCCTCGGTTACCGAACCGGTCCCGCCGGTTTTCGATTCCTTGATTTTAAATTCCGCCGGCTTCTTGGGAAAGCCATAAACCTCCCGTCCCGCGGCTATCCCGGGAACTGTATCAAGGTAAATGAAGGCGCAATAAAGAGCGGGGCCGGATTTCAAATGAAAAACGGGGATGAAAATGCAGGCTTCCTGGTATGTGATTATGTCATTCGGCCGGGCCTCGGCCCAGGCCTGGGGGTAATCAACCAGGGTCACCAGGAAAATCCCCTTGGGAAACAAGGGATTCCATAATCTCAGGCCCGGGGGAAGGAAGATTTTTAGATTTTCCGGTTTGGCGGTCCGGCAGAAGAAAGTGAACATGTTGAGATTTTCGAAATAATAAGGCCCGGGGATTACCAGGGGCCCGCCCAAAGGCATACCGTCGGGTTTATTCATAATTAACATTTTTATCGGGTTGACTGATTTTAATCATCTTTTAATATATGGTAAAAAGAGGGGACGGTCAAATAAGCCTCAAACCATAAACTCTCAACTTTTTTCGGGGGTGAACCATGAAAAAGGCATTGGTAACGGGGGCGGCGGGGTTTATCGGGTCGAATGTCGTCCGCGTTTTACTGAAAGAAGGGGTGGAGGTCAGGGGGATGATCCTGCCGGGAGAGGACCAGCGCAACCTGGCCGGACTGGAGATCGAAAAGGTGGAGGGCGACGTCCTGAACCCATCGAGCCTGGACCGGGCCCTGAAGGGCTGTGATACCCTTTTCCACCTGGCGGCGATTTATCAGATCTGGCTCAAGGACCGGAGCCGGTTCTACAAAGTCAACCTCCAGGGCTCACGGAACATGCTCTGGGCGGCCCGCCGCGCCGGGGTGGAAAAGGTGGTTTATACCAGTTCCATCGCGGCCATCGGGATCAAACCGGGCGGGGCCGTCTCCAACGAAGAGACGGAATTCAACCAGTATGACCTGGCGAACGATTATATCCTGACCAAGTATCTTTCCCAGGAGGAGGCCCTGACCTTTGCCCGGGAGGGCCTGCCCCTGGTGGTGGTCAACCCGGCCTTCCCATTTGGGGAGGGTGATGTGGCCCCCACCCCCACCGGCAAGCTGATCGTGGACGTGGCCAATGGGTCCAATCCGGTATTTTTTAAAGGTGGGATGAACATTGTTGATGTGAAGGATGTGGCCAGGGGACATGTGCTCGCGGCCAGAAAAGGGGAAGTGGGAGAAAAATATATCCTCGGCAATCAGAATTATACGATCAAACAATTTTTCACGCTGGTGGCCCAGCTGGCCGGGGTGAAGCCTCCTTTTCTTTATATGCCGCTGGCAGTAGCGCCTCCGGTCGGTTACCTGATGGAGAAATGGGCGAATTATAAGGGGCAGCCGCCCCTGACCACCTCCAAGGAGATTCCCTACGCGGCGCAGTACCTTTTCTTCGATGTGACCAAGGCGAGGGAGAAACTCGGGCTGGTTTCCTCGCCGATTGAGGAGTCCCTCAGCCGCTCGATCGAGTGGTTCCGGAAGGGAGGGTATATAAAGAAGAATTGACGATTGCAGATTGACGATTGTCGAATGAGAACCAAACGAACCAAATTAACCAGAATGGTCGGGCAAGCAAAGCAGAAGATACTTTTTTGACTTTTTGAAAAGCGGGGTTTAAGGTAGTCGCTATCTTTTTACCCAAAGGCCGAGGGACCTCAACGAGGAGACAATTAATGGTTGAAAAAGTAGGGTTTGATAACGGGAAATACCTGAGGGAGCAAACCGCCGCGATCCAGGAAAGGGTCAAGATGTTCAACAACAAGCTCTACCTGGAATTTGGCGGCAAGCTCATTTTCGACATGCACGCCTCCCGGGTCCTGCCGGGTTTCGATCCCAACGTGAAAATGAAGCTCTTGCAGAGGCTCAAGGGCCAGGCGGATATCCTGCTCTGCATTTACGCCGGTGATATTGAGAGAAAAAAGGTCAGGGCGGATTTTGGAATCACTTACGATTCGGACGCCCTCAAGCTGATTGACGATCTCCGGGAGTGGGGCATAGAAGTGGCCGGGGTGGTAATCACCCGTTTCGAAGGCCAGCCCTCCACCCGGATTTTCAAGAACAAACTGGAACGCCGGGGGGTCAAGGTTTATACCCACCGCTTTACCAAGGGCTATCCCACCGATGTCAATATGATCGTGAGCGATGAAGGTTACGGGGCGAACGAATATATCGAAACGCAAAAGCCCCTGGTGGTGGTGACCGGGCCGGGACCGGGCAGCGGCAAGCTGGCCACCTGCCTCTCGCAACTCTACCACGATTACCGGCGGGGCGTGAAATCCGGCTATTCCAAGTTTGAAACCTTTCCGATCTGGAACCTGCCCCTGAAGCACCCGGTGAACGTGGCTTACGAATCAGCCACCGTGGACCTGAAGGATTTCAACCTGATCGACCCCTTTCACCTCGAGGCCTACCAGAAAACCGCGATCAACTATAACCGCGACGTGGAGATTTTCCCGGTCCTGAAGCGGATCCTCGAGAAGATCACCGGGACGGAATCGATCTATAAATCCCCTACCGACATGGGGGTGAACCGGGCTGGTTTCGGGATTGTTGACGATGAAATCGTGAGCCGGGCGGCCCGGCAGGAGATTGTCCGGAGGTATTTCCGCTACGCCTGCGAATACGCCTTGGGGTTCGTGGACCGGGAGGCGGAACAGAGGGCCGAGCTCCTGATGTCCGAGCTCAAGCTCAAGCCCGAAGACCGGAAGGCGGTAGTGCCGGCGAGAAAGGCCGCCGAGGAGGCCAGGCAGAAGGGCAAGGGAAACGAGGATATTTTCTGCGGCGCGGCGATTGAGCTGAAAGACGGCTCGATCGTTACCGGCGAGAATTCCCCCCTCATGCATGCCGCCTCCAGCCTGATCCTGAACACAATTAAAAAGCTGGCGGAAATCCCGGACAAGATCCCCCTCCTTCCCGACAGCATCATCGAGTCCATCGGCAACCTTAAGAAAAACGTTCTGAACAAGAAAAGCGTGAGCCTGGACCTGGAGGAAACCCTGATCGCCCTTTCCATCAGCGCCAACAGCAATCCCGCCGCCCAGATGGCGATGGAGAAACTGAAGGAACTCCAGGGCTGTGAGATTCACATGACCCACATCCCCACCCCAGGCGACGAGGCCGGTCTGCGCCGGCTGGGGGTGAACCTGACGACCGACCCCAATTTCTCGACCAAGAATCTGTTCATTTCCTAGAAATCATTCCCGGGATTTTCTAATATTTTTAATCAATACCGGGATGAATTTGGAGAGATCGGTATTGACGCAGAAATGCGCGACCTGCAGGATGGGGGCCTTGCGGTCGGTGTTAACCGCCACGATCAAGCCGGAATTTTTCATTCCCATCGTGTGCTGAAGCGCCCCGGAGATGCCGCAGGCCAGATAAAGCTTCGGAGAAACCGTGGCCCCGGTCATTCCCACCTGGTGCTCCAGGGGAAGCCAGCCCTGGTCGCAGAGAGGGCGGGAGGCCCCCACCGCGCCCCGTTTAAATAAGGAGGCCAGCTCTCGAATTAATTCGATCCTTTCCGGGACCTTGAGGCCCCGGCCGGCGGCCACGATCACTTCGGCATCCTTTAAATTGACTGTGCCCGGTTTGGCTGGGAGGTAACGGATCGTCCGGGTTTTAACCGGGGGGATCTCGAACTCCAGGATCCTCACCGAACCGGATTTATTGATGGGCTTATCACCCTCCCCTTCATCCCCTCCCATCGAGGGAGGGGAGATTAAAGATAACGGAGAGGATATATCCCTCCCCCTTGAGGGGGGAGGGCAGGGTGAGGGTGAGGAAGTTATTCCGGGTTGGGCCGAGCCGGGCATAACCGTGACCACGGCTGAGCATCCCGGGGGTGATTTTAATTCTTCCAGCAGCTTACCGTTCAATATCTGCCGGATGAAGGTCGAATTCTCCGGGTTGAAATCCGTGACGGCGGAGATGGAAGAATATCCCAGGTCAACCGCCAGGGCCGGGGCAAAGTCCCAGCCGAAGGGTGTGTGGGGAACAAGAAGATAACGAGGCTGATTCCGCTCGCATAATTTTTTAATCAGGTTTCGGTAAACCTCGGAGTTGTAAACAGCGGCCCCGGGCGAATCGATTCCGGTTACCTCGCAACCGGTTTTTTGGGCGACATCTTCGGCCAGAGGTTTTACGGGGTGACCCAGGATTACAGCTTTCACCTCACCGCCCATTTTCCGGGCGAATGCCACCAAATCGGAGGTGACCGGCCGGACCCGGTTTTCAAAATGCTCGGCAACGATCCAGATTTCTTTATTCAAAGCTCAAATCCCAATTACCAAGCTCCAATTACCAAACAAATCCCCAACCAATCTAATCTTTAAACTCGAAACCCTAAACTGGATTCCCGCTTTCGCGGGAATGACGTATTTGTTTAAATGATGGTCATCTTTTTTTGAAAAAAATCGTCAATCGTCAATCTAAAATCGTCAATTCTTATAAAACGTCCGTTTTTTCCCGGATGATCCGGATCAGTTTTTCCGCCTGTTCCTCCAGGGCTCCCGTAATAAATGTTCCGGCCGGTGAAGGCGGGGGGAAGAAGGCCCGCAGGAGCTCAGCGCACCTGCCGGGCGGGAGAGGCTCCAGGCCGGTAATCACCTCGAGCTTCTGCGCCCGGGCCCTGAGCTTGTCGGTAAGCCGGGGGTAGCGGGGCCGGTTGATCCCCGATTGAATCGTGAGCACGGCCGGGAGGGGGAGCTCGACCACTTCACGGGCCCCGGCTTCGAGTTCCCTTTCCACGGTGATCAGCCCGAGATCGTCCGAAATGGTTTCCGAGACCACCGCCGTGGCGAAGGGCAGCTGGAGGAGGGCGGCTACCATCGGGCCGGTCTGGCCGCGCATGTAATCCTCCGAAATGATCCCGAAGAAAAGCAGGTCGAATCCTCTCTCCCGGGTGAACTTGACGATCTGTAAAGCGGTTTCCCCGGGCCCGAGGTAATAACTCTCCGGGGTCAAGATGTGGGCCCCGTGATCGGCACCGAGCTCAAGTGCGCGGCGGATGATCTTTTCCACCCGGGCGGGGCCGAGGGAAAGGGCGGTGATCTCGACTTGCCCGAGCCTTTCCCTTATTAACAAAGCTTCTTCCAGGGCGTATTCATCATAGGGGTTCAGGACGAAGTTGATCCCCTGGTCGGAATAGCCCTTGCCGGAGGGGTCCAGGCGGAAACGGCTTTCCCGCTCGGGGACCTGCTTGACGCAAACCAGGATTTTCATCTTTTCTGGCCGATTACCGGTTAACCTTTTAACTTATTTGTTTTATATTATACCTTCTTGGATAGGGAGAGGGGGCGGGGGAAAATAAAATCCTCGGTAAAAATCCGATCATGAGCACGTTGATTCTAATCCGGCACGGCCAGGCGATGTTCGGCACCGAGGATTACGACCGGCTTTCCGAACTCGGGCTTTCCCAATCCGCCATCCTCGGCCGGTACTGGGCCCGCCGGGGCCGGGGTTTTGACGCGGTTTTTTCCGGGGCCATGGAGAGGCAGAAACAGACGCTCAGGGCCGTGGGTGAGATCCTGCAAAAATCCGGACTGGGCTTTCCCGAAGGCGGGATAATCACGGGGTTCAACGAGTACGACGCGCGGGGGATTATGACCCACCTTTATCCCCGGCTTCTGGAGGAAGACCAGCGGATCAAGGAGGTGGCCAAGAGTTATCCCGGGATCGGGGACGGTTCCCCGGAGGGCCGCCGGGCCTTCCAGCAGGTTTTCGAGATCGTCCTCGACCGCTGGCTCGATGATCCCGATCCGGGCCCCGGGACCGAGTCTTACCGGCTTTTCCAGGACCGGGTGGTCGCGGGGATAGAAAGAATCAGGTCGGAATACGCCTCGGGGAAGACCGTGGCGGTTTTCACCTCGGGGGGAGCCATTTCGATCGCGCTCAAGCACGCCCTGGGCTTGTCCGGGCGGAAGGCCCTGAGCCTGCAGTGGATCATCAAGAACGCGAGCATCACCGAGTTCACCTACAGCCGGGACCGGTTCACCCTGACCGGGTTCAACCAGACGCCGCATCTTGAGGACGAAGGAATGATCACATATAGGTAGATGGCAGACGGTAGACGGGGAGAAGTCCGAGAAGAGACAGTATACCGTCTCCTAATCTGCGGTCTGCAACCGAAAGGATAAGTAACCCAGGAGGTAGAGAAAATGGATTTCACGATTCCGGAAAAAATGCAGGCCATCCTCGAAATGATCCGCGAGTTCATGAAGAAGGAGGTTTATCCGCTCGAGCCCTATTTCCTTTTCAACAAGTTCGGGGAGATGTGGCCCCAGATCAACGCGCGCCGGGAGATGGTGAAGAAAATGGAACTCTGGGCCCCGCAGGTTCCGAAGGAGCTGGGGGGCATGGGGCTTTCCCTGGTAGAACACGCCCTGGTGTCCGAAGAGACTGGGCGCAGTCCCTTGGGACACCTAATGTTTAACTGCCAGGCGCCGGATGCCGGCAATATGGAAATCCTGGCCAAATACGCCACCCCGGAACAGCGGGAAAAATATCTCCTTCCGCTGGTCGCCGGAAAGATCCGGAGCTGTTTCTCGATGAGCGAGCCGGAGCTGGCCGGCTCGAACCCGATCGAGCTCAATACCACCGCGGTCAAGGACGGGAAGGAATGGGTAATCAACGGCCATAAATGGTTCAGCTCCGCGGCCGACGGTTCCCAGTTCGCCGTGGTCATGGCCATCACCAACCCCGAGGCTTCCCCCTACCAGCGGGCCAGCATGATCATCGTCCCCACCGATACCCCGGGTTTCAACCTGATCCGGAACATCTCGGTGATGGGGCACGCGGGTGATGATTACGCCAGTCACGGGGAAATCATGTATGAGAACTGCCGGGTGCCGCTCTCCAACCTGCTGGGGCCGGAGGGGAACGGCTTTGTCATCGCCCAGGATCGGCTGGGCCCGGGACGGATCCACCACTGCATGCGCTGGATAGGGGTCTGCAACCGGAGCTTCGAGATGATGTGCCAGCGGGCAGCGGAGCGGAAGATCGGAAAGAAATATCTCTCCGAAAAGCAGATCATCCAGGCCTGGATCGCCGAGAGCCGGGCCGAAATCCACGCGGCGAAACTTATGATCCTGCACGCGGCCTGGAAAATCGAGACCGAGGGTTTGTACGCGGCCCGGGAAGAGATCTCCCTGATCAAGTTTTTCGTCGCGCCCATAATGCAGAAAGTGATCGACCGGGCCATTCAGGTGCACGGGGGCTTGGGGGTAAGCGATGACACGGTCCTTTCGTACTTCGCCAGAGCCGAGCGGGCGGCCCGGATCTACGATGGCGCGGACGAGGTGCACAAGTCGGTGGTGGCCAAACGGATCATGCGGAATTATCCATCGCCGCAATAATAGGACGGAATTTCTAATGCCAAATTTCTAATGTCTAATCAAATCCCAATGACCAAGCACCAATAACCAAACAATGACCAATAACCAAGTCTCAAATTCAAAACTCCAAACCCGAAACTCGAAACCCGAAACCCGAAACTTATAAGGAGGATGATAATGTCATTCATCGATCCCGCCCGCAAAGTCAGGAAGGGCGAGGAGCTGGATCTGCCCCGGGTCGGGGATTACCTGAAGAAGAATGTCCCGGGCCTCACCGGCGAACTGGTCATCGAACAGTTCCCGAGCGGGCATTCGAACCTCACCTATCTTCTCCGGGTGGGAGAGACCGAGCTGGTCCTGCGCCGGCCTCCCTTCGGGGCCAAGGACATCAAGGCCGGGCACGACATGAGCCGTGAGTATCGGATCCTGTCAAAACTCTGCAAGGTATATTCCCCGGCCCCGAAACCCCTGGCCTACTGCGAAGACGCCTCGGTGATGGGCGCGCCTTTCTACGTGATGGAGCGCAAGAAGGGCATAATCCTGCGTAAGGATCTGCCCGAGGGGATGGAAATAAACCCAGCTATGATGCGGAGGCTTTCTTTTTCTCTGATTGACAATCTGGCGGCCATCCACGCGATTGACTGGGCGGCCATCGGACTCCAGGACATCGGCAAGCCCGAGGGCTTTCTCCTGCGCCAGGTTGAGGGTTGGGCGGACCGCTATGAAAGGGCCAAGACCGACGAAATCCCCGAAGTGGGCTCGGTGGTGAAGTGGTGCCGGGAAAATGTTCCCGAGTCCCCCGCCGCCACCATTATTCACAATGATTATAAGTTCGATAACGTGGTTCTCGACCCGAACGACCTGACCAGGATAATCGGGGTCCTGGACTGGGAGATGAGCACCATCGGGGACCCGCTCCTGGACCTGGGCGTGGCCATCAGCTACTGGCTCCGCGACGGTGATCCCGAAGAGCTGATGATGGTCCGCATGCTGCCGACCAACCTGGAGGGCTCGCCCACACGCAGGGAAATCGTGGATTATTACGCCGAAAAAACCGGCCGGGATATCTCCCGGATAAATTTTTATTTCGCTTTCGCTCTGTTCAAGCTAGCGGTCATCGTCCAGCAGATTTACTACCGGTTCGCCAAGGGCTACACGCAGGATCCCCGGTTCGCCATCATGGGGATGGGCGCAATGATTCTGATCCAGCAGGCCGCCAAGGTGATTGAGAAGGGGAGCATCGAGTTCAAATAAATGCTGACCGCCGACCACCGACCGCGGACTGCGGACAGGAAAAGCCGATTACAGGTAGCCGCAGGCTTCAGCCTGCGTTTGGGGTAGCTAGGTGGCTGGGTTGTTGGGTGGGTTAAAGAACCAGAGAAACTAAAGAAACCAGAGAAACCAAATCAATAGTTAATCGGGAGCGGAAAAAATGAGCGAGTCGAAAATCAAGAGAGTGGGGGTGGCCGGCACCGGTTTCATGGGGACGGGAATCGCCCAGGTGTCGGCGATGGCGGGGTATGAAGTGCTCATTCACGACAGCCAGGCGGAAGCCATGGAGAAATCACTCTCCAAAATGCGGGGATCCCTGGATAAACTCAAGGCTAAGGGCACTTTTGGGGGTAACCCCGACGAGGTGATGGCCCGGGTCCGGAAGGCGGAAAGCCTCAAGGAACTGGCCGGCTGTGACCTGGTGAT
>Ga0315295_10001750_pt1 | contig 18568 bp, 19 predicted proteins | sample YL17G14_0_MG_FD_204453 | JGI IMG/M metagenome (GOLD analysis project Ga0315295, IMG submission 204453) | Sediment microbial communities from Yellowstone Lake, YNP, Wyoming, USA - YL17G14_0 | ecosystem: Environmental > Aquatic > Freshwater > Lake > Sediment | place: USA: Wyoming | collected... | reverse complement strand
ATTCCCGTAATCCAATTTTTCGAATGTGAAATGGATATCAATATATCCTTTATCCTCAACTCATTAATATATTCACGTACATCCCCAAAAGTTCTCAGAAAAGGCTGCCCCAACTCATTGTGTACTACCTCAATCTCTCGATAATTATTTCCTCTATATCTCTTTTCATGAACAAGATAATCAAGCACACACTTCTTAATAATAAATCTCGCTCCCAAACACTTAATCCTTTTCGCGCAATACGCAATTTCTGTTTCAGTAAAGAGTTTGTATATGGCGTCCTCGTTGTTTTGGCGGCCGCATTGAATTAAACCGGCGATCTTATCCTCCTTCATGAGCAAGGTTCTCTTTATATACATTGACGCCCTGTCTTCACCCATTGGCTTTTTGGCTTTTGAACTTATCAACAGTCAAGTCAATATACATGTCATTTAATCGTTCCACAGCCTTGTCCTCTGAAAACTTTCTTGCGTTAATCAGGGATTGCACAACAGCATGAATTACCGGGAGAGGTTTTTCGCCTGTTAGTTTTTTTAATAAATTCAGGGCGAAATCAAAAACTTCATCCGAAGGCACGACATAATCAACCAGTTTCAGTCTCAATGCCTCCTGCGCATCAATCGTCTTCGCCGTAAGAAGCATATCTATTGCATTGGCGATCCCAATAATATGAGGGAGTTTCACAGTCCCATGCAATCCCGGCATTATTCCTAAACCAGATTCGGGAAATGCAAACAGAGACTTTTCACTGCAAACCCGGACATGGCAGGAGAGTGCAACTTCCAGCCCACCTCCGAAACAGACCCCCTTGATAGCCGCAATAGTGGGGATGGGCAAATCCCATAGATAATCGAGGACTTTTTTTCCTCTTGTCAGCTTTTCTTTGATGCTCTCCTCATCAAGAGCTGAAAGGATATTATTCTTGTCGACGCCTGCGCTGAAATGCCTTCCCTTACCCTGAACTATCAATCCCCTGAGTGATTCATTCGCAGTCCATTTCTTCAGGTCAGCTAAATTGGCAATGTCTGGTTCGGTAAGAAAGTTTTGAGGGGGATTATTTATCGTGAGAATCCCAAAGTTGTCCACTACCTCCCATTCCGTAAGCTTGGATTGTTCCATATTTCTATTATCCCACAGCTAATTTTAGCAGTTTGCTGAAAAACTCTTCTTTTTGTTGTTTTTAATTTTCATTTTCTCATGCATCTGATATCCTGCTTGAAAATCAAATTTCAGGAGGAAAGATGCGCGGGTATTTTGATTCTCAACCCATGATTATCGCCTATATCAACCTGGAGAAACGGGTTCCCCAGGGTCATCCTTTGCGTAAGATCAAGCTCATGGCTGACCAGGAGTTGAAGCGGCTTTCCCCGTTGTTTAACGAAATGTATTCCCACACCGGTCGCCCCTCCATTCCCCCCGAGCGGGTTCTGAAGTCGCTTTTGTTGATCGCCCTGTATTCGGTGCGGAGTGAGCGGCAGTTTTGTGAGCAGATGGGCTATAACCTTCTTTTCCGTTGGTTCTTGGATATGGAGTGGAGCGACGAATGTTTCGATCCCACCGTTTTTACCAAGAATCGCAAGCGGTTGATGGAGCATGAGGTGGGAAGACGGTTTTTCGATGCCGTAGTGGGGCAGGCTCGGGGTGCCGGATTGATGAGTGATGAACACTTTACGGTGGATGGGACTTTGATAGAGGCCTGGGCCAGCATGAAGAGTTTCCGACCCAAAGGAGAAAAATCTTCGGATCGTCCGACGGATGGAGATGCGAGTAATCCGAGCGTTGATTTTCGGGGAGAGAAGCGGAGCAATAAGACGCACCAGTCTACGACGGATCCGGAGAGTCGGTTGATGCGGAAGGCGAAGGGCAAAGAGGCAAAGCTTTCCTATGGGGCGCATGCGTTGATGGAGAATCGACATGGGCTTTTGGTGGATTTGCAGGTGACGCCGGCGACCGGGACAGCGGAGATAGAGGCTGCCGAGGCGATGCTCAAGCGGCAGGCTCGGAAACGGGTTAAGCCCAAAACCCTTGGGGGCGACAAGTGGTATGACAAACGAGGGTTTGTAAGCATGTTGCGTGGCCGGAAGATTACCCCGCATGTGGCTCAGAATACCGAGCGCAGAGGTGGATCGGCGATTGATGGGCGAACGACGCGGCATATGGGGTATAGTTTGAGCCAAAGATTTCGGAAGAAGGTGGAGGAGATTTTTGGCTGGGTAAAAGTGGTTGGGGGATTCCGGAGGACTCGATTCAAGGGGGTCCATCGGACGCAGTTGTCGGCCTGGTTTGTAGGGGCGGCGTATAATTTGTTGCGGATGGCCAAACTGATGCCCCCGTTGGCGAGAGTATAAGTTATGGGGACAAAAATAGCCCCTATTCCCGTTCCTTTGGCTCATAAAGATTACCGATTGCATCAAGTTGCTAGCCGTTTTACTTTGTAACACCTTTTTATCAAGTTGACTTTTTTAAAAAACCCGGGTTTTTCCGCACACTGTTAAAATCCAGTTCGTGGGTCAGCTCGATTTGGATCGGCTCCGCGCAATGCCGGCATTCCGTCCGGATCGTGACGGTCAAGGGGGTGTTTCGAAGTCGCCCTTGCACGAAGGGCGTCGCAATCGCGTCTATCGCTCAGGCTGCGTTTATGCGTTCCCCTGTATTGAAGGCTATTTTATGGGGGGTTTCATCCACCGTCACCGGATAGGCCCAAGCGACCCCCCCTGGTTGTTTCGATACAAGAAAGTGAGATGCTTTTCCAGATCATCCAATATGGAGATCACCTGCGCTTTGGGCAAATTTAAATGCTCCGAGATGAATTCCGGGGATAATGGTTTTCGTGTTTTCGGAAGTTCTTTTACCACGAAGTTTCGCACAAGATGGTACGGCTCAGACATGAATTCAAGTCTGGCTTTGATCAACGGCACTCTCCCCCTTAACCCTTGTTCCCACACATTGCGGGGAGTCGCAATAATCTCCCGTTCTTTTCCCATTAAGACTTGTTCCTGCATTTGAACGTTCCCCTATAAATTTTAAAATTATCTGTCAAAATTCCCAGTTGAAAATTACGTGCCATGATCACAACTCGGGAATTTGCCCCCATTATTGCATAAATGGTTTGCATATCATAGCTTTTTAAACCCATGGAATTTATGAGAAATAGATACTACTATTTGGGAAATGACCCTTTCACCAAACCTGCCGTCAAAGATGATTTTAATGGTTAAGAATTACCGGTTGAAAGTGAACATAACTTTACACTTGAGTCGCGCGACCACGCACCTAGCAGGATACGGTTCGCCGTTTCATCGCGTCGATTCCAAGATGAAAACGCTGAATTTGTTTCGACCTACTTCGGAAAACTGGGTACTCCTGGGTCTAATTGAACTCCAAACGTCTTCAGGAGCATGGAAACCAAATTGTAATTGCCTACCGTCATGATTACATCCATGAGTTGCTGTCGGTTGTACCGCTTTGCCAGGGCGTTCCAGGTGGCGTCTGTGATAAAAGCAAAAGTATCTACCGTTTTCATATTGCATCAGAACCAAGGCATCAACATGCTGCTCCTCCATGAGCTTGGAAGCCCTTCTCCATCTGTCCTGATATTCTTCCACTGGAAAATCCGACCATCTGGGTTCTTTCATGTTTTCATCCTTTCTCAAAACAATTTATTCTCAAAATCTAACCATAGAGGACACACAGGTAAATACTGTATCAAGGTTAAAGGATCAAAACCCTTTTCCCTTTAGCATCCCGCCTTGCTCCTGTATTTTTTGTGAACTCCGCGCTTCAAAGACCCCGAAACAGTTGGATTTTGTTTATGGCTTACATATTTTTTCAATATTTAATTTCCGTAATGTTTACATCTAATTTATTGTCCCCCGCAGTTCTAATCGACTTTGTAAGCCTAAGGATATCCTTTAAAAACCCTTCAAATATTTGAAATCAGGGGCTATAGCTTCATCAAAATGATGACAACTCGCTTTTAAGTGGGGTCAGTATACGAAAAGGGGGGTTGGGGGTCAAGAGAAAAAGGCCCCAAAATATGGAGGGGTTCATAGGAGCCGTGTTGGCAGGGAATTGCCTCGATCGGATTCCGGGAGCCGCACACGGGGCATCCGCCCGCAGGACCGTCAAAATTGGAGGTTCAGCCCCTTCAGTTCTCATCGAAATTCCAATTGCCCCCTTGCAGCACTATTGCAGCAATTTGATAGCAAAAATGCGGTATTTTTCGGTAAAAACTGGTATACGGCGGTAGGATGATTTATGAGCTTAAGCTTATGGAATAATTAAAAAATCTTTAGTTTTCCCTGTCTTACAGATTTCTGTGTTAAGCGACTGTTAATCCCGCCTGGGGCGGGATTCGGTCCCGTTAAAGCGGGACTGCTCGAAGAGTCAGAAGAAAATCTAATTATTTCAATTAGGTAACATTTAACATCCGAGTTTTTTCGAACCATTGGATATTAGAATTGAAGGCGAATTGGCAGTGATTACAGTCAATTCGCCTTTTTTATTCTTTTGTGGAATTTTGTTAGGATGGTGTGGGTAATAGCTCCTGAGGGCAGAAGAACGAAAATGTATGCTTGCCCGATTTCCGATTTTTTGTGTATAATATGATGTATAAAGGTTCTGAGGGGAAAACCATGACGGAAATGGTGCGTAAACAGATTTACATTGAAGAGCGCCACGAGCGGTTACTCAAACGAATTTCCAAAGCGCGTGGCGTCAGTGAAGCCGAACTCATTCGCCAGGCGATTGAGCGAGAGACAATTGGGGGGAAGCCCCTTCTTCTGGCACCCGATCAGGCGGCCTGGGACGAAATCCTCCGCTTTGTGAAGAACCGGAAATCTCTTCGTCCCAGTGGCCGGCCCTACCGGTGGAACCGTCTGGACGCTTACGAGGAGCGCAAAAAACGTTTCCCCAGACGTTCAAAAGGATGAAGGGACGATGCCGCCGACCTTAATTGACACCAACCTCCTGGTCTACCTCTATGATCAAAACCAACCTGGCAGGCAGGCCCAGTCCCATCGTGTGCTTGAACAGTTGGATCTGACCCGCAGCGGACGGTTGAGTGTTCAGGCACTAGCCGAATTCTTCAGCGTGGCCACGCGCAAACTTTCTCCGAGCCTCACTCCAGCAGAGGCTTTGGAACAGGTAAATTTGTTCATCCGTCTATGGCCGGTCTTTGATCTAACCCCTATGATTGTGCTGGAAGCGGGACGAGGCGTCCGTGATCACAAACTCTCCTACTACGACGCCCAGGTCTGGGCGACTGCCCGCCTGAACCAGGTGCGGGTTGTGTTCAGTGAAGACTTCCGTGATGGGTCGATCCTGGAGGGTGTTCGCTTCGTGAATCCTTTCTCGCCTGAATTCTTGCTCGAAAAATGGCTTTGACCTCTTTCTGCGGCATACGCCTACAATAGAGTTCGTAAAGCGGTAAAGAGAAAAGAAATCAATCACCCCTCCGCAAATATAATTCAAATTTCACGGCCTTTTGTCTGTTAGACTTTTTCGCATTTGATAAAGTGGACGATTAGATGATTGATCCCGAAGAACCTCAAGACCAACTCCAAAAAGCATTAAGAGAATGTGCTTTGTTGAGGGAGGAAAATGAACGGCTGAAGAAGCTACTCGGTTTACATCCTGAAGATCACACACCAACACCCAAACCGGGTGTATCAGAACCATCCGCGCCATACACCCTTACCGCACCTCAGGTTACCAATGACTCTTCAATAGAAACCCAGATTGCTCTTTTTCGGTCCTTGTTCCGTGGGCGTGAAGACGTTTATCCAGTTAGATGGGAAGGGAAGAAAGGAAATTCTGGCTACTCACCTGCTTGTGCAAACGAATGGAACCGTACCTTTTGTGGCAAACCCATGGTGAAATGTGCCGACTGTGAAAATAGAAAGCTGAAGCTAGTCACAGATGAAGTGATTCATGGTCATCTGCTTGGAAAACACACGGTTGGAGTTTACCCACTGTTACCGGATGAAACCTGCTGGTTCCTGGCTGTCGATTTTGATAAAAAAGCCTGGCAAGAGGATGCGGCTGTATTTCTTAAGACCTGTGGGGAGATGGGGGTTCCTGCAGCGCTGGAACGTTCGAGATCAGGAAAGGGAGGTCATATCTGGATGTTCTTCGACCGGCCGGTTCAGGCTTCCCTGGCGCGGAAATTTAGTTGCGCCATCTTGACACGTTCCATGGAACGGCGCCATCAAATCGGTTTGGATTCTTATGATCGCTTCTTCCCAACTCAGGATACGATGCCCAAAGGCGGGTTCGGGAACCTCATCGCCCTTCCCTTACAACGACTCCCCAGAGAGAAAGGCAATAGTGTCTTTCTAAATCTGGAGTTCGAAGCTTATCCCGACCAGTGGCTGTTTCTTTCCACAATTGAAAGAATCCAGTTGGAGAAAGTGGACACCATAGTCCAGGAGGCGTCACGAAATGGAACCATCCTTGGCGTCCGCATAAGCTTGGCCGATGAAGGGATCGAAGAGGATCCATGGACATTGCCGCCCTCAAAGAAAAGAAAGGGAATAACCATTCAGGGACCGTTCCCCCAAACTGTCCGAATAGTTCAGGGTAACCTGATCTATATTGAAAAAAAAGGGTTACCTCCTGCTTTTCTAAACCGTCTGATTCGTCTAGCTGCTTTCCAGAATCCGGAGTTCTACAAGGCTCAAGCCATGCGCTTGTCGACCTTCGGCAAACCCCGGATCATCGGTTGTGCGGAGGATTTTCCATCCCATGTGGGGCTCCCCCGGGGTTGCCTCGATGATGCCCTAGAGCTGTTCAAAACACACAATATCAAACCAGAACTGGCTGACGAGCATTTTGGGGGCGTTTCGATAAACGCGATTTTTAAGGGGGAACTTCGCCCCTTGCAACAAGAAGCTGCTCAGGCACTGTTGGCTCACGACAACGGCATCTTGTCAGCCCCAACGGCTTTTGGCAAGACCGTGATAGCGGCCTGGCTTATCTCGAAAAGAAAAGTTAACACGCTGGTGTTGGTCCACCGCAGGCAACTCATGGACCAGTGGCGTGAACGGTTGGCATTATTCTTGGGTATGCCGGTGGAAGACATTGGTCAGGTGAGTGGGGGCAAAAAGAGAGTCACCGGTTCTATCGACATCGGCCTCATCCAGAGCCTCAATCGTAAGGGGGAAGTTAAAGACATGGTGGCCGGATATGGTCAAATCATTGTTGATGAATGCCACCACATTCCTGCCTTTACCTTTGAACAAGTTCTCAAACAGGTGAAAGCTAAGTACGTTGTGGGTCTCACTGCAACCCCTATCCGCAAGGATGGCCATCACCCTATTATCGTAATGCAGTGTGGTCCCATCCGTTTTAGGGAAAGTGCGAAGAAGCAGGCAGCCGCGAGACCATTCGAGCATGTGGTCATAACAAGATATACCGATTTTAGAATGGCTCCAGAATCAGCTGAAGTGAAAATTCAGGATATCTACGCCGCCCTTGTACTTGACGAGCGGCGCAATGATTTGATCTTCAATGATCTACTGCAGGCTTTAGAAATGGGACGCTCCCCCCTCCTTCTAACGGAACGAGTTGAACATTTGGAGCAATTCGCGGAAAAGCTTAAGCGTTTTGCCCAGAATATCATCGTTCTTAGGGGCGGGATGGGCAGTAAACAACGTAAGGCACTGGCTGATCAAATTAAAGCCGTTCCAGATTCAAAGGAACGAGTGATCATATCTACTGGACGGTATATTGGAGAAGGATTTGATGATGCCAGATTGGATACCCTCTTTTTAGCTATGCCTATTTCTTGGCGCGGTACGCTCCAGCAGTACGTGGGGCGTCTCCACCGCCTTCATGACAACAAACGAGTGGTGCAGGTTTACGATTATGTCGACCTTCACGTGCCAACGCTAATGCGGATGCAGAAGAAACGCCTTAAGGGCTATGAGGCCATTGGGTATTCAATGCAAAATGGCCCTGAGACCTCAAGGCAGCAGACTAACGAATACGAGTATCTCCCAATTGAGGAATTTTGAAAAAAGGGGGCCGAACTTATCTCTTGCCCTGTTTTAGCTCTTATCCTGCTCCCGCAAATTTAATCCAAGTTTCAAGGCCTGAAACCTTCTCTGTGTACATAATGCGCCAAAAATAAGGGAGGCCAGCTGGGACGTCCCTGCAGAAATTGCATAATTTTCCTCGATGGATTTAAGCATAGGAATGCCGTTAAGCATATTCTGTACGAATGTCCCCCTTTCCGGCCTGGCTCTACGTGCGGTACCCGCCTGCAGAGAAGGTTAAGGAGCTTCCGCGGGATCTGGCGGTTAAACCCAAATCCTTCCTCCTGCCTGAGCGGAAATCATCTTGACACCGCTTGCCTTTATTGTATGATATATCATCTGATAAGTCGCGTGAGATGGATCGCGATTCCATCAGGTTTCTTGATGTCTCTTGTCGGATCTGAAAGGAGAGAAGCGTTGAATGCCCGTGCCGGAACACCACGATTAATCCGTAAGCTCCGGGAGCGAACCGGTCTCACCCAGGAAAAATTCGCCGCCAAGCTTGGAGTCACCTTCCCGACGATTAACCGCTGGGAAAATGGGCGTGCCAAGCCATCGCCTCTGGCATTGAAACAGATCGAGGAGCTGCTCCGCAGCATGGGTGAAAGCGGCACTGACCTACTGAGACAATACTTCCCGGCGGAACAATAGGAGGTTCCCAGGTGAAGCCGATCAACGAAGACGAAGCCGAAATCCTGATCGAGGAACACCTCCGTGAACGTGGATGGAAGATCACCGACCTTACGGTCACCCGGAAACGCTGGCAGGATCATCTGGAGGGGAAGGAAGCGGACCGGGTTTTTCTACACGACGCTAAGGTTATGGCCATCCTTGAGGCCAAGAAGCCCGGAAAGGACCTTTGGGCGGCGCTGGAGCAGGCTTCCGGTCTGGTGATCAACACCAAATCAATGGAGGCGCAGCCATGAGTTCTACATCGAAACACTGGATGGAACAGGCCATCTACGATCTGGACACGGCCCGCGCCATGTTCGACTCTGGACGATACCTGTACGTCCTTTTTTGTTGCCAGCAGGCGGCGGAAAAGATGCTGAAGGCGATCATCGCCGAACGTACGAAAGGACTACCCCCGCGCATCCATCAACTGATGCGCCTGGCGGAAGTAGCCGGTTTGGAGGTGAGTGGAGAACGCGCGGAATTCCTGCGAGAACTTTCAGCCTACTACATTCACACGCGCTATCCGGAGGAGATCAAAGACCTCGCCTCCCAGGCAAAGAAAGAGGAAGCCCGACGGGTGCTGGATCATACGGAGGAGGTGCTTCAATGGCTCAACTCGATGTTGTAATCGAGCAAAGGTCCAAAGTGGCGGTGGCTGCTGTTTCGCGCTTCGGCCGCGTGGTCCGTGCCTATCTTTTCGGCTCTCAGGTGGAAGGGACGGCCGATCGGTGGAGCGACATTGATCTCGCGGTCTTCGTTGAGGGTGTGGAATCATGGGATATGCACCACCGTGCGCGCATCGCCGCCCAGGTCCAGAAGACGGCGGGAGATGATGTGGAAATCCACTTTCTTCCGGCTAAGGCCTTACAGGAACGCGATGATGCCAGCTTCGCCGCCTGGGTGTTGACTCACGGGGTGGAAGTGCAGATATGAACGTCTTTGGTTGGAAAGATGAGAGATGGCTGAACAACAATCGCCCGATATTCTTTTGTGGCGACACGAGAAGCTCGTGAGTTTTCATTCTTCGCTTGAAACTGGCATCAGGCTGAGGGGCAACGGCACTCTGAATATCATTGACTGGTGCGACGAGAACGGGAATCCGCCGCCGACCTGGTCAGAGCTGGCCGGCTCGGTGTTTGTCACCTTTGCACCGGCTTTTGGTGAAACTACCCCACAAGTCACCGACCAAGTCACCCTACAAGTTACCCCACAGGTCGCCCGAGTTTTGGAAGCAGCCAGTTCGGCCTGTTCCTTCGCGGAACTGCAAGCGGCTGCCGGGCTGAAAGACCGCGTTCACGAGAAGATCGAGCAGCTTGGCCGTTTGGTCTTCGATGAGTCCTTCCAGGTTGAGATAAGCAAGGAGTTACAGATTGCCAGCCGGACGACCAAGGGAGTCACGGTGCCATTCGACTCATTGAGCGGCGGCACGCGGGAACAGCTTTCTTTGATCTTTCGCTTGGCCTGCTCAATGATAGTCGCCAAGGATGGGGGAACACCCCTCATTCTGGATGATGCGTTGGGTTATACGGACCCTGAAAGGCTGCGACTGATGGGCGCCGTTCTGGCAAAAGCCGCCAAGGAATGCCAGGTCGTCATCTTCACTTGTGTGCCTGACCGGTACAACAATGTTGGGCAAGCGACCGTTGTTTCGATGAGATGATATGCATGAAGGGAATCAAGGGGGAAAAAATGACCAAGGGCTTCCATCCCGCCTTTACGATCACCAACCGGATAACCGCAGGTCTCACCCGTATCGAGCGGGCCCGGGGGTTTCTGGAGGCCGCGACATTGTCTGAGGGCTGGGTGCGGGAGATGGGCAACCGGGCTTTGGTACTGGAAGCTCACCATACGACCCATATCGAAGGAACGCGGCTGACGCTGGAGCAGGCCGAGCGTCTGTGGCAGGGTGAAAGCGTGCCCGAGGCCGACCCGGATGATATACGGGAGCTATTGAATTACCGTAAGGCCTTCGATTTTGTTTGTGAGTATCTCAAGACCGGTGATCCGATCACGGAAGGCATGGTTCAGGAAATCCACAAGCGGCTGGTGGAAGGTGTCCGGGGAGGGTCGGCGGGGCCGGGTGAATACCGAAAAATCCAGAACTACGTGGTCAACTCCGTTACCGGCGAGACGATCTATACGCCGCCTCCGGCTCATGATATTCCCATCATGATGGCCGAGCTGGTGAAATATCTCAACTGCGAAGAAGGAACGCACCCCGTTCTGATGAGTGGCATCGCCCACTTTCAGCTCGTGCACATTCATCCGTTCCTGGACGGCAACGGCCGCACTTCCCGGCTGCTATCCACACTATGTCTTTACCGGGCCGGATACGATTTCAAACGACTGTTCACGATCAGCGAGTACTACGACCGGGACCGGCCCGCATTCTACCGGGCCATCCAGAGCGTCCGCGAGAGCGGAATGGACATGACCGGCTGGCTGGAGTACTTCGTCGAGGGGCTGACCACCCAGCTTGCCGAGGTCAGAGAGCGCGGAGAACAGGCCATCCGCCGGGATGTGCTCATCAAGGAACACGGCCTTTCGGATCGTCAGGCCAAGGCCCTTGAATACATTCTGCAGCACGGCAGCCTGACCATCCAGGATTTCGAGCGCCTGTGCCCCGATGTCAACCGGCGGTCTCTGCAGCGGGACCTGAAGGTCATGGTGGACATGGGGTTGTTGATTTCGGAGGGGGCGACCAACAAGCTCGTTTACCGAATGAAGGAGACGGGCTGAACTTGCGACAATCTTGCGACACAACTTACGACAAGCTCACGACACGACTTGCGACATCCGCAGCGAACTTGGGGTCAGAACTACTCACTAAAAGATAAGAGCAGGCCAATCCCTCTAAGCCGACTATCGGTCGGGCAATCTTGAGGATGCGGGTGTAGGCGCAGGCGGTTGGGATTTGGTTGTTCATAACGTCGATGATAGCCACTCGGGAAATTCATGCCAGGGGATGGCCCGGTTGTTCGAGGGCAGATCGATGGGCTTTTCGATGCGGCACACCAGCAGGCCCTGGGAATCGGCTTCGGCCCCGGTGAGTTTTTTGAATTTGTTCAACGGCTCCACATATTTGAGGGAGGGAGTGGAGGTCAGTTTAATCTCCACAGGGATGAGCCGGGTTCCGATTTGAATGATCAGGTCCACTTCCAACCCCTCGTGGGAACGCCAGAAATAGAGATCGGCCCGTTTCCCCTTCAGGGAAAAGGCTTTGAAGGCTTCACTTACCATAAAGCCCTCGAATAAGGCGCCTCCCATGGACCCGGCGAGGGCGGATGGACCATCCGGCTGGCGGGTCAGAGCGCAAACGATGGCCGGGTCGATAAAATAGAGTTTCGGCGTTTTCACCACCCGCTTCCCAAAATTCCTGAAGAAGGATGGGAGAAGAAGACAGAGGTAAGAGGCTTCCAGCACTCCGGCCCAAGCCTTGATCGTGGGCACCGTGACCCCGCTTTGTCTGGAAAGAACGGCGGTATTAAACGCTTGCCCATGATGGGCGGCAGATAGGCTTAAGAACAATTCAAAGGCACGAAGATCCCGGACATTTTGGAGCTGCCGGACATCCCTTTCGATGTAAGTTTGAATATAGGACCGGATCCACAGGTCTCTTTTTTGGGGGGAAAGAGAGGGCTCAGGGTACCCGCCGTTCCAAATAACCGCTTCAAGCCAATTCGGTCCGCGCTGGCTATTCTCCAGGATGCTGAAAGGAAGCAACTCCAGGATGGCAATCCGCCCGGCCAGTGATTCGCTCACATTTTTCATAAGCTGAAATTGCTGCGACCCGGTGAGTAACCACTTTCCTGATTTTCTCCTGTCGCGGTCGATTCGGATCTTCAGGTAGGATAAGATTTCGGGGACATATTGGATCTCATCCAGGATGACGGATTTTTCTCCAAAGCGGTCCAGAAACCCATTGGGATCGTTGATCGCAAAGTCTCTTTCCAGCGGATCATCGAAGCTGACGTAAGCGTTCTTTTCCCCATATTCCTTGACCAGAAAGGTAGTCTTCCCGGCTTGCCTCGGCCCCGTTACCAAAACAGCCGGAAAGGACCTCAACGCTTCTTTTAAGGTTGGAAGAAGTAACCGGGGGACATACATATGACAATTTTAAAGTTGAATTTTAAATCTGTCTATAGTTAATTATTCCAAATAGTTTTAGTGGATTTAAGGCAGGGGCCGGTCCAGACTGCGGTATTGAGTGGCCTACGAGATGTGCCGGGTGGCGATGTCTTCGGCGCCCTCGAGGTCAGCAATGGTGCAAGCGATTTTGAGGATGCAAGGTTAAGCGCGGGTGAAGAGGGCAAGTTTGGCGACGGTCCCTTCCAGGGTAGATTCGGAGTAAACTCCACTCGATATATCCGTTTATTTTGAAGCAGCCATTCATCGCAAAAATACTTTATTATTTTATCCTGACCCCAGATCCCTACGGGGATTATGCCCTGGCCAGGAAGGTCTATGAAAAGTTGCGGGAGATCAATCTGGAAGGCAGTCAAGAAGGCCAACTCTCGAGACCTAACTAGGGTGAGATGTTGGGGACTGACCTCGAAGAAGCGGTCCGTCTGTTCGAAGGCGTCAAGGGCCTGGAAGCCTTGGCCCTGGAAAAAGGGCATCATTTTCCGGGGGCTTTTGCAGAATGGCTGGAGGCCCTGAAAAACGATAAAAATTATCGTGAGATGATTTTCGTTGCCAGGCTCGGTCGGGAAAAGTTATCTGATCGTCTGGTGATCAGGGCCAGGATTGCCGATTATTTCCATGAGACAGCCAGCCAACTGGATCAAAAGGATCTGATTGAAGACAGCCGCTGGAGATTTGCCAAAACGATTTCGCGCCCATCTGGAGAAAGCTTTGAAAGAGTTTTCCATCCCCGGGAAGGAGCAGGAAGAATATTTTCTTGCCGCCGGGAAAGCAGCCTTCAAAAGAGTGGACGCCATTGTGAGCGAAAAACACCGGCAAAGCTACTGGAAGGCAGCGCAGTTATTATTGGCCGTCGCAGAGACCTATTGGAGCAAAGGCGAAGCGGATCAGGGGCAAAAGCTGATCCATCGTTTCAAGGAAAAGTACAATCGCCATTACGCTTTTAAAACAGAATTGCAGAAGGCAAGCAAAAAATCAAATCTCTTTTCGGTCTAGTAGGAGATTCTTAACGCCCTCGGGTGCTCCAGGCATGGCTTCAAAAATCAAGTATCAGACCCACCAGTGAAACCTTCCGCGTCCTGGAAAAGGAGAATACGGCGAATACCTGAGCAATTCAAATAGTGCTGAAGGATAGTCGATGAAAAGGAATTATTGGAAAATTTATTGACCCGTGCGACCGAAATCCGGGGACACCATGCTGGTTTTTGTTTGACAAGCGCCATTAATAACCGTAAGAATTTAGATATGGCAAGAATGGCAAGAGTGGTGATACCAGCATACCCGCATCCTGTAACTCAACGAGGAAACCGTCGATCAGAGACCTTTTTCTGCCAGGACGATTATCAGGTCTACTTCCAAATTAATCGGCAACAATTCGGACGAGTTAGGATAAATCACGAGGTTAAATGGAGGATTAAAATGCAAGTAACGGAGGGACTAAGAAAAAAAGTTGTAAGCAGAGGCATCCGCAACATCAAGCGGGGATACGTGGATGACGAATCAAAGCGAGGGATGTTTCGACCGGAAATAAGGCTGGATTTGCAGCGGTCTCGCCTGTTAACGGAATCATACAGAGAGACAGACGGGCAGGCCATGGTGATTCGCCGCGCCAAAGCATTGGCCAACGTCCTGAACAAAATGGATATTTTCATAAGAGATCATGAGCGGATCGTGGGCTATCAAACTGCGGATCCGAATGGTATTTACCATCCCATAGACCAAAACTGGAAATCCGTGAAGAGACTTGTGAACAGCGAAGCAGGGAAGACCCTTTTGAACGATCCGGGGAGGAAGGAACTGGAAGAGCTCTGCGAATACTGGAATGGTAAATCCATGAGTGATCGCCATCAGGAAATTTTACCCGAAGATCTCTATAAATACTGGACCTATGAAGGAACTTTTCTTTGGAGCCAATTATCTGAGCTGGGCATTCCGGATTATGAGAAATTGTTTAAAACCGGACTGAAGGGGCGGATTCAGGCCGCGAAAGACAGACTGGAGGAGATAAACAAAACGATCCCCATTGATTATGTAGAACAAAAGGAATTCTTGGAGGCCGTCATTATTTCTTTAGAAGCGGTTATCCATTTTGCCCAGCGCTATTCTAAACTGGCCAAGAGCTCAGCCCTCAAGAAAAAGAATGCTGCCCGAAAAGCCGAACTTGAAGAAATTGCCCGCATTTGCGAATGGGTCCCAGGAAATCCACCCAGAACATTCCTGGAAGCAGTACAGTTTTTCTTCTTTGTTCATTTGGTCCGATATCTGGAATATTCCACGCTGGGGATTGGAATCCGGCTCGACCACCTCTTGGGTCCCTTTTATGAAAAGGACTTGAAGGAAGGAAGAATCACCAGAGAAGAAGCCCTGGACATCCTCCAGCTTCTTTGGATTAAGCTCAACGAGCTGGGACTGGTTTACTCTCCCACAGTGAGTTCGGTTTACGGAGGCGTGGCATCCTTACAGGCGGTTACGATCGGAGGAACGGACAGGAACGGAAAAGACGTTACGAACGATTTAACCTACCTGGTCTTGGAGGCAGCCAAGAGTTTGCGCCTAATTGAACCGAGCATCGTATTAAGGATCCATAACGGGACACCCGATGAGCTTTACTCCAAGGCCGTGGATGTGATCAAGACGGGCATCGGATATCCTTCGCTTTTCAATGACGAAGCCCTGATTCCCCTTTTTGAGAAATGGGGGGTTCCGCCGGAAGACGCCAAAAATTATGCGGTCACCGGATGCGTGTACATAGAAATTCCCGGTAAGAATATGATGCGCCGTTCCGTAGGCTATTTTGTCCTGCCCAAATGCCTTTGGTGGGCGCTACACCAAGGCGCGAATCCGAAGACGGGAGAGCAGCGGGGCGCGAGGACTCCTGACCCGGCAATTTTCAAATCCTGGGAAGATGTCTTGGAAGCCTATTTGGAGCAGGTGAAATTCTTTACAAACAAAATAGAGCAACTGGAACGAATTAATCTTGAGCTCTATGCCAAGTATTGTCCGAGGCCTTTTTATTCGGCCGTTGTAGATGGCTGTATCGAAAGCGGGAAAGAATCAAGGAAATGGGTTTATCCATCCATGGTCCATCATTTTGCGCAGGTCATCGGGGGGACCAATGTGGCCGATTCCATAACGGCCATAAAGAAAGTCGTTTTTGAAGACCCGTTGATTAGGCTTCCGGAATTGATAAAAATTATGGACGGAAATTGGGAAGGACGGGAGGATATCAGGCAGGCCTGTCTGAATGCTCCCAAGTTCGGGAACGATAACGATTATGCAGATTCCATCGCCCGAGAAGTGCATCGTAGAGGTGAGGAGGCGATGGAAACCATCAAGGACAGATATGGTCTTTCCCATAGGGGCGATGGCAGCGCGGTATCCGCCACCTACGGGCTGGCGATTGACACCCCGGCCACACCCGACGGCAGGATGGATGGGGAGCCCTTTGCGGATTCGACCCTGGCTCCTTCTCCTGGGAAAGACCAAAAAGGTCCCACGGCGGTTCTCAATTCCTGTGCTAAGGTCAAAGCCCTGGAAACTTATAATCATTTACTAAACCAAAAATTTCTTCCCAAATTCCTGGAAGATGATTTAAAGCCTGCTTTCATCAGCTATCTCAAGACCTGGAAAGAGTTGAATGTCCCTCATATTCAGTTTAACATCGTAGATAGGCGGATGTTGATTAAAGCGCAGAACTACCCGGAAAAATATGCAGATCTGATCGTACGAGTTGCTGGATTTAGCGCTTACTTTGTCGATCTATCCAGAGGTTTGCAAGATCACATCATCGCCAGAACGGAGCAGAGTTTAGCATAATCAGTCATCGCGACCTCGCCACCCTCGAATCCCACATGGTCGGGAGAACTCCCCCTTGGGTCCCCCTTTTTTAAAGGGGGCCGAGGGGGATTTAAAATTATTTACTACGTAGTTTGGAGCTAAACCTAATCGATCACCAAGACCGGAGAGAACCTTTTTATGAAGCGGTCACCACTCAATAATGGAGAAAGTGGACTCATTTTTAATATTCAGAGATTCAGCGTTCACGATGGGCCTGGGATTAGAACCACTGTTTTTATGAAAGGCTGCCCCTTAAATTGTCTTTGGTGTTCCAATCCTGAATCACAGGATTTCTTCCCTAATCTGATCGTCAGGGATATTCATTGCAAAGGATGCGGAGCCTGCGTAAAAGCCTGCCCAAAAGAGGCCATCACGATCACGAAAGGGGGAGGGAGAAAGATAGATCGAGGGAAATGCAACCAGTGTTTGCTATGCGTTGAGAGTTGCCTGTATAATTCATTGAATATCTGTGGGCAATATATGAAGGTACCAGAGGTTCTCGATGAAGTTTTAAAAGACAGAGCTTTTTATAAAAATTCAGGTGGAGGGGTTACCATATCCGGGGGGGAATCTTTATCCCAGAGCAAATTTGCTAACAAATTATTAGAGGAATGCAAAAGAGAAGGGTTGAATACAACTTTGGATACATCAGGGTTCGCGCCATGGAAGGAAATGGAGGAAGTACTGCGTTTTGTCGATTTAATCCTCTTTGACATAAAGCACCTGAATTCAGATGAACATAAGAGAGCAACAGGTGTAGGAAATGCAATCATTCTGGAAAATTTGGAAAGGACTTCAAAGATCTCTAATATTTGGTTGCGGATTCCGCTTATCGCCGGCTTTAATGATTCCCCGGAGCACATAAAAAGGATTGCAATTTTAGGGAACAATATTGGGGCTCAAAAGATCTCTTTTCTTCCCTACCATGAGGGGGGAAAATCCAAAAGCGAACAATTAGGATGGGCTTATCCGCTGCCCGATGCAAAGGCGCCCAGTGAGGAACATATAAATAACTTAAAAGTAATTATTGAAGGAGAGGGGCTAAGGGTATCTATTGGCCATTAATTTGGGAACAAACAGTATTTTTTTAAAAGGATTAAACAGAAGAAGTCATGTTGGGATGGTCGGGTTCGTAATGTTTTTTCCGGTGGGGGCCCCATAGCATCGATGATTGGCGGGCTTGGGGGCAAACCTTCATAAATCAATTTTCAGGCCCACCAGTGAAACCTTCCGCGTCCTGGAAAAAGAGAATACGTGTAAATGGGACGCAATTTATTTTATCAAGTTAGCATTAGGGAATTCAAAATCGGCTATGGCCTGCGCGATGGCGGATGTGTTCATTAAAGGGGGTTTAGTAGAGAGGTGGCGTAGTGGCTATCTTCTTATCTCCAGATCTCCCTCGTCAATCCGGACATTCAGTTTTCTCCCGCCAAGGCGGGACTTTCCGATCATCTTCTCATCTTAGTCCAGCAGCTTTCGCAGCCTGAGTCCACGGAGCAGTTGTCGGTATTTTTAAAAAGGCTCAGGCTCGCATAAAGATAGGTATAAAAGGGGACCTTGGTTCTGAGTAAACTTCCGGGATGGAAAGTGGAATGGTTCAAGAGCCACTCCAAATTCTTCTCTAGCTGAGGACTCTTTTTGCCGATAAGCCCTTAAACTGCGTAGTGCGTAGTAGGAAACCAAGGATCATGGGTCAACGGGCTGTTCCCAGATAATGCTTGCGAATCTAATCTCATTCAATTTACAAAAACGGATTCGTTCGGATCATATCCCAAGAAGAATATCAGAAAGGAGGTTTAGAAAGTCATGAATCCGAGTTCCCCCAGAAAGAGCGAGGGAAAGAAGAACCTAAAATTATCCCTCCAAATTTCCTCCTT
>Ga0315295_10001749_pt1 | contig 18569 bp, 12 predicted proteins | sample YL17G14_0_MG_FD_204453 | JGI IMG/M metagenome (GOLD analysis project Ga0315295, IMG submission 204453) | Sediment microbial communities from Yellowstone Lake, YNP, Wyoming, USA - YL17G14_0 | ecosystem: Environmental > Aquatic > Freshwater > Lake > Sediment | place: USA: Wyoming | collected... | reverse complement strand
CTCAGAGGGTCTGCCGGGGTCCACTTTAGAGCGTGGCATGTATCGAGAGAAGCGTAAAGAACTTGGGAGACCCGAAAGGTTCCTGAGAAGTCCAATAGCTAGGGTAGTACATCTGCTGGGACGGAACAGGTAGGCTGAACCGAAACATCAAGTAGGAAGGCCAAAGACCTACGGGGGTCGGATCAGCCCATAGTACTCGGAGACGGGAGAGTCGTTCACATGGGGAAGGGGCTGACAGGCAGTCGTAGCCTGCAAAGGAAACCTAGTCCGGACATGCAGGGCCGGGATAGCCAGGCAAACCTCACCGCAGGGAATAGCAGATGGTGTAATATTGCGGAAGCGAGGCTGTCTGAAGAGCTCGGTGCGATAATTTCGCACGCCGAGATCCATGCGGGGGGAGGGCTGGTAGCTGCCCTCCCTACCGCGACGGCGGCCTGGATAAAGCGGACTGTACACAAGTGCCGATTGGAACTTACGGATTCTCTTTTCATATGCTTCAAACAGGAGATGTGAGATGAAAACTGATTCAGAACTTCCAGTAAGTGTACCTCCGTCAGGTCAGCCATTGAGGCGGCGCATGGAGTTGGCCTGCGATGCGTGTCTGCTGACGGCTGGCGCGTTCGGGCTGCTCACTGCGCTAAGCTTCGCGGTCTTCTCGCTGGCGGGGCTGTCGCCTCTTGGGGCCACCCCGGAGTCCGGCTGGGAGATACTCCTCATAGCGGTCGTCTGGATCCTCGGTGTATCCGGTATGATCGTCGGACCCGTGTTGACGTGGATCCTCCATGGGCGACGCATCTACCGAACGGCCGTACTGTCCGCGCTTGCGGGATTCTTCCTAGGCGGCAACGTGATATGGATCGTGTTCATGCTCGTGGTCGCCGCCGCCGGCTTTCTCATGAAGCCCTTTACGAGCTGGGAGTTCGGAGGACCTGTGGCGGGCGCGGCGTTCGTGGCCGCGGTGGTTATGGCACTCACAGTGTGGCTCGATGTAGACGCTGTCCGCGACTTCTCGCCGTCACGCAGGGAGCATCTGCGGCTCGATGTGGCACGGCTCGCTTCGACTGTCGTCATCGTCGTCTTCGCGGCGGTCGTGATCCTCACCATGAGGACGAATCCCGAGAACGAGGCAGGCGCGTTCATCTTGGCCGCCGGCGTCTTTGCGGGCGCAGGCATGGCGGTCACCGACTGGATCGTGTGGTACTTTGAGCAGCGAGCCGATAAAGCCCGGGATTGTCTTCAAAGGTTTATAGCAGAAGAATAGCCTTCGCTACGGTTGCGGGCCTGTGGTCCCGTATGGCGTCGCATCTATGATCTCGGGAATCCCGTCGCTGTCGGTGTCGGTCCAGCCGAACATCACATAAGGGATCCAGTCGTCGCCAGGCGAACCATCCGGTAAAACCAGACCACTCGGGTTGAAGGGCCAGTTATCCGACAGGCCGAACAAATGGCTCATTTCATGGGTGAGATCCATCGACAAGGCTCCTTGGATCGCGGTGGGATCAGCCAGGCTGGACCAGATATTCACCCGCGGCTGAGCGTCCTCATAGGAACCACAACCCTGGAGCGCCAATCCGCCACCCGGTTCGGAAAAGATACCCGGCCAATGGGCTTTTGCAGCAGAGTTGTTCACATCAATGTCAATTTCAATAACAAAATCATAGGCGGCTGGATCTAATCCCGTCAAAGAACGGACCTCGTCCACGCTCAGCAGATTACCTGGTGAAGGTGGGAATGATACGTAAGCGGCATCGCCCTCGATTCGCATCGGGGGAGAAGACATTCCCTGGCTGGCAGCATAACTGGTATACAGTTGATTGACCCAATTGATCATCACCGGCACTTGGGCCAGAGCGTCATCCCTGTTTATCCCGGGGACGTTACCGTAGTCCACAAACAGAACGAGGACTTTGTAAAGCCCGACGGGCTTACAAAGAACGCTATAGACTTGAGTGCTGCGATTTGCAGGATCAGCGTATTCTCCCGGACTGAGTTCATAGTGGGTATCATCGAAGAGTTCGATATAGTAAAACTTACCTTTGTAAAAGGCAGAACTGATCCAGCGGGAACGGTTCGGCATATCGGGAAAATCAAACCGTTGCATGGACGGCGCAGGGATATTCACACCATACTGCTGCTGAATCAGATCGGATATCCGATGAACTGCATCCGCCTGACTGAGCGGGGGCGGAGTCGGGGTAAATACAGGAACGCCGGTAACTGTTACATGAACCGTCGCTTCAACAATTTGTTTATTGTTATCCATAGCTGAGGCGACGAGTGTATATTCTCCTCCACCATTTAGAGGAGACCATTGAATATCTCCCTTAAATGGTGTCGCACCGGAGGGATTTGTTAATTCACTGATACGATTTGATACATCAAGAACATACAACCCATTTGCTTTCAAACCCACTAACAACGGCGCATTTCCTGTAACTTCCACCTGCACCACTACAAGCGGCTTGCCATGCTCGTCGAGCGTCCCGGCGACTGTGCCCCCATCGATCAGGTTGACGAAACGGACTTGCATGCCCCCGTCCCCGAACGAAGCCACCGGCTGTGTGGCCGGGAGATTGGGCGTCATCGCAACTTCTGCGCCCTCCTCGGACGTTTCGCCTTGGCCTACCGGCTGTGCGGCCGGGAGAGTAGGCGTCATCGCAACTGGCCTGGGCAGGTTGCAACCGGAAAGGATCAGCATCAGTACAACTATAAGACACACTCCACTTGCCGTTTGTCTCCGTAACATCGCATTATCCTCCTGAACGGGTCATCGGGCGGTTAGATTTTGGCCGCATGAACATGGACGCAATCTGACGTATAGTATAACCCAGATAGGATGGTGTGGGATGAAATTCGTCAAAGGACTGAAAATCGCCGCATTGGTCCTGCTGGGACTTACAGCAGCATTCTTTTTATGCATGGGCATCGGTGAAATTGCTTTTGGAGACTGGGGTGGAGTAAGCCACCTGCTCCCGGCAGTGATTTTGGGTCTGCTGATGTGGCTCAGCTGGAAGCGTCCGCTGTGGGCCGGGGTGGTCCTGGTCGTGCTGGGACTGGCTGCCGGGGTATTTTTCTACAACGCCATGATCCTGCCGTAAGCCAAGCCGGGCCCACGGCTTAACCACACCGTTGGAATTCACCCGATTTGTTTTATGCTGCCCATGCCCTGGATGCTCTGGTTGAGCCGGGGGCTGCCATAGTATTCCACCCGACCGATGCCTGCAATATTCACATCCAGTGACTCTTGCACACGAAGGATGGCGTTCCCCTGACCGCTGATTTGCATCTTGACCTTTTGGCTTTGCAGTTCAGGCGTACGGTATTCCCCCATGCCGGCAATCCAGATCGCCTGCTCGGTAGCCTGGCCTGAAGCGGTAACCTTGCCCGTACCACCGATGTGCACATCCAGCCTTTCGCAGGTGAGCGTGCCAATCTGGGCCTCTCCCATACCATCGATTTTCAATTCCAGGCGATCGGCCTTCAGGCTGGCAGATTCCAGGCTGCCTTTACCGGCAATCTGCACGCCAGTGATGGTTTTTATTGTAAGATAATATTTGATTTGCCGGTTTTCAAACAGAGTGGCAAGGCTGGTGAGCCTGTCCAGCCAGTCCTTACCCAAGCTGAGGTACAGCTTCTCGCCTCGCACTTCCGTTATGATCTTGGCAAGCAAGTCCTCATCAGCTTCGACCGTAAGCGCCTCGTTTTCACCCTGAGTAATGATCAGATGGCCGATGTCCTGCAAGACGACCTGATTAAAGTTACTCACCTCACGTTTTTCTGTAGGCATTTTCGGTACTCCTTAAGGCTGGCCTTAGAAGATCAGCAGAAGTAGTCCCAATGGTAACAGGATGATGACGAGCACCGTCACGATTGCGCCAAAGACGATGCCAAGTATCCCGGCTACCAGACCCAAAACCCCTCCAATGATGCCCATGACCAGACCAATCAGGCCGCCGATGAGGCCGAAGATCAATTTAATCAATCCTATAATCATAGTCCATATCCTTCACTCTTTACGGGGTATTCCTGTGTGCAGCGTGCGAAACATCCGTTTGGCTCGAAAAGACGCACCAGGGTTACTCCCGCTATCTATTATATATTTACGCAATCCATGGCTTTTGGTTGCACCATCAGCGTGCAGGTTGATTTGCCCCCTCGAGTCGTAAGAAATGCACCCAACCCGATTCGCCTGCACTCACGATGATTTTGCCATCCTTGGAAAAAGTGCAGCTGAACATCTTCCCATCGGTGATGAAGCTGGTCAGGACTTTACCGGATGCCAGCTCCCAAACCTTGACGGTTTTATCCTCACCTGTTGAAACCATCTGGCGACCATCAGGGCTAATGGCGACGGATTTTACCGCTGCGGTGTGGCCGCGCAGCGTAGCTGTTTCTTTCCCGGTAGCGAGCTCCCAGATCTTGATCGTCTGGTCGGCTGAAGCAGAGATGGCGCGCTGGCCATCTGGGGTCATTGCCACCGTTGTCACCCGGTCAGCATGGCCCCTCCATGTACCCAGCTCACGGCCGCTTTTCAAATCCCAGACCTTAAGAGTTTTATCGAGGGCGGCGGAAATTGCCCGCCGTCCATCAGGAGTCACAGCTATGGATTGGACCAGGGAAGGACGGTTGTGTGACATACCCAGAATACCCAGCTCACGCCCGCTGGCTAATTCCCAGACCTTGAGGGTATGTTCATTTGACCCTGCTATCACCCATTGCCCATCTGGTGTCACAGCCAGAGCGTATATCCAATCAGGCGACACAAAGGAGAGAGATTTAGCGCTGCTATCCAGTTCCCAGGCCTTGATGCCGTACCCACCGGCAACTATCTGCTTACCGTCTGGCGTTACTGCTACGGTGTAGATGGGGGCAGGGTGGCTTTGAAAGGTGAGTAGTTCTGTTCCACTGGCCAGGTCCCAAAGTTTGAGAGTGGCATCGCTGGAAGCCGAAACTAGCTGGCGCCCATCAGGCGTCACCGCTAGAGCGTTGACGCTATCGGCATGGCATAGCAGAGGGCGCCTCGGGGTAGTGTATTTCAATCCCGGGTAGAGGAAGATCGGGATATCCCAGATTTTTATTGTGTTATCATTTGAAGCAGAGATTAGCCTGCGTCCGTCCGGGGTGATGGCGATAAAATTTACGCTATCCGTATGGCCCTGAAAGGTATATAATTCGCTGCCGCTTTGTATATCCCATACCTTGATGGTTTTATCGCCAGAGCCTGAGGCGGCCCACCTGCCATCCGGGGTAATTGTCACCGCACGGACAGAGGCGGTGTGGCCTTTGAGGGTGCGCAGGTCACGACCTATTTTAAGGTCCCAAAGCTTAAGCGTCCAATCGCCTGAAGCTGAAACTGCTAACCGCTCATCTGGGGTGATCGCAAATCCAGCGATAAAGCTGTTATGTCCTCGCAGGGTATGTAGCAACTTACCACTTTCAATATCCCAAATTTTTATCGTCTGGTCTTCGAAAGAGCTGGAGATGATCCGGCGCCCATCCAACGCCAGCATAAGGCTGGTGATGATGGATTGGGAACCGTGCAGGTTATGGAGTTGTTCTCCACTTTCGATATCCCACACCCGGATGGTTTTATCACCGGAAGCCGAGACCACCCGTCGCCCTTCGGGCGTGATGACCACTTTTTCAACGGTATCGGCATGACCACGCAGGCTGCGCAGTTCCACACCTCTTTCCAGATCCCATACTTTGAGAGATTTGTCGCTTGAACCTGAGACTGCCAGTCTTCCATCCGCTGTGACCGCTACCGTGTTAACTTGCGAAGTGTGACCCAGCAGGGTGTGCAACTCGCCGGGGTTGCTCAAACCAGAGCCGGGTGGGAATGAGGTGGATAGTTCCCATACCTTTAGGGTTTTATCACCAGAGGCCGAGATCACTATCCGCCCGTCTGGCGTCATTGCCACCGCCAGGACTTTTTGAGCATGTCCCATGAGACAGCTCAATTCTGCGCCTCTCTCCAGATCCCATACTCGCAGAGTCTGGTCCTCAGAAGCTGATACCAAACGTCGCCCGTCTGCGGTCATGGCTATGGCGGTGATCTTACCGTTGTGACCAGTTAGGCTGCGTAATAAAGCACCACCAGGGGGCGTCAACGTAGGTGAGATGGGGCGTAGCCAGTCAGCTTCACGCCAGGCTTGTGCTCTTTCCAGCAGAGAGCGGACGAGGGCAGATGCTCCTGCTTCGTGTTCGAATGCCAGCAAGCGGCCGACCAGTTGGCTGGCTAGTTGGGAACTGTCCTGCGCCAGGATAGGCATGGAGAGTTGTAATACTCCCTGGATGAGGAAAAGCGCCTGGGCTTCTGCCGGCATGGTTTCACGCATGGCTGGCACGGCAGCACTGAAGTCCTCGATCAGTTCTTTAATCCTCTCGGTTGCACACCTATCGCGGATGAAATTGAAATCTGCCAGCAGGTGGGCCAATTCTGTCCATTTTTGAGTGGCCAGCAAGCGAGCCGGTTTTGTCACCTCTTCTGCTTTTGTCTGGTCGACCGGTTGCGTGTCAACCGAGGGTTTTGTTGCCTTTTCAATCATTAATTCAGTTGCTTCTGACTGGGCGGCTGGCCGCGCGTCAACCGAGGGCGTTGTTGCTTTTTCAACCATCAGTTCAATGACTGGTTTAGAAGTTGGCGGAGCAGAGTTTTTTTCCGTTTCTCCGCTGGCCAGGCTGGTAGCTGGAAAATGAATAGTACCGGATTTCCTGGTTTTTGAGCCGCGGGCAAACGCACTAGGACCGAGGTAGGCCGGGCCAACATCTTTCTTGATTTGATTGGCCATCAATTGAGTCGGTTTTGTTGTCTCTTTTGCCTCTGGCTGGGTAGCCGGCCGCATTTCAATTGATGGTTTTGTCCCTCTTTCAATCGTTGGTTTGGTTGCAGGCTTAGATGTTACCGGGGCAGGGGTTTTTGTCGCCTCTCTGCTTGCCGGGCCGGCAGTCAGAGCACGAGCGGTACTGGGTTTCTTGACCTCAACTGCGGCTGGACTGACGGTGGATACACCAGGACCGAGATAGACCAGGCCAACATTTTTCTTATCTTCAGCCAGGTCATTAAAAATCAAATCCTCCCGCACCAGCTCAAACAGCGCAGCATCTCCCCCAATGGCCTGGATCATCTCGCTGTTTTTAGCTTTGCCCTGGCTTTGCAGTAAACGCAGGATAATTGCCTTGGCTTCTTTCAAGTCCATGGCTTTAGACATTACGTGGATCAGGTTGGGAGGGTGGATTGTTGCGGGCTCTTCCGCAGACCTTGCATTGAGTGACATCAGGAGGATAGGCTATACCGCATTGGGGGCAGTTATTGTAATCGTCCCAGGCATCTATCACATCTTGGCGTTCCTGGCGAGTGCGTTCTTCTTCGACCAAATAAGCTTTTTCACGCACTTCCGCAGTCTCTTTGATCACCTGCCAGACCCGATCCTGTAGTTTGAGATCCTTAGCGGTTTGGGCAGCATCAAAAACTGTATTCAGTGCAGATTGGGTTACATCCACCACCTCACCCACTGAGGCCTGTTTTCTTCTCAGCCAGAATTGCAGCCCTTTCCCAGCCAGGTTCAGCAGCTTTTTTCCACCTTCTTTAGCAGCCTCAAGAAGGCTTTCAGAGGTGAGGTCGCTGACTTTGACCTCTAAGGAATCGGCAGCCTGTACTAGAGAAACAGTCAGCGCGGGCACATAATTATCGGGTGATTTGAGATAGATGCTAGCCAGGAGGCTGTTCTCCTCGCCATCGACTTCAACATCGGTAGTTTGCGTGTTGCCAAAGTTGCTCTCGAGGGCTCTTGCAACCGTGCGGGGAGGTACTCCGTGGTAGCTGGCGCTTCCTTCTGTAGCGATAGCGCCAGCAGCCACACCCAATCCAAGTGCAGCAGCCGCACCGGCAGCAAGGTCACCCAGGTCAAGCGAACTACTTTGGCTGAGGCTCAGGTCAGCCCCGATTTTAGCGAATTTTTCTTGGAGTGCAGCTAGCTGCTCCCGTCGGTCCTGATCACGCTGCATGATCTCACTTTTCCTATCCAGGGCGCCGGGTAAATCCTTGGGGGTAAATGTGCTGGCGAAGAAAGCCTGGTCATTGGAGGAAAACATTTGGAAAATGGCTTTTTGTTTGTCATTCAGTGCGGCCAGTTGTTCTACCGATAAAGCGCTGAAATCGAATGTGGTTCTATCCATCGCTTGGCTCCTTTTCCCTGAAAAAATACCAGGAAATGCATCGTGATTTTATTATACTCTATTCTTCGTTCCCCTTTAACTGCATCTAGAAGGATAGCTTAGGGTTATTATATATGTGTTTGGATAAAGTGTTTTTTGGATATATAATTCGTGATAAATAACCATGGTGCAATAAATAGTGTTTCCTGTATAATGAATATATAATAGATTAACATGGACTTGCAACCACTGTTTATTAGCCGCTTGGGAATAGGGTTAGCCTTGATTTTAGGGAAAAGCATCCCCACGGGTGCCGCTTACCGGATTGCTGATCTGGTTGCTGCTTCCATCACCAGACAGCGAAAGGCCAAGATGGTGCAGGCAATTCGCGCCAATCAATGGGTTGTGAGCCAGGGGAAACTTTCGGCGGATGAACTGGACCAGGCAGCACGTGCAACCGTGTGTATGGCTGGACGATGTATATATGACTTTTATCGTGCCGTAAATCGTCCGAATGATATCCTACGCCGGGTCAGCTTCAGCCCCGAATTTGAAAGTTACCTGCAGGAGGGTCTCCAGGAAAAACAAGGAGCCCTGCTCGTCGCTCCGCACACCAGTAATTTTGATCTTGCAGGACAGGCAATTGCACTACATGGACTGCGTTACCAGGCCCTTTCTTACCCGCGACCACCGGGAGGTTACCAGTGGCAAAATCGGCTTCGCAGTGCAAATGGGGTAGAGGTTACACCGATGAGCAAGTCCGCTTTGCAGAAAGCCAAGGAGAATCTAAAAAATGGCGGCGTTGTCATCACTGGTCTTGACCGTCCTTTGCCAGAATCAAAATACAGACCCCGTTTTTTTGGCCGTCCAGCGGCTATGCCGGTGGCACATATCCACCTGGCCCTGCAGACGAAGGTCCCCATTATCGTTGTGGCCTGCCACACGAAACCCGATGGATCTTATGTTTTACAGGCTTCAAAGAAAATTTGGATGCGACCATGTCCTGATTTATATGCAGCCACCGTTGAAAATGCCGAGAGGGTCTTATCTGCAGCGGAAGCGTTTATCCTTCAGGCTCCTAGACAGTGGTCGATGTTTTATTCGGTCTGGCCTGAAGTACTTGATGAAGTACCGTGAAATCACATGATAAACTGACCCTGGAATATAAAAGGAGGATACGTATGGATGATGTAAAATCTCATAAGAGGGTCAATGATATTCTCCTGGGACCATTAGAGCGACCTGCCCTGGCCTGGCTGGCTGCACGCTTGCCCAAATGGGTGACACCGGATATATTGACAGGATTGGGTTTGTGTGCAGGCATTCTGATTGCGCTAAGCTACTGGTTGACCAATTATAATAAAAACCTTTTGTGGTTAGCCAGTTTTGGTTTTTTTCTCAACTGGTTTGGTGACAGCCTGGATGGTACCGTGGCGCGCTTCCGTAAAATCGAGAGACCTAGATATGGTTTTTTCATCGACCACAATATGGATGCTGTCACGTCGATTTTGGTTTTTTGGGGATTGGGTTTATCCCCCTATGTGGATTTCAAAATTGCCATGTTGGGATTATCCAGTTATTTGCTTTTGGCGGTCTTTGTCTATGTCCTGACTTATGTCACCGGCGTTTTCAGGATTTCAAGCTCAAAGATCGGCCCTACCGAGATCAGAGCTATTGCAGTCCTTGCAAACACGATCATATACTTTGTTGGCAACCCGAAAATTGAGTTTCTATTCGGTGCATACACGCTGTATAGTTTGATCGTATTTGGGGTGGCGATCATGCTATTTGGGCTTTTCATCACCAATATCGTGCATGAGGCAAGGAATTTATTACAGGCTGAGGAGAAGGGGAAAACTTAGAGAGGATGATGGACATGCGAGCGAAGTTTTTTGTGGGATTCCAGGTAATTCTTGCTTCCGTAATGATCCTCCTGTTCACAGTGTTTTCCTGCTCACCTCCAGTCTCATCATCTCCAGCAGCCATCAGCACAACCGCGGTTAGCATCACGGGGACAGTTTATATCCCAGCGGTAACCCAAGATAGTTTCTATCAAGACCGGCAGACAATGGTGAATGATACGATAGAAGCACGCGGTGTAAAAAATCCGGATGTGCTGCGGGCCATGCGCACGGTGCTGCGCCACATGTTTGTCCCGGACGACTTCCTGGACCAGGCGTATGGAGATCACCCTCTTCCAATTGGTTATGGGCAAACCATTTCTCAGCCTTACATCGTTGCCTGGATGACTGAGCTTTTGGAACTAAAGACAGGCGATAAGGTTCTGGAGATCGGTACAGGGTCTGGCTATCAGGCTGCAGTCCTGGCAGAATTAGGTTATGTTGATGTATACAGTATCGAAATTGTGCTAGAACTGGCTGACCAGGCTGCTGAACGCCTGAAAAACCTGGGGTATGACCAGATTCACCTGACCCAGGGGGATGGTTATTACGGCTGGCAAGAATATGCCCCGTTTGATGCCATCATTGTAACTGCTGCACCGGATCACCTGCCACTACCTTTAGTGCAGCAGTTGAAAGAAGGCGGCCGGCTGATCATTCCTATTGGCCCGCCGGGCGGCTTCCAGTCACTATGGAAATTTGTTAAGCAGGGTGGTGAAGTACGCGCTTTTAATATGGGGGGTGTGGCTTTTGTACCCCTGACGGGAGAAGGCATTCGCTTGGGCGCGACCCCAGGTAGGTAGCTATAAAGCAGGCGCCAGCGTAGCAGGCTGCTCCAACCAGCAACACCATCCGAAAACCGAAAGACAGGGCCAACAGCGCGGCCAAAACAGAGGCGACCACCGAAGCTGCGCCGTTTACTGCCCACACCCAGGGGACCAGATCGGGAGATTCTGCGCCCAGGCGGCGTAAGCCAGCCGGGAAAGGTATGCCCATTAACATACCGGGTGGCGCCAGCAGCAGCACGGACACCCCGAAGCGGACAGGAAGGGATAGGCCCAGGGCCAAGTCAAAGATCAGGGGAAAAAGCCAGGGAATGGCCAAGATCAAGCCCACCAATATGACCATCACCAACCGGTGAGGCATGTGAGCAGACAGTTGGCTGCCTATTCCCGAGAAGAGCAGCAGCGAGAAAAGCACGGTTGCGAAGGCGTAAGCTGGCTGTCCCAGGAATAGAATGAAATGCTGGATGAGGGGGATTTCCACCAGTAGGTACGCCAGGCCAACCAGACCGAAGTATGCCAGACCGGCTAACCACAGGGAGCGTGATGGTGTGAGAGCCATAACCCTTTTCCCTATTCTCCAGCGGGATAGCAGGAGAGGCAGCAAAATTAATCCAGCAGCTATTAGGAGCACCAGAACCAGCAAAGCCAGTACAACAAAATAGCCCGCCCCACCAAAGGGTTGCCAGGTTTTGCCCAACTCAGCCATCACCTGCCCAGCCTGCGACCATTTAAAGAAATGACCGAAGAAAGGATGGTCATCGGTCGGCGGAGTCACGTCGAAGGGATAGTCCCGGTACCAATCCACCCGTGATTTGGCCATTAACAGGTCGCGGAAGGCCAGGTAATCCAGCGGGGAGGGCAGAACGTTGTAGCGATTGGCCTCCTCTGGACGTATATCGTGGGTATAGACCAGATCGAAGGAGCGGCTGGCGGCGAAGGCGCGGATGGCTGAAAGCTCTTGAGTAGTAAAAGGAGATAGTTTGGCTAGTAAAACACCGATGTTAAATCCCCGAAAAGCCACTATCCGTTCTTCGGGCTCAAGCCCCAGCCTCTCAAGTGTGCTGACAGTCAATGCAAAGAGGCGCAGGAACTCGCTCGGTGGTGTTTGCAGCCAGCGCGTTGTCACCAACAGCCCTTCAGGATTCAAATGTTCCAGGGCGGCTTGGAAGGATTCAAGTGTGTAACGATAATCCTCTGCCAGGCTGTAGGCCCCGGAGTTAATGGGGTGATATGCGCTGGTCAGCGAAAAGAGGATCACATCGAAAGTTTGCCGGCTACGGCGCAGGTAGCTGCGTTCCGGTTCAAGCATCAAGCGCAGACGCGGGTCTTGGTAGATATGCTGGGCCTGGCTGGTGATTAATGGGTTGGCCTCAACCGCGGTCACTTGTCCCGCCTCTCCTGCCAGCGCGATGACTGCATCCAGCCCGCCACGTGGCTCGAGAACCAGCGCATTTGCCTGTGGACGCAGTAGAAAAGCTATGGCAGTAGGCATATAGGCAGCAAAATCCCAATCTGTGCTGGATAAAACCACTGGGTTGAGATCGTCGCCATCCACGAACAACCCGTTCTCCGGCGGTGGCGTCTGGGGGTAACGGTAACTCAGCCCGGGCAGCGAGCGCACGCCGGGGCTGTTGACCACGTCAATGCGCGAGAAGGCGTTCCAGCGGCTGAAGATCACTCTGGCGCCTGGGTACTGCAGGGCGTAGGAGAGGCCTTTGTATGGCGACAGGCGCAGATCAAGCCAGTGCAGGGTGGGCAGGCCAAGCAGCCGCCCTCCGCTATTAAGCAGACCCAAAATTAGCATACAGGTCATCAATAGAACCAAACCCAGCCTGCCAGGTCGCCAGGATGGCCTATATTTTTTATCCAGGAAAGTAATCAGGGCCGATAAAGCGGCCAGGCTGCTGCTGAAAATCATGGTGCCCTCTCCACCTAGGGCAAGCGGTAGCGCCAGGGTAGCCAGGCATCCCAGGGCGGAACCCAGCAAGTTTATCGCATAAATTCTTCCACTCGCCTGTGGGTAAACAGCCAGCAGCAGGCCAACTGCCGTCCCATTGAAGAAGAACGGGGTAGCCAGGGCGATGTAATGCAATGCCAGGATGGCTACCTGCCGCCGGTCAATGGCTATGCTGTAGGAGTCAAAGGGCAGCCAGTTGATCAGCAAGTAGGAGATGGGGATGCACAAGGCTGAAGCTATGGATAAGGAGGGTAGAAGGCGTTGAGGCTGCTGGCGTCCCCAGGTGGGGAAAAGAGCAAGGAAAGTGCCGCTGGCGCCATAGCCCAGCAGCGCCAGACTGACGATCAGGAAAGCAAAATGATAGAACTGAGCAACTGAAAAAAGACGGGAAAGATTGATCTCAAAGACCAACGCGGCTGCTGAGAGTAGAAAGATACCGATAAGGCTGCCCTGCTGAACGGGCCGGAGACTTGGGAAAGGAGTGTTCAGGGACATGATAAACACCGTAGATGGATTTTACCAGATGCATCCACCTTTAACGGTTATATCAAATCCCATTACCAGGGTAACTAATTCACTCTTGGAGTGTTTATATGGTCAAATAACTTCTAAAATAATGCTTAAGGGCAAACAATCGTATAAGATGATGCCCGAAAAAAGCTATATAGTTTTCTGGCTTATCCCAAATAGATAAGAATCCTTCCGTGTTTTTCAGGACCTCTGTATTAATGGATTGCAGTAGGTCTATGGTTAATGTTGCAAAATTTCGATCCTTATTGGACGCAAGGACTTGTAAGGAGTTAATTATGAACGAGACGAAGGCAGTTGCTATTGTTGGTATGGGAGCTATCCTCCCAGATGCCCCAGACCCCCAGACCTTCTGGCGGAATATCCAAGCCGGTCTATATTCAATCCGTGAGGTTCCACCAGATCGCTGGCGGACAGACTTTTACTACGACCCTGACCCGGTTGTGCCAGATAAGACCTACAGCAAGATTGGTGGGTGGGTTCAGGGATTTAAGTTTGATCCCTTTAAGATGGGTATCGCCATCCCACCAACGGTCATATCGGTGATGGATGAGGCTCAACAGTGGGCTATTACTGCCAGCTACCAGGCACTGGTAGATTATGGTTATCCCAAGCGCCAGTTGGATTCAGAACGGGTGGCGGTTATTCTAGGCAATTCGATGGCGGGTGAGTATCACTATCGCACCAGTTTGCGTATCTTCATACCTGAGTACCTGGATGTTCTCGAAGCCGTGCCCGTTTTCCAAACCTTGGACGCAGAGATTCGGACAGCACTGGTTGATGGACTGCGGACCGGGATTCGAGCTAAAATACCATCAATCACTGAAGACACCATGCCGGGCGAGTTGTCCAATATCATCGCTGGGCGAGTTGCCAATGTATTTAACTTTGGTGGAGTAAACTATATCACCGACGCGGCTTGTGCCTCCTCGCTGGCGGCTTTACAGAATGCCATCGAGGGACTGAATGGTTACCAATTCGATGCAGTTCTGACGGGCGGTGTTGACCGCAATATGGGTCCAGAATCATTTGTTAAATTCAGTAAAATCGGGGCACTCAGCCCGGATGGTTCGCGTCCTTACGCAGATGGGGCAAATGGGTTTGTAATGGGCGAGGGGGCAGTGATTTTCGTGCTCAAACGTTTGGCGGATGCTGAACGTGACAGCGATAATATTTATGCAGTCATCCGTGGCATAGGGGGTAGTAGTGACGGCAAAGGTAAGGGGATTACCGCTCCAAATCCCATCGGTCAGCAGCGGGCAATCGAGCGCGCTTGGAAGAACGCTGGGCTTTCTCCGGCAACTGCCAGCCTGATTGAGGGACATGGTACATCCACCAAGGTGGGAGATGTAGTTGAAGTGGGCAGTTTGAATAGTGTGTTTGGCCCTCTCGGCTTGCCAGTGGGTAAAATTGTGCTGGGTTCAGTAAAATCCAACATGGGCCATCTAAAAAGCGCTGCTGGTGCAGCGGCGCTGTTAAAGATAATTTATGCTTTACATGATCACATCCTGCCGCCTTCGGTAAATTTTGAACGTCCCAACCCACAGATTGATTTCGCTCATATCCCGTTCCAGGTTAATACTGCCAAATCTTCTTGGGAGATTGCCCGTGACCAGGTTCGCCGGGCTGGGATCAGTTCATTTGGTTTTGGCGGAACCAACTTCCATTTGGTGGTTGAAGAATATGTACCTGGTTTTCTTACCGACGCGAACCACAGCCACCCTGGCGTAGAAATTAAGACTGGGGCCCAAACTGAATTAAAACCAAATGGGTCTGCAAGTATTGTGTCGCAGGATTTACCTTTCTACCGCGGTCTGCTTTTCCTAAGTGCTGACACCTCTTCAGAACTCAAGCAAGCCCTACTTGATGTGATGGAACAGACCAAGCAGGGTAGACTGTTAAAATCTGAGCGACCCTCCCTCTTATCATTGAGCAAACCAGAACGACTGGCATTTGATTACAGTGATAATGATGACTTGCTCAAGCGAGCGGAAAAAGCATTGAATGTTTTTAATGCCGAATCTGCCAGCTCATGGCAGCCATTGGCAAGCCAAGGCATCTATCGCGGCAGTGGCAAGCCGGGCAAGGTCGCTTTCCTCTTTCCTGGCCAGGGCTCACAGTATGTCAATATGTTGCGTGACTTGAGTACAGTTGAACCGGCGGTCGCAGATACTTACCGCGAAGCAGACCGGGTGATGACGCCTATTTTAGGTAAACCACTGACTAGCTATATCTTTGTCGATGGTGATGAGGCCACCCTTGCCCAGGCGGAGGCAGCGTTAAAGAACACGGAAATCACCCAACCGGCTGTGTTGACCGCTAATGTGGCTCTGTTGCGCCTTATGAATAAATTCGGCTTTATTCCTGACCTGGTGATTGGCCACAGCTTGGGTGAATATGCTGCTTTGGTGGCAGCCGGTGTGCTTACATTCCCTGAGGCGCTTGAAATAGTCAGCGCCCGCGGACGTGAGATGGCTAGAGTTTCAGTGGCCGATAACGGCTGTATGGCAGCAATCACTGCACCGCTGGCAGAGGTAGAGCATATCCTCAAGAGTGTCGAGGGATATGTAGTTATTGCAAATATCAACAGCCCGATGCAGTCTGTCATCGGTGGTGCAACCGCGGCGATTGATGCGGCAATTTTGGCTTTCCAGGCGGCTAATTACCAGGCGGTCAAAATCCCAGTCTCGCATGCCTTTCACACCAAGATCGTTGCTCCAGCCAGCGAACCGCTAAAGCAGGTTATCGACCAGAAGAATATCCAGCCGGCACGTATACCCGTGGTTGCTAATGTTACTGGCCAACTCTACCCAATCGAGCGCGAAGCGATTTTGGACATTTTAGCTCAACAGGTGGCTTCACCGGTTCAGTTCGCTGAGGGTATGAAAACCCTCTACGCTAATGGAGCGCGTATCTTCGTCGAGGTGGGTCCCAAGCGCGTGCTTAATGCGCTGGCGGCTGATAATCTCAAAGAGTATAACGATGTGACAATCCTGGCGACCAATCACCCCCGCAAGGATGCCCAAACCACGCTTAATGAGGCTTTAGCCGGTTTGTTGGCCGCTGGCGTGCTCGGCCAGGTAGCTCAATCGGCTCAGGAACAGAGCGTTGTATCCTTATCGGTTGGTGCCCAAGCCGCAAACATTAAAGAAACAGCGACCACCTTTTCCGATGGTAGACTTCCTTTGACCGGATCGGTGGTCATTAGTGGAGTAGGATTGGGGCTGCCAGGTCGCGATAACCATGTGTTTAGCGATGATAATATCCAGCGGATTTTGCGCGGTGAAACATTGATCGAGAATTTGACTGATGAAGCCCGCGCCGGTATGTTAGATAAACAAGTCTCCCGCCTTGTAAAGAGCGAGGCTGGAGCCGTGATTGAAACGATAGATGATCTATCCCAAACGATTAAGCTGGCTGGGCAGCGCGGTAGTTTTAACCCTGGAGAAGAATTTGGTATCCCAATGGATAGGTTAGAGGCTACGGATATCAGTACCCAGCTTGCCATGGCGGCTGGGATCGAAGCTTTGCGGGACGCCGGTATTCCTCTGGTCATGGCTTACCGCCAGACGAGCAAGGGAACCTACCTGCCTAACCACTGGCAACTTCCTGAGGGTTTGGTCGATGAAACGGGGGTGATCTTCGCCTCGGCATTTCCTGGTCTGGATCGTATGGCTGAGGAAGCCGAACGTTTTTATAATCACCAGGCGCTTACCCGCCAATTGGACGAACTGCGCCAGGTTTTGACGCAGGTTCCTGCTACTGAAGTTGACCTGTCCAACTCGATCAGCAACCGGATCGCACAGCTTGAATCTCAGATTGTTGAGCTGGATTACCATTTTGACCGCCGCTTTATTTTCCGTGTCCTGACGATGGGCCACTCACAGTTTGCCGAATACATTGGGGCACGCGGTCCGAATACACATGTCAACGCAGCTTGTGCCTCAACCACCCATGCCGTTGCATTAGCCGAGGACTGGATACGCGCCGGACGTTGCCGACGAGTTATCGTGATTGCCGGTGATGATATCACCAGCGACAACCTGGTTTCCTGGATTGGTACCGGTTTCCTGGCAAGTGGCGCGGCCACAACCGAGGGCGATCCCCGCATGGCAGCACTGCCGTTTGACCGTCGTCGCAATGGAATGCTCATGGGTATGGGCGCCGCGGCGCTGGTCGTGGAGGCTGAAGATGCTGCCAGAGAACGCGGTGTGCGAGCTATCTGTGAGGTGTTGGCGACACAGGTTGCCAACAGCGCTTTCCATGGCACACGGCTGGATGTTCAACATGTAGCTGATGTCATGGAACGGCTGGTCGGTCAGGCGGAACAGCGCTATGGTATTCGTAGAGAGGAAATCGCCCCGCAAACGGTTTTTGTCTCTCACGAGACATATACTCCTGCGCGCGGCGGCAGTGCCGCAGCCGAGATCCGGGCCCTGCGGCATGTATTTGCCGACTTTGCTAACCAGATCGTGATCGCGAACACCAAAGGCTTTACGGGGCATACCATGGGCGTCGGGGTGGAAGATGTGGTTGCCGTAAAGTCGTTGGAATACGGCATTGTGCCACCTATTGCCAACATCCATAATGATTTTGAACCTGACCCCGATTTGGGTGATTTGCGGCTTTCACATGGAGGACAGTATCCGGTACAATACGCGCTGCGCTTAGGAGCCGGGTTCGGCTCTCAAATAGCATTGAGCCTGGCGCGTAAAATCCCCGGTGTAGGCGAGCGGATTAACCAGGGAATCTACAAACGCTGGTTGGCGGAAGTAGCCGGTTACGATAGTGCAGAGTTGGAAGTAGTACAACGCACCTTACGCATTCGCAATAATGGGCAGCCGGTTCACCGGCCAGCTCACTCCCATTGGCAGTTTGGGCAGGGACCTTCTGCCTGGGCAATGGGCGCCCCGGGTCAGGCCGTAGTTGAGATGAGTAGGCTCCAAACTGCTCCTGCCGCAATTTCGCAGAGCAGCGCAATCGCTATTCCTACGCGGGGCCAATTGCAACTGGAAACCAGTCAACTGTCAGAAGCATTTTCCGCGGCTAAAACTGACGAGATTAAGGGTTTTGTCCTTGGACAGGTGAGCGAAAAGACCGGCTACCCAGTTGATATGCTTGACCTTGAGCTGGACCTGGAGGCTGATCTTGGGATTGACACGGTAAAACAAGCAGAATTATTTGCTTCGGTGCGCGAGCACTATGACATCCCGCGCCACGAAAACCTACGGTTGGCGGATT
>Ga0315295_10001748_pt1 | contig 18571 bp, 11 predicted proteins | sample YL17G14_0_MG_FD_204453 | JGI IMG/M metagenome (GOLD analysis project Ga0315295, IMG submission 204453) | Sediment microbial communities from Yellowstone Lake, YNP, Wyoming, USA - YL17G14_0 | ecosystem: Environmental > Aquatic > Freshwater > Lake > Sediment | place: USA: Wyoming | collected... | reverse complement strand
AGGCAAAGAAGCAGGGCGTCGATGTCGAAGCGGCCCGACAAAAAATACGGTCCGACCCGGATTCGCTGTTCAGTTTCCGGCCGGACGCTTACACCGTCGAGGGCGATGAGCGGTGCGATTTTCCCGAGGAGGCCGAGATCCTCAAGGAATTCAAAAAGTCCGGCGCCAGGATCTTCGAATCGCGCTTGTCGCCGTTCCATACCGGTTCCATGTCGGTCCGAGGCGTCAATGACCTGCTTTACGCCCCGAAAGCGTCCATGCCTCGCGAGGTCGGTGGGCCTCTTCTCAAGCTGCCGCTCGCGGCCGATTCTTCGGATTCGCCCGAGCTCAATCTCCACAAGATTATCTACGCCGAGACCGATTTCCAGACCGTCATGCATTGCTACCTGCCCGAAGCGGAAGCCCATTCCCGCTTCCGCTATCCCGGCCAGGAGGAGGCGCAGGACCGGATCGTCCCGATCGATGCCGAAGGCAGCTTTTTATATTTAGTCATACCCGTCGTTCCGGCCAAGGTCGACACGGAGACTCTGATCCGTCTTCTCCATGATTATAAAGTCGTCGTTGTCAGGGGCGGCGGAGTGTGGGCGGTTGGCCATCAATCCCTGTCCGAAGTGCTCCACCATCCTTCCTCGCTCCGCGAGATCTGCCTCTACCGGATCGGCGCTCTCGAGCAGGGTCTTGATCTGCGAAAGATGGAACCGAAAAAGGCCAAACGCTGGTGAGCCGATCCATGACTGCCATGCCCCTTAATCATGGCCGGGCGGGCAGGGACGCGGCTATCCGACGAAGTCGTGGCTAGGCATCGAAGATGTCGCAGCGATCTCAGAGAATCTTGAAAGATTAAGATGAGCCGGCTGACCGAACGATTCATCGAAAAGGCCATACTGGCGGGTGCCGAAGTCGAGCCGACGTCCGGGCTCAATGACGCGGCCCGCCATGTAAAGGATTTCTTAAAAAAGAACAATATCCGGAGCGCGATTATCTCTCCCGAGCTCAAGCGGCGCGATCCGTTCAAGCAAGAGTTTTCCGAATTGGAAACCGGCTTGACAACGGGTTCGCTCTGGGTGGAGGCAGGCCTGGTCGCCGCGGATTACGGAATCGCCGAGACCGGGAGCGTGGTCCATTTTGACCGGACCGACGAAGAAAAAAATCTCTGGACGCTTCCGGACATTTGTATCTGCCTGCTGGAGCGGACGAAGATCGTCCCCGGCCTTGAAAGTATTTCCGCCGAGATCTCCGGCCACCTTTCTCAAACCAAGATTCCCTCTCCCCAGGTTTCGCTGATCACGGGGCCAAGCCGGACCTCTGACATCGAGTCCCATCTGACGATCGGCGTCCATGGTCCGGCGAGGCTTGTCATTCTGCTGTTGGATGAGATCTGAAGATATGCCATGAGCGGTTTAAATTTGAATGGTTCTCCTCGATTTCATGCGGGAAATGTTGTCTGGGAAACGATCCGGGGACGGCTTCGCTAATACAAACGCAATAGATAAAGTGACAAAGTATGGGCGGCGCTTGGGCCGCCCTCAAGCCCCCGTAGCGGAGGGGGGCCCCGTCGGCTTTTCCGACGGGGGGAACCGACGGGACTGGTTCCCCGGGGCGCGGGGGCTACGGGCGGCCCAAGCGCCGCCCCAACAAGGATGTCATTTTATTATTGCGTTGATGTTAAATTAAAAGAGCATGAGAGAAGGCGTTAAATTTAAGAATATGAATCCCCCCTACCCCCCTTTGAGAATAAAGGGGGGGCGGATAAAGGTCGATCCGTCCCTCAAAGCCGTCCTTCAGAATTTTTCCCTGAGCTATCTCGGCAAGCGGCAGAATGCGCTCCAGGGCTATGATTTTGAGGCTCTCCGCACGGAGCTCGCCGAGCTCAAAGACCGTGCCCTCGAGCAGAATGAACGACTGCTGGCCCGGTTTGAGGAGAAAGCCCGGGCTCACGGCAGCATCGTGCTCCGCGCGCGCGACGGCGCCGAGGCCAATCGGTTGATTTTAAAAATTTGCCGGGACCACGGCGTGCTGAAAATGGTCAAAAGCAAGTCCATGATCAGCGAAGAGACCGGCCTGAATGATTTCCTGGCTGAACACGGCGTCGAGGCCAGGGAGACCGACCTCGGCGAATGGATCGTCCAGCTGGGCGCCGAGAGGCCGACGCACATGGTGATGCCGGCCATCCACCTGACCCGGCATGACGTGGCGGCCCTTTTTTCCGAGAAGACCGGACACGAAGTCCCGGCAGAGATTCCGGCGCTCGTCCGCATCGCCCGGCAGGAAATGCGCAAAGAAGTGTTCGCCTCCCAGGCGGGATTGACCGGGGCCAATGCCCTGATCGCCGAGAACGGCTCGATCATGATCGTCACCAACGAGGGCAACGGCCGGCTGGTGTCGACGATCCCTGCCCTTCACATTGTCCTGGCCAGTATCGAAAAGATTCTTCCCCGGGTCGAGGATGCGCTCCTCGTCCTCAAGCTCCTGCCGAGGAATGCCACCGGGCAGACGATCACGAGCTACGTGTCCTTCATCGCCGGCCCGCACAAAGGACCGCAGTACATCATCCTTCTCGACAATCACCGCTCGGAAATCCTGGCCGATCCGCAGTTTCGCGAAGTCCTGCGCTGCATCAAATGCTCGGCCTGCCTGAATGTCTGCCCCGTCTACCAGATCATCGGCGGCGACGAATTCTCGCATATTTACATGGGCGGCATCGGGACGCTGCTGACGGCCTGGATCCACGGGCTCAAGGAATCAAAGCGTCTGGCCAAGGTCTGCCTGCGCTGCCACCGCTGCGAGGCGTATTGCCCGACAAAGATCGGAATCGCCGACCTGATCACGGCTTTGGCGGAACGAATCAATGCGGAGGCGGGGACGCCGCTCTGGAAGCGGTTCGCCTTTGACGGCGTAATGGCCCGGCCGAACATGCAAAAGGCTGTCTTCGGCGCGGCCAGAAAAGCCCGGCGGCTCATCGGCAAAAAGAATGGCTTCAGCCGAAAGCTCCCGGCCTGGATGAAAAAATACGACCGATTCCGCTCTCTGCCGGCCCCGGCCAAGAAGCCGTTTACAACCTTGTTTAAAAAGAGCTTTGTCCCGGAAATGTCAGATAATAAACAAAAAAAGGGTACGGTGGCCCTGTTTGCCGGCTGTCTGGTCGAACATTTTTATCCGGAAATCGGGATGGCCGCCGCCCATGTCCTTTCCAGGCTCGGCTATGAAGTCAAGCCGGCGCCGGCTCTTTGTTGCGGGTTCCCTCCCTCGAATGCCGGGTTTAGAAAAGCCTCCGGAAAAGCCTTTGCCAAGCTTCTGGAAAAAATTGACGCTCAAAGCCCGGTCGTCACGCTCTGTCCGACGTGCACGACCATGCTCGCCAAAAAAGGGCCCGAGGTGAATGATTCCGCCGAAGCTAAGGAGTTGGCGAAGCGGGTCAAAACATTCAGCCAGTTTATTTTCGAGAACGAGCTCGAAGACCTTTCGGCCCTCATGCCGGCCGAACGAAAAACTCGGACGGTCACCTATCATGATTCCTGCCATCACAAGAACGTCTTAAAAGCTGCCGGGGCTTCGCGGAGGTTGGTCGAAAAAGCCTTAGAAAGCGAAATCGTCGAGATGGAGGAGCCGGACAAATGCTGCGGCTTCGCCGGAAGCTTCAGCGTGGACAATCCGGAAATTTCCGAGGCCTTGCTGGCCGACAAGCTGGCCGCGATCGAAAAAACCGGCGCCGACATCATAGCCCTGGACTGTCCGGGATGCCTCCTCCAGATCCGCGGCGGCTGCCGGAGCCGCGGCCTCCGGACGCGTGTCGCCCATACCGCCGAAATCATCGAAGATGCAATTTGTCAAAAAGCTAGGTAAAATTGATATCTTTTTTGAATGCAAATTATTATGACGGAGGCAACAATGGAAAAGAAATGGCTAGCGCTTCTGATCGTATTTGGGCTCGTGTGGCTGCCGGGCTGCAAGAAGGAGGAGAAGATCGCCTATCCTGTGACGAAAAAAGTCGACCAGGTGGATGATTATTTCGGCACCAAAGTCGCCGACCCCTACCGGTGGCTCGAGAACGACAATGCCGCCGACGTCAAGGAATGGGTCAAAGCCCAAAACGACGTCACCTTCGGCACCCTGGCCAAAATTCCCTTCCGGGAAAAGATCCGCAAACGGGTGACCGATATCTTCAATTATCCCCGCTATTCATCGCCTTTCCGGGTCGGGGAATATTATTTCTTTTATAAAAACGACGGGCTTCAAAACCAGTCCGTGATTTATATCCAGAAGGGACTGGAGGGCCATCCGGAAGTCTTTATCGACCCCAACGAGCTCTCGCCGGACGGAACGGTGCGCATCGGCCTGGTCGGCTTCTCGGGCGACAAGAAATTGGCCGCCGTAAGCCGGGGCGAAGCCGGCTCGGACTGGTCAGAGATCCGGGTTATGGAAATCGCCGCCAAGAAAGAGCTTCCCGACCGCATCCAGTGGGTCAAATTCTCGGGGGCGTCGTTCCAGGGGAACGGGTTCTACTACAGCGCTTATGACAAGCCGGCTCCCGGCAAAGAGCTGACCGCTAAAAACGAGTATCAAAAAGTTTTCTATCATAAGCTGGGCGATCCGCAGGACAGGGACACTCTGGTCTATGAGGACAAAGAGCATCCGCTGCGCTATTTCGGGCTGTCCGTCACGGAAGACGAGAAATACGCCTTCCTCAGCGTTTCCCAGGGGACGTCGGGCACGGAGCTCTATGCCAAGGACCTGGCCAAGAAGGGCGCGCCCTTCGATCTTCTGATCAAGGGCTTCGACTATGACGCCGGCGCCGTCGATAACGTCGGAGATAAGTTCCTTGTCTACACGAACGCCGACGCGCCGAATTTCAAGGTCGTCCTGATCGATCCCAAGAAACCGGCTAAGGAGAATTGGAAGACGGTCATCCCCGAGCAGCCTGACGTGCTGACCGGGGCGAACACGGGAGGCGGACAGCTGTTCTGCACCTACCTCAAAGATGCCAACACCAAGGTCTTTCAGTATGAGCTGGATGGCAAGCCCGTCCGGGAGATCGTCCTTCCGGCGCTCGGAACGACGGGTGGATTGGGCGGCTGGAAAGATGACAAGATTCTGTTCTACACGTTCACCTCTTACACCTTCCCGCCGACGATCTATAAATATGAGATCCAAAGCGGCAAGTCCGAGGTCTTTCGCAAGGCCGAAGTCAAGTTCAACCCCGAGGATTACGGGGTTAAGCAGGTCTTTTACGAGAGCAAGGATAAGACCAAAGTGCCGATGTTCATCGTCTTTAAGAAAGGATTGGTCCTCGACGGAAAAAATTCCTGCGTTCTCACCGGCTACGGCGGCTTCAACATCAGCATCCAGCCCGCCTTCGACCCATCCTACATCGTCCTGCTCGAAAACGGCGGAATCTACGCCGAGCCCAACCTGCGGGGAGGGGGAGAGTACGGGGAAAAGTGGCACAAAGCGGGTATGCTCCTCAACAAGCAGAACGTGTTCGATGATTTTATCGGCGCGGCGGAGTATTTGATCAAGGAAAAATACACATCGGCGGATAAGTTGGCTATCACCGGAGGCTCTAACGGAGGGCTTCTTGTCGGCGCCGCTATGACCCAGCGGCCGGATCTGTTCAAGGTGGCCGTGCCGGCCGTCGGCGTGATGGACATGCTCCGTTACCACAAATTCACGGTGGGGTGGGGCTGGGCGGTGGAATACGGTTCGAGCGATGACGAGAAGAATTTCAAGAATCTCTGCGCCTATTCTCCGCTGCACAACATCAAGGACGGTGTCTCCTATCCGGCGACGCTCGTGACCACGGCCGACCATGACGACCGCGTTGTCCCGGCCCATTCCTTCAAGTTCATCGCCACCCTCCAGGAAAAACACAAAGGGATAAACCCGGTGCTCATTCGGATCGAAACGCGCTCCGGCCACGGTTCGAGCAACATTACCAAGGCCATCGATGAGATCACCGACATGTACTCGTTCACCTTCTATAACATGGGGGTCAAGCCGAAATACGAATAAAAGTCACTTTTTTGCTTCTTTCTTTTCTTCGTCCTTGCGCGGCCAGGGCTTCCAGTCGAGGCCAAGGACATACTTCTGCTTCCAGGCGATCTCTTCGATGTCGCGAATCCGCGGGTGGCTAGGCTTGCCGCTTTTAAAACGGCTGAACGATATCCATCCGCCCGGCTATTGTTTCGACCTATCAAATATGATAGTAAGAGAAAGCGAGAGGAAGGTCATCATGAAAAAAAATTGGTGTGCCCCCATCATTCTTTTAACGGCCTTTTCGGTTTTCCTATCCTTCTCCTGCCGGAGCTCGTCCTCGTCGGGCGCGGCCCGGATCGAGGAAAAACAGGAAATCATCAAAACCTATCCCTTCTCCGACCCCGATCCCGTTCCCATCTTTGCCCGGTCCAGCCAATGGGGACGAGGAGCCAGGCTCTATCCGTATTTTTTCTTCGACACGTTCAGCGCCTCGGGCGTCGACAAGCCGTGGACCGTCGTCCGCTTGGAAAATCCCTATCTCTCCGTCGCCGTCCTTCCCCAGGTCGGAGGGAAAGTTTGGGGCGCCACGGAGAAATCCACGAACCGAGAGTTTCTTTACACCAATCATGTCATGAAGTTCCGGCAGATTGCCCTGCGCGGTCCCTGGACGTCGGGCGGCATCGAGTTCAATTTCGGCATCGTCGGCCACGCCCCCTCCACGGCCACGCCGGTTGATTATTTCCTCCGGAGGAATCCCGACGGCAGCGTCAGCTGCATCGTCGGCGGCATGGACCTGCCTTCGCGGACGCGCTGGAGCGTGACGATCCGTCTCTTGAAAGACAAGGCCTACTTCGAGACCAACGGCGCCTGGTACAATCCGACACCGTTCAGCCAATCCTATTATTACTGGTCGTGCGCCGCCATCAAAACGGCCGACGATCTCAAGTACATCTTCCCCGGCCGCTTCCAGATCGGGCATGACTATTCCGTCCCGCTCAGGCCCTGGCCGGTCGATGAGCAGGGCCGCGACCTCTCCTGGTACAGGGACAACAATTTCGGCGGCTCCAAGAGCTATTTCACGGTCGGCGAATACAACGACTTTTACGGCGCCTGGTACCAGAACTCCGATGCCGGGTTCGGCCATTGGGCCCTTTACGACGATATGCCCGGCCACAAGGTCTGGATCTGGGACGAGTCGCGGGCGGGCGAGATCTGGGTCGACCTCCTGACCGACAAGGACGGCCAGTACACCGAGCCGCAGGCCGGACGCCTCCTCAACCAGTCCGACCACGAATTTTTCAAGCCGCACGCGGCCGACCGGTGGCAGGAAATCTGGTTCCCGTACAAGGACATCGGTCCGATGGTGAAGTCTTCCCCCTACGGCGTTTTGAGCGTCGATACGTCGGGCAATTCCTTCAGGGTCGGCGTCTTCGCCCTCCAGGCCTTGGATGAGGACTTCGTGGTCAGCACGCCTAAGAAAGAGCTTTATAGAGAGCGCCTCAAGCTGAAGCCCGCGGAGGCCATAAAAAAAGACCTGGCCATCGATTTGGGCGGCGAAAAATTCACGGTCGCCGTCGGCAACAAGCTCGTTTATCAAAGCGACCCGGCGACTGGCGATCTCTCCCGGCCGCTCCGCTTCAAGGCCGTCGACGAAACAACCGCTGAGGGCCTCTATCAGAGCGGGGCGGGTCTGGAGAAAGAGAGGATGTATCCGGAAGCGCTCCAGAAATATCTGGGCTGTTTGGCCAAGGACCCGCTTCATATCCGGGCTTTGGCCCGGACGGCCGAGCTTTATACGCGCCGCGGCGAATACCAGAAAGCCTTGGCGTACGCCCAAAAGGCACTGGAAAACAGCATGTATGATCCCGAAGCCAACTACGTCTTCGGCATCGTCAGCCGCCGCTTGGGCAATCTGGTGGATGCCAAGGAGACGCTTGGCTGGGCGGCCCGTTCCATGGAATTCAGGTCATCGGCCTATGCCCAGCTGGCCGAGATTTGCTTGTTGGAAAAAAATTTCAGCCAAGCGGTGGAATACGGCCGGCGGGCCGTGGATTTCAATAAATTCAATGTCGGCGCTTACGATGCGATGTCTACCGCATTCCGGAAGATGAACAAGCCCGAGGAGTCCCGGAAAATTCTCGGCCAGGTCCAGGACATCGATCCTCTCGACCATCTGGCCCGGTTTGAAGCCTATCTTCTCCAGCCGAGCCCAAAAAATCTGGATACATTCAAGTCCCTGCTTCGCAACGAGCTGCCGCATGAGAATTATCTGGAAATGGCGCTCTATTATATAAGAGCCGGATGTGACGACGATGCCATATCGCTCCTCGAAAACGCCCCCGAGTACGCCACGGTCTATTACTGGCTGGCCTTGCTATTGCTGGAGAAATCTCCCGATGATAGCAAGGCTTATCTTGATAAGGCGTCCGGACTATCCCCTGCGCTTGTCTTTCCGTTCAGGGAGGAGGAGATCCCCCTGTTCAAGTGGGCTATATCCGAGCGGCCGCAGGACTGGAAGCCCAAATATTATCTCGGTCTCATCTACTCGGCAAAGGGCCGGCTGGAGGAAACCCAGGCGCTCTTCGAGCAATGCGACAGCGCAGATTTCGCTCCGTTCTTCCTGGCCCGCGGATCTTTCTATCGCGAGTTGGCCCCGCCAAAGGCCTTGGCTGATTTTGAAAAGGCCGTCCAGATGGATGAGAAGAATTGGCGGAGCTGGCAGACGCTGATCGATTTCCATCTCAGCCAGGCCAAGCGGGGGAAAGCCCTGGAGGTTGCCCGGAGAGCCGTCGAGCTTTTCCCCGAAGGGGTGCCCATCCGGATCGACCTGGTGAAAGCGCTTATGGCTACAGGCGGCTATCAGGAAGCGGCGGACATCCTGGATAAAGTCGAGGCCCTCCCTTATGAAGGGGCGAGCGAGATCCACGCTTTATATGCGGAGACGCATGTCCAGCTCGGCCTGCAGAGCATGAAAAAAGGAAACTGGGCCCAGGCCGTCGAACGACTTGAAAAATCCAAGGAATATCCGGAACGGCTGGGAACGGGAAAGCCGTTCGAACCCGACTTCAGGAAGCAGGACTATCTCGAAATGGTTTGCTACGAGAAATTAGGGCAGAAAGATAAAGTCCAAGAAGCGCTGAAGGCCGTCTCCGATTACACGCTCAAGAACTTGGATGGGCTGGGCTCGAATTCTTATTACGGAGGGCTTGCCCTGCAACGGATAGGGGAACGGGACAAGGCCCGGAAGATACTGGATAAAGCGGCCCTGCCCCCCAAGGATATCCTCGATTTAATCAGACGGTAAAAAAGGGGGACGGTTCTAGAACCGTCCCCTACTAATATAATCTCAATAAAAAAAGTGACATTTTGGGGGCGGCGCATAGGCCGCCCTCAAGCCCCCGTAGCGGAGGGGGGCCCCGTCGGTTTTTTCGACGGGGGGAACCGACGGGACTGGTTCCCCGGGGCGCGGGGGCTACGGGCGGCCTATGCGCCGCCCCAATTAGGATGTCACTTTATTTCCAGCGTTTTTATTAATTACCGGATGATCTTGTAGACTTCTCTCCAGGATTTGATCGACAGCCTCGAATAGATCGGCACCGGCTGGGCCAGGACTTCGCTGGGCGGTTCGGGCCGCGCCCCTCCGGCCTGCGTGTAGCTCTGGATGAAGACAAGCCGCTTGTTGATGGTCGGGCTCCCCTCCTGGGTCAACTGTTCGAGCTTGCCCACGGTCACGGCCGACCGGACTTTTTGCGCGGTGACCATGGATTCGATGGCGGTCCCGCTGGCCCCGATCAGGGCCGACCCTCCCGTCTGGCCGCCCGAGATATACCGGGAATAAATTCGGCCGCTGCCCGATAAGGTCATGCAGGGATTGAGGTTTTCGATGTTGCCCGTTAGGGTCGCGATATAGACCAGGCGGTCGGCAATGACGTCGTCCGCCCAGATCTTTTCTCCCTGGGTGAATTCGCCTTTTTTGAGGGCGTTATCAATGCCGAGCCGGACGGCCAGGTCTGCGGGCCCTAAATACCACTGAACGACGCCCGTCGCCCCGGCATCTTTCAGGGCAACGAAGGAATAGTATTCCGTACCGGGAGCTTTTTCGTCTCCGCCCGTTCCGAAATAAAGCGTAACAACCATGGTCGTCAAATCGACGTATACGGCCGGCTTGGTCACGATCGGATGATAATACGGGTCGCGATAGAGCACTTCGGCCTTCCATTGATTGACGCCGGTCGTCAAGTCGATCTTCCAGAACCGACCCAAAAGGTCTCCAAAATAAATGTATTCGGTCTCGCCATCCCGGTCGTTATCGGCGCCGTTGGGAGAGCCGGGAACGGTATTGACGATTCCGAAGGGGCTGGCCGGCTCACCGTTCTCCTTGATTTCAAAAGATTTCAGGAGCTGCCCGGTGGCGATATCAACGGCATAGACGTAGTTGCCGGCCCGCTCGGTCGGATCCCATGTGTCATAGCCTGAGCCCATTAAGGCGACCCATGTCGGAGTTCCGCTGATATTGACTTTTCCGACAAACGGGACCGACCAGGTTTCTCCCATGGTCGGGTCTGTAAGCTCCCACAGAGGAATGGGCGCCAGAGGGTCGGTGACATCGAGGGCAAAATAGTAGAAACCGTGGTCCCTACCCCAGCCCATACCCTGGCCGCAGACGAGGACCGTATGCCAGGCGCTGTTGTAATAGACATCGCGGATGACAGGCGAGCCGTCGATAAAGTAGTGATGGAAGAGGAATTCTCCGCATTCCGGGTCCTTGACCCTCATGTTCTTCAATTTATAGAGAAGGTTGTTCGGGATGAACGCCCAGAGCTCGTTGAGATTCTCCGAATCGAAACAGTGGAGCATCCCGTCATTGGCGCCGACGATGATGACCCGCTGCCTGTCTTTGTTCGTTTCCTTGAATTCCGCGTAGCCGTCGCCCATCAGCGAGGCCGTGCCGTAGGGCGGCTCCAGGACCTGGGGAGACGAGTGGTTGATGTCGCCGAGCTTCCAGGCCCGGCCGTCGCCCAGGACAAACCTGATCAGGGGCTCTGTTTCGGGGCTGCCGACGCCGAGCCCGAGGTAGGATTCGAGCAGGGCTTTGTTGGCGATGCTGAAATCCGTCCGGTCATTCATGATATCGTCGCCCTGCTGGTCATAGGCCGTGTAGACGATCCGGCTGCTCCAGCCGCGTGAGGCCAAAACTTCACCGGCGTCCGCAACGAACGTCGCGCCGACGCCCACGATGTTCCGCAGCTCGGAAGCCCTCGAATAAGGCAGAGTCAGGGATGTGACATCCCAGGACCGGAGGTGGCCTTTCCATGTCGGGAACTCGAAGGATGCCGAGTAAAGGACATCCTCCTCGCCGGGGCGTATGAGGTTGACGTTGGCCGTCGTCAGAGCATGGGAGGTGCGGGAATATTCTCTTTTGGTGATGTATTTGTAGTTCAGGCGTAAGCTGTGGATTTTCGGGGTTGCGGTTTCAACTGTTGTTTCCAGGACGGCTTTCCACCGGAGAAAAGAGCCGGGGCTTTCAAAGGTGAATTCCACATTCGGCGTGACCGGCCCTTCCCACTTTGGATTTCCGCTCTGGTCGTCGGAGTTGGATAGATAGTATGTGATTTTTGTGCCGTTGAGAACGGTTTCAAGAACTTCAATCGTGGCCGAGACGACGGCATTATCGGATGTGATGAATGAACAATCGAGCAGATTTTTCGAATAGGTCGTTCCTCTTGATACGTAAAGAGGGAAGATGTCGTTCATGAAGAAATAGCAATTCAGGGAGTTGTTGCCGTCGGCCACGAAAAAGTCGAGGTCCCCGTCGCTGTCGAAGTCACCGATGGCCCCCGAATCAAAGTCGCCGGGGGACACCTGGGCGCAGTTGTCGGGGACGCAGGCGGTCGTGAAAATGCCGGTCCCGTCGTTCTTGAGCCAATAGACATAGCCGCCGGGCACATTGATCCCCGCCGCTCCATCCGTGGACAGGACCAAATCGGGAAAGCCGTCCGTATCCATATCGCCCGCCGCGATAAACGAACAGGAGCCGTGGCTCAAGCGGATGGTGATGGTCCGAGGGTTGATTTTTTTGAAATTGCCGAGGCCGTCGTTCTGGTAGAAATAGAGGTCCCTGGAGTTGGCCGAGCCGACGTAAAAATCTATATAGCCGTCGCCGTCAAAATCCGCCGCGGCAACGCCGGTAACCCCGTAAATATAGGCCGCGGTGTTGGAATAGGGATTGATCAAAGCCTTAGGCACCAGTCTGGAAAAAATTCCGGTTCCATTATTGATGAAAATGACGACTTCACCCCAGCGGTTGGAAGCCCACCGCGAAGGAACGCCGACGACCAAGTCCAGGTCCCCGTCCCTGTCGATATCGACGGAGGCGATGTTGCTTTCCCATCGCCAATGTGTGGCTTCCTGTCCCCATTCTCCGTACCCGTCGTTGATCAGATCGCCGAGCAGGGTGACGGTTGTGCTGAACACGGGGACTCCCCCGACGGGAATGGCATTTTCTTTAAACAAGTTTTTAAAGATCCAGAGCTTGCCCGACCAGCTCAGCGCGGCGAAGTCCGCATCGCCGTCTCCATCGTAGTCGCCGGCCCCGAGGGCCATGATCTCATAGGTCTTATCCAGGGCCGAGCCTTCATAAATGATGTAATAAGGGCCGTTGAACAAGAACTTATCCGGATTGCCGGGATCGGCGCCGCGGCTGACGAAAACGGAGAGGTTGCTGTCGTTGTTGTCGGGGTTGCCCAGGCCGGGATTGACATTTCCGTCGGTCCCCCGGCCGCCCTCGATCAGGTCGACCAGGCCGTCCCCGTTAAAATCCGCGGCCGCACCCGTCATCCGCCGGTTGGTCGTCACCGGATAGTTGGCGGAAGCCTTGAAATTGGCGCCCTTGGCTTTCAGCCGCAAATGCTGGCCGTTGACATCGTTGCTCACGCCGTCCATCACGGCGATCGTCGATACGTCGCCTCCGCTGTAGCCGACGACGGCGCCGCTCTGCGTTTCGCACATCTGGCCCGTCAGGCTGAGATAGAGGGCTGCCGAGACGATAATGACAAAAAGCAAAAAAATTGGCTTATTTTTTTTCATGGCCGTCACCTTTTCCTTTTCCTATCTATGACAAAAATCATTGAAATGCGAGACTGAGTTCCAGCCGGACAAACGTGTTTTGCGGGCCGTGGCCGATGCAGACAAGAATGGCATCCGTGGAATCCGGCGTCGGCCCTCCGCCGTCGTCATCGACGACGAAGGCCGTATAAGTGAAATTGTTATCATAGGGCATGGCCACATTGGCATAAATATAGTTATCGGGATTGGCTGCGATATCGGCTAGAATCTGCTCGTCGGTGAGCTTGCGGAAAAAACTGGGGCTGGCGGGGTCATCCAGGCCGGGCGAGCCGCCATAGGTCGTCCGGTATAGCCCATAGAAATCCGCCATATTCTCGTTGATGTACTTCAAGGCGGAATCGATTCCCGCTTCCGCGGCATTGAAGGCCATCTGGTGCCAGCGCATGTTCCCCGCCACGTTGGGCCCGGAGCGGGTCACGCTGAGAAGGGTCAGCCCGACCGTGAACATAAAGGCCAGGACGATGATGACGATGATCAGGGCCACGCCCTTCTCCCGGCCGGCCTTCCGGCCGAGAATGCCTTTCCATAAGGTGGATTTTGAATGTTTCATGGCTTCCTCGTCATCGCTGGCCCGTATTATAGATATTCAAAGTCGAATTCCTGATGTTGGCCGTTGAATCCAGCAGGTACCGCCGGCAGAGATCGTCCGCACCGGCCGCTGCCGTATTGGCGACGGCGGGACGCCGGTAGAGCTGGATATTGTCGGGCGGCGTTCCCGAGACGCTGACGAACTTGTTCCTTGTTTTTCCCAGGACCCAGACTCGCACCTGACGGATGCGGCCGATTTGGTCAAGGGACCAATTTGCATTCCAATCCTGGAAACCGTCCAGGTTTCCGTCGTTATCGAGGTCGCCGTTGTACTGGAACTGAAGGTTTTCGACGTTCTGGGCGATGGCATATTGAACCCCGTTATCGTTCAAATAGAGAATATTTCCGTTGCCGTTGCCGATATAGCCGTTTGTGCCCGCAGACAAGCCGGGATAGTAACCCGTCACATCGAGCCAGTATTCTTTGACATTGGCAAACGTCACCGTCCCCCCATCGTAGTCGTTGGAACTGCCGCACGTGCCCGATAGGCCTCCCGGGGGATTGATTCCCGGCGCCAGCCCGGGAGAGAAATTCACTTTTTCGGTAGTCGCCCCCGTGTTGTGCGTAACATGGGTGACCTCTCTGATTTCTGCGTTTCGACAGGGGGAGCTGGGATTGGGCATAATAAACACGATCTTGAACGCATAAAAAGCGTCGGGATAGGGGTTTTGTTCAAAGCTATAGTCTTCCAGATCCACGGTCACCGATGAACCCTGGTAGTTATGGATTTTCAGGTTGAGCGGCTCTTCCATGTTGCCGACCAAGCGCAAGCGGTCCGGCGTGACGCCCGCTGCCGTATCCGTGGCATCGTTGTCTACGCCCTCGAGAAAATAGCCCATGAATTCCTGGGGCATGCCGATCCCCGCCATCCGGATGTCCCGCGTGACGAAGTACATCGAGGACCGGACATCATGCTGCATTTCGGCATATCCGAGCTGGTCGACCGAGACCTTATTGCTCTTGACATAGATCGAGAGGGTGGCCAGAATGACAATCAGCATGATCGAGCCGCCGATCATGAGCTCGACCAGGGTGAATCCGCTTCGTTTTCCTTTTTGGCTGTTTTTTTGTGGTTGTTTCATCGTCGTCCTACCCGTCCTGTCGTTACCTCTGGATAATCGTCCCCATTTGGGCTTTGACCTGATGCGTCTCCGGCTGCCCGATCAAGGTGTTGACGTCCGTGGCGAACTGGCTGGGGGGGAAGATGAAAACCTTGTAGTAGTTGATGTTCCGTTGGATCGTGGTGATCCTCCGGTAATCCATGGTCCCGTCCCCGTTGAGATCGAGCTGGACGTCCTGGATGACCGGCAGAGTATCAAGCTCGGTCGGGGTCAGGGTCCGAAGCTCGTCGATCTCCTGCTGGCAGAGGAAGGTGGCCGTGCCGAGCTGATTGGCGCGCAGGTTGTTCATCACGCTCATGGTGAAGAGCTCGGCCAGGCCGATCAGGGCGATGCCGATCAGGGTGATCCCGATCAGGACTTCGATCAGAGAGAATCCCGTTTGTTTTTTTGTCCGATGGAGGATTCTTGATATTTTTTTCATGTTTTTCCCGGATTATGTCGATTGAGATTTCGTGTACTGGATCGACCCCCCCGCATAGAAGGTCAGGATCCGCAGGTCCGGCTGGGTGTAGGTTTTCAGCTTGTCGCTCTGGATGGTGATCGTGCGATGGAGGCCGTCGTAGTTGGTGACCAGCCCGACCGAAGAATATTCCACGGTCTGACTCGCGGGCAGGTCGATGGTGGCCGTGAATCTCGAGGCAATTTCGTTGTAGGGGTATTTCGCCTGGCGGCTCCAGGTGCCCGGGCTGGTTTCTTCTTCGATCCAATAGGCCCAACTGGCCGTGGCGTTGGAGAAAATGACCCTGTGATTGAGCTTTGTATTTACGGCCAGGAACTTGGCCTGCTGCATGGCGGTTTGGATATCCCTCGAACAATTCTCCAGGGACCGGGTTTCCAGGCTGTTCAGGACGCTGGGGTAGGAGGACAACATCATGATTCCCAGGATGGCCAGCACGATCAACATCTCGATAAGAGTAAACCCTTTTTTTTGAGTCATGTTCGTCCTTCTTCTCTGCCGGCTGGTCAAGTTATCCTCAATTTTATTCTTCGAAATAAAATTGCAGCCATCAGAACAAAAGCCTCCCTTCCCTTGAGCGCAGAGGCTTTTCTGATAGCCCTATCTTCCTCTTTTTATGTTTCTCTGCTCAATAGCCTTTAGCGATGAATGTTCAGACTATTTTTATCACCCGGGGGCTCACCCTTCGAGGAGGCCGATTCACCTCAAACGGCTAGCCGCAGTGGAAGGGCGGAAAAAGCTTAGGAGTGTCTTGCCTTTTCCTTCAGGAAAAAGATGGCTCCAATGCCGGCCAAGTTATTGAAAATAAGTTTATTATATTGTTTTCAGTTTCCGCCAAAGCCGGATCAGGATGAAGCCGGAAATCGCCGCGACCAAGGTCAGAATCGCGGCCGGGGCATAATTGCCGTAAATCCAGTAGCCCACCGCAAAAAGAGCTCCCCAGACAGCCAGGCAGCCGACCAGCATGCAAAGGATCCCGACAGGAACGTCCCAGGGCTCGGCGGCAGCGCCCGTGAGCAATCCGGCGGCTTTTTCTTTTTCCATGATGTGTTTCCAGCCCGGGCCGCCGGGATGGACAAGCCTGTAGAACTTGCGCAGCCTGTCCTCATCCGTAGGCCGGGTGAGCAAGGTCACCGTGATCCAGGAAATCGTCGTGATGACGATGCCGATCAGGAGCTGCTGCCAGTCGGCCAGCGGCTGGAATCCCAGGCGGGTGTGGACCAGCTTGAAATAGAGGGCGATGATGAATGAGACGACCATGGCCGTGAGCTCGCTGTAGGCGTTGATCCTCCACCAGAACCAGCGCAGGATGAAGATGAGGCCGGTGCCGGCGCCGACAAGGAGCAGGATCTGGAATGCCTCCAGGGCGTGCCGCAGGAGCAGCGCCAGCAGGCTCGAGAAGAGCATCAGGCCGAACGTGCTGATACGGCCGATCATGACCAGCCGTTTCTCGGGAGCGTCGGTTTTTACAAAGCGCTTGTAAAAATCGTTGACCATGTAGGAAGAGCCCCAGTTCAAGTGGGTGGCGATGGTCGACATGTAAGCGGCAAAAAGGGAGGCGATGACCATCCCGATGAGCCCCCTCGGCAGGAATGTCATCATGGCCGGATAGGCCAGGTCGTGTTTCATGATGCCCGGGTCGATGTGGGGAAAGGCGGCTTGGAGCGCTTCCAGGTTCGGGAAGACGACAAGAGAGGCCAGGGCGACAAGGATCCAGGGCCAGGGACGGAGGGCGTAGTGAAGGACATTGAAGAGAAACGTCGAGCCCATGGCATGTTTTTCGTTTTTTGCGGCCAGCATCCGCTGGGCGATGTAGCCCCCCCCGCCGGGCTCGGCGCCCGGATACCAGACGTTCCACCATTGGATGATGAGCGGGAAGAAAAAGACGGCGATGGCAAAATCCAATTTTGAGAAATCCGGTAGGATGGAAAGCTTGCCCGAGAGATTCGGATGGGCCAACAGCTTGGATAGGCCCCCGACCTGGGGGAGCTTGACAACGTAAATCGCCGCCCAGATCGAGCCGGTCATGGCAATGACGAATTGGACAAGGTCGGTGAGCAGGACGCCGAACAGCCCGCCGAGGCTGCTGTAGACGGTCGTGATGATAATGGCCACGATGAGCGTCTGCATGGGAGACAGCTTGAGGATGACGCCGCAGATCTTGATCATGGCCAGCGTGACCGCGGCCATGACGATGACGTTGTAGAAAAAGCCGAGGTAGACGGCCCTGAAGCCGCGGAGGAAGGCGGCGGGTTTTCCGCTGTAGCGGAGCTCGTAAAATTCGATATCGGTCATGACATTGGAGCGGCGCCAGAGCTTGGAATAGATGAAGACCGTCAGCATCCCCGTGAACAGAAAGGCCCACCAGAGCCAGTTGCCGGCGACGCCGTTATTGCGGACGATGTCCGTGACCAAATTGGGCGTGTCCGCCGAGAATGTCGTGGCGACCATAGATATGCCGAGCAGCCACCAGGGCATATTCCGGCCGGATAGGAAGAATTCCGAGGTGCTCGAGCCGGCCTTTTTGGAGAAAGCCACGCCGACGATAAGCGAGAGCAGGAAATAGGCAAAAATAATGACCCAATCCACGCCTTGCAGTATCATGGTCGTTCTTTTTTATCCTCCTTCATCTTCTCCCGCATCTTGGCTTCGGATTCCGGGCCCCAGTAGCCGCAGTCGAGCTCCATGAAGACCGTCGTATAGGGGAGGGTCAGGTTCGTCTTGATCATCAGGATGCGGAATGTTTTCGCCACCTGGTCCATCCGGGCGATGAGCTCTTCGTGAAGAACGGGCTTTGTTCCATAGCGGCTGAGCATGTCCTTGAGCCGTTTCCGGCAGGCATCGATTCCCGGTGCCAGGTCTTCCGGGACAAAATCGAGCTCCTTGTCCAGATAAACGATGGGCCGAATGTGCTTGATTTGCCCGATGGCTCTCAGGACTTTTTCCAGGACGGCGAAATGGTCTTCATTGGAAACGACGACTTCCATTCCCGGGCTGATCTGAGCCGGGAAGGCCGAGTCAGCCACGACCAGCCAGTTGCGGTGTCCCAGGGAGGGAAGCTCCTTGAGGAGTCGGTCTTCCCAGGTCATGGCCCTGGCCGTTTCTTTGGCCTCTTCGGTGTCTTCTTTTTCATTTTTTTCGTTTTCGCAGGCGATCAGAAAGAGCCCGAGGCAGACGAGAAAAACGGCAAGGACTAATTTGTGGCTTTTTGACATAGGGCGGTTCCTTTCCCAGAGTCTCGTTTGGTCGCGAGGTGATGGCCAAACATTGTTAGAATTTATATATCGAAGGCCGGACAAAGTCAATT
>Ga0315295_10001747_pt1 | contig 18573 bp, 13 predicted proteins | sample YL17G14_0_MG_FD_204453 | JGI IMG/M metagenome (GOLD analysis project Ga0315295, IMG submission 204453) | Sediment microbial communities from Yellowstone Lake, YNP, Wyoming, USA - YL17G14_0 | ecosystem: Environmental > Aquatic > Freshwater > Lake > Sediment | place: USA: Wyoming | collected... | reverse complement strand
AGCCTCCTGGATGAATATGGTGGAAATCTGGTTCGGCATACTCACTAACCAGGCGATTCGTAGGGGGAGCTTCGATAGTGTGGCCCAGCTAATCGGGGCGATAAAGGCCTTCCTTGCCCGATGGAACGAAGAAGCAAAACCTTTTGTATGGACAAAAACAGCGGAACAAATCCTGGCAAAGACTGTCAGATGATTTAACCTATTTATGAGACTAGATACTAGCTGTCAAGGCATCTGAGGGCTCCCACAGGTGTCTTAGGTTTGTCACCTTTCTCATTAGCTGAACAAATCCCCAAATTGTACTTCGCCAAATTGGACATCACTTTTGAAACACAAAACACTGTGCTATAATTCCATGAAGTGTCAAGTCTGCTTGAGGATCTGCCAAATGACTGACCAGTGTGAGAGTCGGATCAGGGCTAATTGCTACATCATAGAGCAGACGGAAACATAGTTTTTTCTCAGCCGTATGAACCCTCGGTCCAATTCATTGCCAAGAAAGGCATGAGTAATGAGTGCAGGAGATGGCGCATATGCCTAGACGGAATGATATTAAGAAGATAATGATTATCGGGTCTGGACCTATTGTAATCGGGCAAGCCTGTGAATTTGACTACTCTGGCACACAGGCTTGTAAGGCTCTTCGTGCACTCGGCTATGAGATTGTGTTGGTGAACTCAAACCCGGCAACAATCATGACCGACCCTGGCATGGCAGATGCGACCTATATTGAACCGCTGACTCTGGAAGCAATGTTTCAGATTATAGAGAAAGAACGGCCCGATGCGTTACTACCAAACCTGGGTGGGCAAACAGGTCTGAACCTCAGCGCCGAGCTAGCTCGTTCTGGAGCGCTGGACAAATATGGGGTTAAGGTTATCGGAGTCGAGGTTGATGCGATTCAGCGCGGTGAGGACCGGACTCTGTTCAAAGAGACTATGAACCGCCTGGGTATAGAAGTACTGCAGAGCGAAGCGGTGTACACCGTGGAGGATGCGGAGAAAGTGGCGGCCAAGCTGGGGTATCCGGTAGTCATACGCCCTGCATACACGTTGGGGGGAACTGGTGGTGGTCTGGTCTATAATGTAGAGGAGTTGCGCACCATTGCCAGCCGTGGCATTGCCGCAAGCCTTGTTGGCCAGGTGCTCGTGGAAGAGTCGGTTCTTGGCTGGGAGGAACTGGAGTTGGAGGTTGTCCGCGATGCCAAGAATCAGATGATAACAGTATGTTTTATTGAAAATGTAGACGCCATGGGTATCCACACCGGCGACTCTTATTGCACAGCCCCCATGCTCACAATCGATCCCGAAGTCCAGAAGCGCCTCCAGGAGTATTCCTATAAGATCGTAGAAGCGATACGGGTCATCGGAGGCACCAATATCCAGTTTGCACGTGACCCAAAGACTGGCCGGGAGGTGGTGATTGAAATCAATCCCAGGACTTCTCGCTCGTCTGCGCTTGCCTCTAAGGCGACTGGTTTTCCCATTGCCCTGATCTCTGCCAAACTGGCTGCGGGCCTCACCCTGGATGAAATCCCCTACTGGCGAGAGGGGACTCTGGATAAATACACGCCATCAGGTGATTACGTTGTGGTCAAGTTTGCTCGCTGGGCCTTTGAGAAATTCAGAAATGCCGAAGATAAACTAGGCACACAAATGCGAGCTGTAGGCGAAGTGATGAGCATCGGGAAGACCTATAAAGAAGCCTTCCAGAAATCAATTCGTTCCCTGGAGAACGGCCGTTATGGACTGGGCTTTGCCAAAGACTTTCATAAGAAATCTTTGGACGAGTTGATGAAGCTGCTAAACTACGCGACAAGCGAGCGGCAATTCATCATGTATGAGGCTTTGCGCAAAGGCGCCGGAGTGCAAGAACTTTACGAAAAAACTCACATCAAGCCCTGGTTTATCACCCAGATGAAAGAGCTTGTCGAATTGGAGGAGCGGATTCTCCCTTACAAGGGTAACATGCCGCCGGACGAGTTGCTGATTCAGGCGAAGAAGGACGGGTTTTCCGACAAGTACCTCTTCCAGACTCTGGGCTTGCCGGAAAAAGATATCCGTCAGAAGCGCAAGTCACTTGGGGTGGTCGAGGGGTGGGAGCCAGTTCCGGTGAGTGGTGTAGAAAACGCTGCCTACTACTACTCTACTTACAACGGGCCGGATAAGACCACCAGCAGTAGCCGAAAGAAGGTTATGGTATTGGGTGGTGGTCCCAACCGCATTGGCCAAGGTATAGAGTTCGACTACTGTTGTGTCCACGCAGCTTTCACTCTGCGTGACGAGGGATATGAAACAATTATGGTCAATTGTAATCCCGAGACGGTTTCCACGGATTACGATACTTCAGATAAACTTTATTTTGAACCGCTGACGGTTGAAGATGTTCTGAGTATCTACGAGAAGGAAAAGCCCGAGGGTGTAATCGTTCAGTTCGGCGGTCAGACCCCGCTCAATATCGCCAATGAACTTGCCGAAGCTGGTGTCAAAATTCTGGGCACCACACCCGATGCGATAGACCTGGCTGAGGACAGAGGCCGTTTCCGAGAAATGATGCAAAAGATGGGTATTCCCATGCCTGAATCTGGGATGGCCAGTAATCTTGCGGAGGCACTGAGTGTTGCTAAGCGCATTGGGTATCCCTTGATGGTGCGGCCGTCGTACGTGCTTGGCGGGCGTGGCATGGAGATAGTCCACGATGAGGAGATGCTTAGAGAGTATGTTGCTGCAGCAGTTGATGTTACCCCTGACCGGCCCATCCTGATTGATAGGTATCTTGAGAACGCTATCGAAACTGAAGCTGATGCTCTTGCTGAAGGGGGTGAAGCGTTTGTGCCGGCGGTGATGGAACACATTGAGTTCGCTGGTGTTCATTCCGGTGATGCTGCCTGTGTGATTCCGCCTGTGAGCATACCTCCAAAGCATATTGATACCATCTACGCATACACCCAAAAAATCGCCAGGGAACTTAATGTTGTTGGACTGATAAACGTCCAGTATGCCATCTGCAAAGACGTTGTGTATGTTCTGGAAGCCAACCCCAGAGCCTCGCGCACTGTCCCGCTGGTTTCAAAGGTCTGTAGTGTACCTATGGCACGACTGGCAACCCAACTCATGTTGGGCAAGAAGCTCAGCGAGCTCAATACCAGGCCACGAACGTTTCCGCATTTCGGCGTTAAAGAGGCAGTGTTCCCGTTCAACATGTTTCCTGAGGTGGATCCGCTCTTAGGGCCTGAGATGCGCTCTACCGGTGAGGTACTGGGAATTGCCAGCTCATTTGGCTTGGCCTACTTCAAGGCACAGGAGGCTGCGCAGCAACTACTACCTACTAGTGGTACGGTTCTGATAACTGTGTCAGAGAAGGATCGGCCTGCCTTAGCGGAGGTGGGCCAGCAGTTTGCAGAGCTTGGCTTCAAAATCAAAGCAACGCAGGGCACTCATCAGTTTCTTGCCAGCCAGGGCATCAAAACCGAGTTGATCCTCAAGATGCACGAGGGACGCCCCAATATCGTTGATGGAATCATGAACCGTGAGATTCAGTTGGTTATCAATTCACCGAGCGGCAAGCTGAGCAAATATGATGACTCATATATCCGCAAGGCGGCCATCAAGTACAAAGTGCCATACATAACAACTTTGGCTGCTGCTGCCGCTGCTGCGAAGGGAATTGCTGCGTGCCGTCAGGGTAAGTCAGAAGTCAGATCCCTACAGAGTTATCATGCCGACATTAAGTGATCACACACCACAAGAGGACGAATAGTCTCTTACAGGCTGTGCATTGTTTGGCTTCTGTATCAACAGTGCCCCCAGCAACCAGGGGTTATTTTTTGCTGGTAATTTCTGGTCTTTCCTTGAAAATTCCCTGCGATATGGGTAGACAGACGGGTTATATCGTGGAATAATGGTAAGGACGTGCGAAAGCGGATAAGCTCGGTATTTCAATCTGCTAGGAGGGCCTTAAAGCCGCCTGCGCTGAGCTGGGAGTTGGGCCTCTATCTTCTCATTGTAGCTGCTGCAGCAGTTCTGCGTTTCTGGCAGCTGGACAGCCGCCCCATCCATTACGACGAAGGCATCCACGTTTACTATAGCTGGCAGTTGTCTCTGGATACTCACGGCTATCATCACGATCCTATGATGCATGGTCCTGTCCTTTTTCTCCTCAATGCATTTATCTACAAAATATTCTGGACCAGCGACTACACCAGCCGCATTATGCCTGCCCTCTTTGGCACCGTCCTGGTAATACTGCCTTACTTTCTGCGTCGTGAGCTGGGGCGGCCTGGTGCCTTGGTGGCATCGCTGTTCCTGGCCCTGTCCCCTACCATGCTCTTCATCAGCCGCTTTATCCGACATGATGTCTATGACTTGGTGTGGACGTTCATACTGGTTATTTGTGTCTGGCGCTATATGGCAGAGCGGCGTGCCAGGTATCTCTATATTGGTGCCGCTGTTCTCGCCCTGGGCTTTGCCACCATGGAGACTATCTTCTTTACCGTGGCCATTCTGGGCAGCTTTTTGCTCTTTATCAGCCTCAAAGAGGTGGTGTCAGGAGTAAGGCATGGATTCAACTTCTCACAGTTCTCGCCGCGGGCTGAGTTTCTTTTGCTATTGGGGACACTGGCCCTGCCGCAACTGGCCGCTGGGCTAGGCGTCTTTCAGAAGGTACTGGGCGTCACACTGGCTAACAAGAACCAGGCACTGGGCGGACTGGGAGAACCTCTGGGCAGAGGTGTTACTGTAGCTATAGCCCTGGTGTGCCTTTTCATCTTTATCTCGGCGCTCATAGGTCTGCGCTGGAGTTGGCGCCGCTGGTTGGTGAGTGCTGGCATTTTCTATTGCCTGTTTGCCTTCTTCTTTACCACCTTCTTCACCAACTTTAATGGCTTTGGCAGTGGCATCTGGGACTCTTTGGGTTACTGGCTGGTGCAGCATGGCAAGAACCGTTTATACCAGCCGTGGTATTTCTACATCATGATGCTGTCAGTATATGAGTTTCTGCCGCTACTGCTTGCGCTGGGAGGGATGGTTTACTATGGCATAAAACGCAGCCTGTTCACCACCTTCCTGATATACTGGTCGGTGGCCAGTTTATTTTTCTTTACTTGGTCGGGGGAGAAAGCGCCCTGGTTGGTTGTCCACGTGACACTGCCCGTAATACTGCTGGGTGGCAAGTTCTGTGGCGATATGCTCGACAAGGCGATTTATGTTGACATAATACAAGAGGCCTTAGCTTTTTCTAGATCAGGGGCGGGTAAGTTTTGGGCTGGGATGCGCGGCGTGGTGGTGAGTCGCCGTCTGAGGACGCTGAGTGCGGTGCTGATGGTCTTTGTGCTGGTCTTCCTGCTTGTTTTCAGTGTCCATGCTGCCTGGCGGGACAACTTCCGTCATGACGACCACCCGGTGGAGATGCTGGACTATGCCCAAATCTCTTATGATGTGTCCAAGGTGATGCGACAGATAGAAGAGCTGGCACACCAGACAGGTAAGGGCAGTGAGTTGAGGGTTACTGTGGACAACGATTTATGGTGGCCTCTGGGAGCTTGGTATCTACGCAACTACAGGGTAGAAGGCTATGGTGGCAGTGGGCAACCGCAGGGCGATGTCTTGTTGCTGACTGTGAGCAACCAGAGTAAGGCCGCACCATATTTGGAGAAATACGGGGAGGGCCAGAGGTTCAATTACCTTCTCTGGTTCCCCACCACCTACGCAGGAGTCTGGCCCAAGAGTATGGGTGATGGCCAGGGCTGGCGGGGCTGGTGGCGCTATCTCACTAGCCGGGAGACCAACCTGAGCTACTGGAATTCGCAGGGTATAGCCTATTTCCCCAAAGAGTCAGCGGCTGCGTCATTGCCCACTGGAGCTGAGGTCAGCTATAATAGCGCTAAATAAAGGATGGGTGATAGTTGCTGAGACGGCGTAGTTTCTGGTTGACCTTCGCAGTAACCGGCCTGTTTCTGTGGCTGTTTCTTCGGGGCACTGACTTTGGGGAGGTGGGTCGGGAGCTTGCAGAGGCTAACTACATTTTCCTGGTCCCGGCCGTCCTGGTGTATTTTGTGGGCGTCTGGTTCCGGGCACTGCGCTGGCGTTTATTACTACAGCCGCTTGGCTCCACATCGGCCAATCGCCTTTTTCCCCTGATGGTGATCGGCTTCATGATCAATAATATTCTGCCCATGCGCATGGGCATGGCAGCCAGGGCTTATCTGGGAGGGGAAAAGGCAAAGGTGAATAAAGTGGCTAGCGCTGCTACCATTGTCATGGAGGTTATTCTTGATGGTCTGGCCCTACTGTTCATCCTGGCGGTGGTGGCTGCTTTTGTGCCCTGGGACAATTGGGCTAAGGTCCTTGTCCTGGTCGTGGCCATATTTTCCGTGGTAGCCTTACTGTTGATGGCCTTTCTGGCTTTTGGCGAGGCGCTCAGCCGTAGGCTATTTCGCCCCTTCAAAAGCCGGCTGCCAGAGCGCTGGGGCAAACAGTTGAGCGCATGGCTGGCGCGCTTTGTTGAGGGCTTGGGTATCCTGCGTAGCCCAGGTAGAATGATTCCGGTATTCCTCGTTTCGCTTCTGGCTTGGCTCAGCGAGACGGCCACTTACTACTTTGTGTCCCGTGCCTTCAGCCTGGGGCTATCCTATTATTCGTTGTTGGTGGTGGCTGCTTTGGCCAGCATGGCCTGGGCACTTGTCTTTGTGTCACCTGGTGGCCTGGGCGCCTTTGATTACATAGGGAAGAAGGCACTGGGTCTCTTCGCAGTGAGTGAGGGGCTGGCGACAACTTATATCACGGTGCTCCACGCTGTCTTGCTTCTACCGGTAATTCTGCTGGGTTTCATATTCCTGGGGTGGGAGCATTTCTCGTTGGCCCAGGTGACTCATCCTGCTATGGCGGCTGGCCCATCCCCTCAATCCGCTGAGGAAAATAAGGAGAACCAGTGAAGGTAGGTGTCATAGGCGGTGGCTTGACCGGGCTGGCCGCTGCCTACGAGCTAGTACAGCAGGGGCATCAGGTCGCCCTCTGGGAGCAAAAACCCTATCTGGGTGGGCAGGCGTCCACCTTTGAGTTGGCTGGGACACGCCTGGAGGGTTTTTATCATCACATATTCACCAGCGATGTTGACATAATTAGGCTCATCCAGGAGGTGGGTCTGGGTGGGGAATTGGAATGGCTCCCCTCTAAGGTGGGCTTCTTCTATCGTGACAGAATCTATGATTTTGTCACGCCGCTGGATTTGCTGCGGTTCTCGCCATTGGGCCTGGGCAATCGGCTGCGGCTGGGGCTGACATCCCTCTATCTGCGTCACCTTCGGGACTGGCGCAAACTGGAAAAGGTCACCGCCAGCGACTGGATCATAAAGCATGCCGGCAAACAAAATTATGAGGTGGTCTGGGGGCCGTTATTGAGGGGGAAATTCGGAGAGGGGGCTGGTGAGGTGAGCATGGCCTGGTTCTGGAACAAGGTGCGCTTGCGTTTCCGCTCGCGAAGAGGGGGGCGGGAGCGGCTGGGCTATATGTGGGGCAGCTTCGGACGGCTGATAGATGCGCTGGAAGAGCGAATCAGGCAGGCCGGGGTAACCATACACCCCAGCCATTCGGTTACCAGGATCGTGCACGAGGGTGGCAAGGTGGTAGGGGTGGAGCTAAAATCTGCCCCCGATGGAGTAGCACAGTTCTTTCCCTATGAGTCGGTTATCGCCACTGTTCCTGCGCATGAGTTTCTCAAGCTGGTGCCAGAAATGCCCCAGGAGTATGCCTCCAGGCTGGCCAAAATCCGCTATCAGGCAGCACTGTGTCTGGTGCTGGTGCTAAAAAGACCCTTATCTCACATATACTGGCTCAATATCAGCGCTCCAGCCATGCCATTTGTGGCCGTTATAGAGCATACAAATTTCGTCGAGCCGACCCGCTACCAGGGCAAACACATCGTTTATGTCTCCAACTACTTGTCCAGGGAGAGTCCACTATACGGGGCTGATGCCCAGAGTTTGCTCACCGAGTATTTGCCTCACCTGCGCCTCATAAATCCAGACTTTAACCTAGACTGGGTGGAGCAAAGTCATGTTTTTCGGGAGGGAGCCGCCCAGCCCATAGTTACCACCGGTTATTCCCAGTATATACCGGGGCAGGTGACTCCCATTGGCGGCCTCTATCTGGCCAATACCGCCCAGATATATCCTGAAGACCGGGGTATGAATTACAGCGTGCGCTTGGGGCATGCGGTATCCCGTCTGGTGGCCGGTCAAGGGACTTGCAACTGTAGCCGAAATATGATAAATACTTGAACCAGTACAGAATAACCGGAGGGAATATTGACTTCTGAACGCCGAGTAGTAGTAACCGGAATAGGGGTCATCAGCCCGCTGGGGCTGGATGTGCCCTCTATGTGGCAATCCCTCATACAGGGACGCTCGGGGGTTGACTATATTACCCAATTCGATGCTAGTAGATTCGACACCAAATTTGCTGCTGAGGTCAAAGGCTTCGACCCGGCTCAATATATGGACCGCAAGGATGCCAGGCGTATGGATCGCTTCTCCCAGTTTGCTGTGGCAGCCAGCCTCCAGGCGGTGGAGCAGGCCAGGCTGAAGATTGATTCTGGCAACGGCGAAGAAATCGGTGTCGTTATAGGTAGCGGGATCGGCGGACTGATTACCCTGGCCAACCAGATGGCGGTGCTTTTGGAGAAAGGTCCAGACAGGGTCAGCCCCTTTCTTACACCTATGATGGTGACAGACATGGCATCGGCCCAGGTTTCTATCATACTTAAGGCTAAGGGCCCCAACTTTTGCACTACCTCATCGTGTGCCAGTGGCGCTGATGCCATAGGCAATGCATTGGAAATCATCAAGCGGGGCGATGCTCTGGCCATGATCGCCGGTGGCAGCGAGGCCGCTATAACACCTATTGCATTGGCAGCCTTCAATGCTGCCCGTGCCATCTCCACTCGCAATGAGCAGCCTCAACAGGCCAGCCGCCCCTTTGATGCCGAGAGGGACGGTTTTGTCATGGGTGAGGGAGCGGCGGTGATGGTGCTGGAAGAGTTGGAGTTTGCTCTGAATCGGGGTGCCCCTATCCTGGCCGAGATGGTGAGCTACGGGGTTGCGGGAGATGCCTTCCATATCACCCAGCCGGCTGATGGTGGCGAGGGTGCGGTAAGGGCCATGCGTATGGCCCTCAGGAAGGCTGGCCTCCAGCCCTCCGATATAGACTATATCAATGCTCATGGCACAGGCACGCAGCTCAATGATACTCTTGAGACACAGGCCATAAAAGCTGTCTTCGGGGAGAACTCCCATCATGTACCGATTAGCTCTACTAAGTCCATGATGGGCCATCTGCTGGGGGGAGCCGGGGCCATTGAAGCAGCGATTTCCATCCTAACCATTAGGGAGGATGTAATACCTCCCACAATCAACCTGACGCATCCAGATCCCGAGTGCGATCTGGACTACGTGCCCCTGGTGGCTCGCCAGGCCAAGGTGAAGACAGCCATCTCTAACTGTCTGGGCTTCGGGGGCCATAACTCGGTGCTCTTATTTGGGGAGTATCAATAGCCCGGCCAGGGCGATCTTGGAAACATGGCATTTTGCCTAGTCACTCCTTTCTGATTGTGAAGGTGCCTGCTTGAGCCGTTATCGCTGGAAGCTGCTGCCCACCCTGCCACTTGAGCGTCTGACCTGGATGCACGGCGTCTCACCACTGCTGGTGCAGCTCCTTTATAACCGAGGCATCACTGACCCCAACCAGTATGAAAGCTTTTTGGCCGCTGATGAGCGGCTGAGTTTTGATCCCTTTCTCCTGCCTGACATCCAGCCAGCGGTCAACCGCATCTACCACGCTTTGCTGCGCGGTGAGGAGATAGCTGTCTACGGCGACTTCGACGTTGATGGCGTCACCTCCACTGCTTTATTGGTGGAGGGACTGTCACTCCTGGAGGGTAGGGTGAGGCCCTATATACCTCACCGTCTGGAGGAAGGTTATGGTCTCAACTGCGCAGCGCTGGAGAGTCTGCACCGCCAGGGGGTGGGGCTGGTAATCACTGCTGATTGTGGCATCACTGCTGTTGCTGAAGTAGAGCGGGCTAAAGAGATAGGACTTGACATAATAATAACTGACCATCATTCGGTGCCCCCCTGTCTGCCGCCAGCCCTGGCCAATATCGATCCCAAGCGCTCTGACTCCCGCTATCCCTGCGGCCACCTGGCTGGTGTTGGTGTAGCCTTCAAGTTGCTTCAGGCGCTTTTCTTCAGTGCTGGCAGGCAAGTCCCAGTGGAGCCATTTCTGGAGCTGGTGGCTCTGGGCACGGTGGCTGATGTGGTGCCCCTGGTAGAGGAGAACCGCTATTTAACTAAGCGAGGGTTGGAGCTACTGGCAGCCACACAGCGGCCTGGGGTGCGGGCCTTGATGTCCGAGGCCGGGCTGAAGCCAGGTAGATTAGAGACCGATGACATTTCCTGGACTATAGGTCCCCGTCTCAATGCCGCCGGTCGACTGGAACATGCCATGCTCAGCTATAAATTGCTGCTGGCCACCTCTGATGAGGAGGGGAGGCATCTGGCGGGTGAATTGGAGCGGATGAACTCCCGGCGCCAAAGGCTCACCGAAGAAGTTCTGGACAAGGCACGCCAGCAGGTGCAACCTGTGGAGCCAGGTTGTCGCCTGTTGATGGCAGGAGGTGATTTCCACGCTGGGATAGTGGGCATTGTAGCGGGGAGACTGGTGGATGAGTTCTACCGGCCAGCCATAGTTTTGGAGCTAGGCCAGGAGACAAGCCGCGGCAGCGGACGCAGCATCCCGGAGTTTGACCTGGTAGAGGCGCTGAGAGAGTGCCAGGATTTGCTGACCCGCTTTGGAGGTCACTCCCTGGCTGCCGGATTCACCCTGCCTACTGGCAAAGTAGATTGCCTGAGCCAGCGCCTCAAAGAGATAGCTGAAGCCAGGCTGGCAGGACTTGACCTGCGCTCGCTGCTGACCATTGACGCTCCGCTGTCGCTCTCCAAACTCAACGGGCAGACCTATCAGAGTGTCCAGCGTCTGTCCCCCTTTGGTGAGGGCAACCCACCGCCTGTATTTCTCAGTCGCCGGGCGCAGGTGGCCGACTGCCGCTGTCTGGGTGAGCGCGGCGAACACCTGGAGTTGAAACTGCGAACGGACAAGGCCACCTGGCGGGGGATTGGCTTCGGGATGGGTGCCCTGGCGGCCGAGGTCACTCCCCGGTTGGATATTGTCTACAACTTGGCGGTGGACAACTGGAGAGAGCAGCCATTGCTCCAGCTAAATATTCTGGACTTTGCGCCGTCTGGGTAGAGGGGGCGTTTTGCAAGTCCTGGGCGGGGATATCTGGTTGGCTCAAATCTGCAATGGTCTTTGAAAGCTGAGAGGAGAGTGACAGATGGGATTGCTGAGTCGCAAGCCTAAGATTGGCATTGAGGAGTTTTGTCAACAGTTTTACGATTCGCAAATCTTTCGCGCAATTATCGCTGGCGAAGACGTGTGGTCGGGTTTCTTAGAGACCGCCTTCAAGTCTGTCGCGGAGGTCGACCAGTCATTTGCCGTCATTGACCTGGCCGTATTTAAGCGGGAAATAACGGCTTTGCGCCTTGAGTTATTCGGGCTGGCTTGGGGACATAAGTTCAAACAGGAAAGATTCACCATACCGCAAAGCATCTTTACCAGACGGTACCTGGAAACGAATGGGAAGCTCGAAATTTGGGATATTATGTGTGAATACAACCAAGCCGTTGCTCAATCCGCCACTCTAACTGTAACAGGCGAACAAATGGAAGGACGAATAGCACGGGCGCGAATCACTTCCATCAATCTATCAAGGTTTACTATGTTCGAGGAATGGGCTAAGGCTAACATAGGTGACCCGTCTGCACCAACTAATGAGGAGGAGAACATGCTTGCTAATTGTGTGGCTCGTGTTGCTAACCGAATTGGTGCGGATATAAGACGGAATGATTGTATACTAGTTAAGCGGCTAACTGCCAGACTTGCAGACCGTCTCAACTGCGACCCCAATCTTAGCGCCGAGGCCCTCTTTAGACTGGGAGCTGTCATATTCGGCCTGTATGAAGGTGCAACGGAAGCTATAAAGCCCGTGAACTTATAAGTGCGGAAGCCCGCAAGGTCATGATGCTATGCCTTATGCCCGCAGTCGGCCGTATTCTCAACCTATCCCACAGGAGCGCGCTCTGCGCCGTTAGCCAGAGGCCCCAATTTGCTCTTGCCAAACCTGACAAACTTATAGGTGGACTGGCTATTTCTCACTGCTCACCGGCACGGCCTTCGCCTCTCTCTGTAGCGCAGGCGGTACTAGAGCTTGATTTTGTGGCCCGCATTTGTTAGTATTATGCCCCAGTGAGGTAAAGAGATGAAACAGAAAACGCAGTTGCAGGCTAGCCCCAGGCAGGTTGTGGGCAAAAAAGTGAGATTCCTGCGCCGCGATGGTATAACCCCAGCTAATGTATTTGGACATGGGCTGGCCTCAGTGGCTGTTCAGGTGGACACCAAGCAACTCAGGCAAGTCCTGAGCAAAGTGGGCACTAGCCAGCTTATAACTCTAAAAATAGAGGGTGAATCTGAGCCGAGAAACGTGCTGGTGCGCGATGCCCAGGTTAACCCTCTGAGCAGAGAACTGCTGCACATAGATTTGTACCAGGTGAGCTTGACCGAGCGCATGACACTGGATATTCCCATCGTGCTGGTGGGTGAGTCCCTGGCAGTGAAGAAACTCGGGGCTGTCATGCTTCAGAGCCTTGACAGCTTCCATGTTGAATGTCTCCCCGGCGATATACCCCCTGCTATAGAAGTAGACCTCAGCCGGTTGGCTGAGTTTGGTGATTCCATCCATGTCAAAGAGATCAGCCTGAGTGATGCCGTAACTGTGCTGGATGACCCCGATGAAGTGATAGTCAGCGTGATTGCTCCAGCCGCCGAGGAAGCGAAGGTTGCGGAAGTGCCCGTAGCAGAGGCCAAACCTGCTGAGGAGGCTGAGGCTGCGCAGCCCGCTGAGAAGGACGAGGCAAAGAAAGGAGCGGCCAAAAAGACCGCCCCAAGCGACTAGAAATATCGCGCTGCGAGAGCTGGCGCAAGACCTGGTAGCGGCATAAGCGGCCACTTTAGTTTTGCTTCTAACATGAAATTGCCTCCCACTGGGAGGCAATTTCATTCTGGCCCTGCCGGAAAGGCTTGACTGCTGAATAGATAGCACCGTCAAGCGAGCAAACTGCTTCAACAGGGGGTGATGCGGGGCCTGGTGGGGAAAACATTGAAACGGATCTTAGCCGGATTGTCGATCTCTACCTCGTAGTATCTTCTGAGAAGGCCCTGGCGCTCTGCTTTCTGTGCAGCTTTCTGGTACCCCCGCCAGCGGGGTTGGCCTGTTCTCCAGAGAATTTCCCAGTCAACCTCAATAGCGCTGTAGGGGCAGACCTGCTCACAGAAAAAGCAAGAAATGCAGTTTCTTCGGAAAACAAAAGGCTCGACCGAAAGATCGATCCCATTAACAGGGCAGTTATCTGCACAGAGGCGACATTCCGGATAACGGCACTTTTCCCTCTTTAGGGTCATTGATAGGCGGGCTTGCAAAGGTTGTCCCCACTCCGCCATTTTGGGCTTGGATATTGGGCCTGCTTCTCCCCGAGTTATTTTTTGGCTGAGATCCGCCATCTGTCGGCCAAAAGCCTCAGCTTCATTCAAATCGATTTCATCGGGGTGTCCCGTGGTGAACCAAGGATAAGGGATGCCAGGCACGAAAACGTCGGCATAGCAGTGATAGCTGCCTACCACCACCATCTCTTTCTGGTGTAGTGCCCATGACATGGTGGCCAGGGTTTTGCCCGGAACAGTACCATGAGTGGCGAATACAAAGCCGTGCTTGCCCTTCAAAGAGGGCAGTGATTCTATAAAATCTCTGACATTGGCAGGCTCCCTGTAGGCGAAAACGGGACAGCCTAGCCCTATCAGGTCGTACCGGGGCAAATCTGCCGCTTTGCTCTCTTTGAGCTTGAAGATATCACACTGTCTTGTGACCAAGGCTATTCCACTCTGGATAGCTTCGGCGACCTTCTTGGTATTCCCTGTCTGTGAGAAATAAATAACTACGCTCTCCATTCCGTTCTCCTCACCCTTGCTGGGGCCTCAGTAAACATTTTGGATGCACCGATAATAAGGAAGCACCATCGCCAGAAAGAAAGATAGTCACGCCTAGTAGTAAAGAGCAGGTAACTGGAGCTTGGCGCCGCTTCATCTTCTTTCGTCGTCTTCTTTTTGACTAGAGGATATACCCCACACCCTGGCCTGTCAAGCAAGATGGCTTTGCCTTCTGGCGCTTACCTGGTGACTGTATACCGCCTAGACAACAGGAGACCAGAAGTGTTAAAATTATAGCGCTACAACGCGCTATAAGGGGTAAAACAGAAAATGAAATTAAAAATCCTATTCTTGGAGACCAGGCCTCAGTTCCTGCTTCTGTCTGTAGTGCTAGCTTTCCTGGGCACAGCAATGGCCTGGTATAACGGGGCTTTCCATCTAGGCTATGCTGTATTGGCCTTTGCAGGCTTGCTTCTGGCACATATCGCCGTTAATGTGCTAAACGATTACTTCGACTACCGGAGTGGGATAGACCTGGCAACCAAAAGAACTCCCTTCAGTGGCGGCAGCGGTGTTCTGCCTGCTGCCATGCTTTCACCGGAGCAAGTCTTGTGGTTTGGTCTCATTGCCTTCCTGCTGACTATACCTGTGGGCATCTATTTTGTCGTAGTCGCTGGCTGGCCCCTACTGCCCTTGGTTTTGGCGGGGGCGGCATGTATCTTTCTCTATACCCCGGTGCTGAGCAAGCTGGGCTGGCCTGAGTGGGCTGCTGGGGCAGGGTTGGGAACCCTGCCGGTCCTAGGGGCTTACTTTGTTCAGACCAGTAGCTATCCTCTGGCTGCGGTGGTGGCCGCCGTACCTTCAGGCATTCTGGTGCATAACCTGCTTTTCTTGAATGAATTTCCTGATGTGGAGGCTGATAGCAAAGGAGGTAGAAGGACACTACCCATAATAATAGGCAAGACAAAAGCCAGTTTCCTGTATTCAGCCCTGACGATAGCCATGTATGCCTGGATAATCGCTGGCGTAGCCTGGGGGGTAATGCCGGCGTTCTGCCTGTTGGCCTTGTTGACCCTGCCGCTGGCGCTGAAGGCCATTCAGGGCTCTCTTAAATACGATGATGAGGCTAAACTGATGCCGGCCCTGGGCAGCAATGTCATGGTCATTCTCCTGACCCAACTGCTCCTGGGCATAGGCTATATTTTGGCAGAGGTTTTTTAACCATCTCAACCGAAGCCTCCACAATCAGGTAATCGACAGGTGTCTCCCATCGTTTTGGCATCTGTCTGTACCTGTGCTCAGTTGGGTTGACAGTTAGCCCACATAGAACTAAAATAAAGACGATTTTGAGGCTAGAGCTTCTCAAGCAATAGGAGAAATAATGAATTTGGACAAAATCAGCCTCGGCGAGGCAGCCACCCGTTTTCGGGCTAGCCTGCCGGAGCAGGAGAGAGCCATCAACCAGCAGGAAATAAATCAGTTCATACTCTGGTATGGCTGGAAACAACCTATCAGTGAGCTTACTCCACCTAAGGTGGCCAATTATGCTGAGCGCATCGCAACTTCAGGGGCTGACCCGACTCGCAAGCTGGCGCCGGTGAAGGCCTTCCTCACTTATGCCAAAAAAGAGGGGCTAACACGGACTAATCTATCGGTTCACCTTAGAGCCAAGAAGGTTTCCGCCGCTGTGGCGGCTGGCAAGCCATTGCCTCCGGTTCATGCTTTGACACCTCAGGGACGTGCTGAACTGGAGACAGAGTTGGCAAGGCTCAAAGCGGAGCGGCCTCGCGTTGCCGAAGAGTTGCGCCGAGCTGCTGCCGATAAGGATTTCCGTGAGAATGCCCCCCTAGATGCCGCCCGAGAATACCAGGGGCAACTGGAGTCTCGCATTAGAGATCTGGAAAACATTCTCAAGGCAACCACCCTGGAACAGGCCTTGCCTGTAGCCGCCAAGGTGCGCATTGGAGATACAGTACGTCTATACGACCTCGCTGGTAGCGAGGTCGTCCATTATACCCTGGTCAGCCCTAGCGAGGCCAACCCAGCCAAGGGCAAGATTTCCATGGAATCACCTGCCGGGAAAGCCTTGTTGGGGAAGGAGGAAGGCCAGGAGGCAGAGGTAATTGCCCCACTGGGCAAGTTCCGTTATCGCATTGAGCAGATAGAAAGATAGTCTGGCTTCTTGCATATTGAATGCCAGACGTGTTATCGTTTTGGATGGCGGGGTGTAGCGCAGCCAGATAGCGCACCTGAATGGGGTTCAGGTGGCATTCTTTATTACCTGTCCAAAAGAGCCCCCTGGTGGCGGTAACCTCAAGCATTTCAACCTTTAACATGGTCTTGGTAATTCGCTTACCCTACACTGATGCCTTGGTCTATCAACCTAGCTGGGTTGGTGTCAAGGCGGCGAATTGACTCATAATAAAAGTTGCCGAAAGTGGTATCGTTGCCTCATAAACGGTGTTACCAACGGAGGTGACATGACAAGAGGCAGCATACTGGAATACACAGAGGCAAAGCCTGTTTGATGCCTTGCCCGAGGCAACAGCCTGTGGGATTAAACACGAAATGCCGTATAAACGTAGATAATAGCAATCATAGAGACGAAACTTTATTTGGGCTCAGTTAAGAAATGGTTAATCGTATCCCGCAGGTCCTTGAAACTACACGGCTTGGTTATGTACCCATCGGCGCCCATCTCCTTAGCATATTTGTGGTCAAGTATATCTGCCAAGGCGGTGAGCATCACAATTGGTATCCCTTTTGTCACAAGATCGGATTTCAGGATATTACAAGCACCAATTCCATCAAGCTTGGGCATCATAACGTCCATCAGAATAAAGTCAGGTTTCTGGCTGCGAGCCATATTTAGTGCTTCTTCACCGTCACTTGCCTCAAGGACGGTGTAATCTCTGCCCAGCAAACGGCTTAGTGCTAGTCTTATATGTGGCTCATCGTCAACTATGAGTATTTTCTTCTTTTGCATTCTGTCTTCCCTCACCTGAGCTTAGACATTTCCTAGCTGGAATCAAGCAATTTGCGCAGTTGTTCCGGATCACCGCTTTTCATTATGGCTTCTTCTCGAGTAATCACACATCTTCTTACCAAGTCAGCTAATGCCTGGTGAAAGGTTTGCATACCATACTTGCTACCCATTTGTATCACGCTGGGCAGTTGAAAGGATTTTCCCTCGCGGATGAGGTTTCTGACTGCGGGGGTGGCAACCATAATTTCAAAGACAGCCACTCTGCCTCCTCCGATCCGGCTTAAGAGGGTCTGCGATAATACCGCCTCTAGTACTTGCGATAGCTGGACCTTGATTTGCTCTTGCTGGCTTGGCTGGAATACGTCAATTATACGGTCAACAGTCTGGGCAGCATTAAGAGTATGCAATGTACTTAGCACCAAGCGTCCCATCTCAGCGGCAGTAATAGCAGTGGCTATGGTGTCCAAGTCTCGCATCTCACCCACAACAATTACATCCGGGTCGTGGCGGATGGCATGCACTAAGGCGGTGGAGAAGGATATGGTATCGCCGTGCAAATCTCGTTGAGCGATGATGCATTTTTTGTGGGAATGCACGAATTCAACTGGGTCTTCAATAGTGATGACATTTCGCTTCTCGTTCTCGTTGAGATGATTAATCATAGCCGCCAGAGTGGTAGACTTGCCACTACCGGTAGGGCCAGTTACCAGGATGAGTCCTCTTGGCTTGAGAACAAGCTCCTTTAAGATTGGGGGTAACCCTAAATCATCAATAGATAAGATCTCGAACGGCACCGAGCGAATGGCAAGACTAATTGTTCCCTTTTGCTGTAGTGCACTAACCCGAAATTGAGCTAACTCTGGAACATTATAGACAGAATCTAAGTGCATTTCTTTAGCAAAAGCATCCCTTTGTTCTGGAGTAGTAATAGATACAAATATCCCCTTGATTTCCTCTGCGGTAACCGGGGGCAAATCCTCTTGTGGGAAAAGCGCTCCATCAATGCGCAACACCGGCGGGCTCGAACTTCTTAGATGTAAATCTGAGGCGCCTTTGTCTAGCATTAGTTTGAGAAGCCTATCTGCTTGCACACTGTCGCCTGCGGGGGGGGGCATGGCCTGGGATTCAACCTTCTCTGCCACATGCTGCTGGGAATCCATCCCCTCAAGCCTCTCAAGCTCCAGCCTTCTTTTCTCCAGAGCCCGGTGCACACTCAGGGTAACCTCATTGGTGCTAAAGGGCTTGATTAAATAGTCATAGGCCCCCTGCTTCATGCACTCGACGGCTATACGGGTATCATTAACAGCACTAGTCATGATCACTGCGATATCAGGATAGATAGTTTTTATTTCCCGCAATAACTCGGCTCCCAATTTGCCCGGAATTTTGATGTCCAAAATCGCCAATGCCGGTGGGTTATCTTCTATCATACTGAGAGCCTCGTCAGCGTTAGAGGCTTCCTGGCACAGGTAACCTTCTTTTGATAGCGTCCGCTGAA
>Ga0315295_10001745_pt1 | contig 18576 bp, 16 predicted proteins | sample YL17G14_0_MG_FD_204453 | JGI IMG/M metagenome (GOLD analysis project Ga0315295, IMG submission 204453) | Sediment microbial communities from Yellowstone Lake, YNP, Wyoming, USA - YL17G14_0 | ecosystem: Environmental > Aquatic > Freshwater > Lake > Sediment | place: USA: Wyoming | collected... | reverse complement strand
AGACCTCGGTCGAGGAGGCGCTGTCGCCGTCGACTCCGGAATAGGACTGTTCGAAGGCGATGGAGGCGGAAAGCGAGAAAGGTTTTCTCTGGGCGTATTTTCCTCTCATGTATCCACCGAGAATAAGGACTCCCTTGTTATGGGTCGGGCCGCTCAGGTCCGCTTCCCGTTCGATGTTGATGACGCCGGCCCGGCCCACCGCCGTCCTGGCCGTGATGCGGGTCGGCTTGCCGAAAGAAAACTGCCCCATGTCATAGACCGATAGTCCGTTCACCTGGCCGACCTCCCGGCCCTCCGTGTCGATCAGGATCGTGCCTTCCTCGATCATTTCCTGGATCTTGTCCTCGAGCAGGCTGACCCGTTCGAAGCGCTCCAGGACGGCTTTCTCCACGTTCTCCCGCCCGATGAGTTCCTTCTTGTCCATTTTGGCCCAATAGCTGGACTCACGGACCACATCGGCCAGGATGTGGAACCGGGTGGACACCTTTTTCTGCCGCCCGGCGACCCGGGTGCCGTATTCGATGAGGGCCGCTATCCCGCCCTTGTCCATGGGAAGGAGGTTGTCCTCGTCGCAGATCTTCTTAATGAAGCCCACGTAGTCGCGGATCGTCCCCTCGTCCTTGTTCATCTCGGAGTCGAACTCGGCCTTGATCTTGAAGATCTTCTTGAAGTCCTCATCCTGGAAGAAGAGCAGGTTATAGACGTAGGCGTCTCCGATCATCACGACCTTGACGTTCGACTTGAGGGGCTGCGGCTTGAGCCGGGTGGTGGAGATCAGGTAGAGGGAAAGGTAGTTCTGGATCTCGAAGATCTGGTTGCGGAGGGTCCTCTTGAGCGTGGCCCAGACGCCCGGCTCGATCAGGGCGTCCAGGGCGTTGATGACCAGGTAGCCGCCGTTGGCCTTCAGGAAAGAGCCCGGTTTTATCTTGGTGAAATCGGTCTGCCAGACGCCGAGGCGGGTGACACTGGACTCGATCGTCCCGAAGAGGTTGACATAGCTGGGGTTTGTCTCCATGACCACCGGAGCTCCCTTGACTTCCGAGTTGTCAACCAGCAGGTTCACCCGGTATTCCAGGAAGGCATCACCGAGCTCCTTATTCTTGTCTTCTTTTTCATCCTTTTTCTGGGTTTTGAAGAGCTCGATATTCCCGATCAGGTTCTCTTCAACATGGGTGAGGTACTCAGAGATCGGGCTTTGAGGATATCTCTCCCGGATTCCGTTGACCCCGTTCTTGATGATCGGAGTGATGGCCTCGGCGTCCCAGGCCTTGAGGAGCGTCCGCGTCTCCTCATCGATTTCCCGCAGTTTCTCGAAGACGCCCTCCATTTCGGACGTTAACTCCTCGTATTTTTTCTGCCGGGCCTCCAGGTCCTTATGGGCAAACTTTTTGTCCTTGACCATCCCCTCGAGCTCGCGGAAAGAAACGGCCCGGTCCTCGATCATCGGGACGAGGTCGGGCTTGACGAACAGCCCCATCTGGACCTGAACGACCGAGAAACCCTGGCCTGAGGCTTCTTCTTCGAACCGCTGCAGGATCTCCTTCTGTTTGGCCTGCTGGGTCTCGATTATCCCCTCTCTCTTGTCGGCATAATACTTGCTCTTGAGGAGTCCGGGGATGTTGCTGCGGAGCATTTCGATGAGGTTATCCATCGCCTCCTTGAAGAGGCGGCCCTGGCCGCTGGCCAGCATGATCAGGCTCGGTTCATCAGGATTTTTGAAGTTGTTGACATAGAGGATGTCGTCCGGCGTCTTATCTTCCTTTTCCAGCTTCTCCAGTAGCTGCTTGATCGTCGTTGTCCGGCCGGTGCCGACCATGCCGGTAATAAAAATATTATACCCGAGGCTCTTGATATCAAGACCGGTCTGGATAGCTTTGAGGGCGCGCTTCTGGCCGATGATCTCCCCGCAGGGTTCGCAATCATTGGTCGACGTGAACGGCACGGCCGCCGGCTCCAGCCTCCAGCGCAGTTTCTCGGGGGGGAGCTCCTCAAAAATCATCTTGTTTTTCATCTTCAGGCTCCTTGTTACTAGGGACAGAAGGCCGATTTTCTTATTATCATAAAACCAGCCCTCTGACAAGAATCTTCAGGGTACCGGCCTCCGGAGGGAGAAAAATCTGGTGAAAAAATAGTCCCAATCTGTTAGAATAAGAAAAAATCCTGGAGAGGGAACGCTATGACTTATAAGAACTTGCTGACGAAAAAGAGCGATGGGATCGGCTGGATCACGATCAACCGGCCGGACAAGCTCAATGCCATGAACGTCGAGACCATGGAAGAGCTGAAGGCCGCCTTCCTTGAGTTCGAGCCTGACGCCGAGGTCAGGGCGGTCATCCTGACGGGGTCCGGAGAAAAGGCCTTTGTCGCGGGCGCGGACATCAGCGAATTCGTCCATCTTGATGCCGAACTGGGCCGGCACTTTTCCCGGAAAGGCCAGGCCTTGACCCGGTTGATCGAGAATTTCCCCAAGCCGGTGATCGCCGCCGTCAACGGCTATGCGCTCGGCGGCGGCACCGAGATCGCTCTGGCCTGTCATATCCGGCTGGCCTCGGAGAGCGCCAAGTTCGGCCAACCCGAGGTCAAGCTGGGGATCATCCCGGGATACGGCGGCACCCAGCGGCTGGCCCGCCTGGTCGGCAAGGGAAAGGCGATGGAGCTGATCCTGACGGGCCGGATGGTCGAGGCTAAAGAAGCCGCCGAGATCGGCCTTGTCAACAAGATTGTTCCGGCGACAGAGCTTCTGTCTGCGGCCGAAGCCCTGGCCAAAGAGGCCATCAAAAACGGTCCCCTGGCCATCGCCTACTCCATCGAGGCGATCAACCGGGGTCTGGACGGGAAGTTGGATGAAGGCCTGGAGCTCGAAGCGGAGATCTTCGGCCGCACCTGCGCGACCGAGGATTTCAAGGAAGGGGCGAAGGCCTTCTTGGATAAACGGAAGCCGGACTTTCACGGCCGGTGAGAGAGGTGACATATGGAAACATACCAGGGTAAGCTGCAGGCCAAAGGACTCAAGATCGGCATCGTGCTCAGTCGGTTCAACAGCTTCATCTCGGAACGCCTTCTCGAGGGAGCGTTGGACGCCCTGACCAAACTGGGCGCCGCCGAGACGGATATCACCGTCTACAAGGTTCCAGGATCATTCGAGGTCCCTTTCCTGGTGAAGAAGCTGGCCGCAATGAAAAAGGTGGACGGCATCATCTGTCTGGGAGCCCTCATCAGGGGCGATACGCCGCATTTTGATTATCTGAGCGCCGAGGTGACGAAGGGCATCGCCCAGATCAGCATGGACGAAGGAATCCCCTGCGCCTTCGGCATTCTCACCGTCGATACGATCGAGCAGGGCATCGAACGGGCGGGCACGAAGTCCGGGAACAAGGGCTGGGACGCCGCCCTCTCGGTCGTCGAGATGTTGAATCTGGTCAAGGCGGCTAAGCTGGGCTGAGGTATCGTCGTCAATGGGTCAGAGACGGATAGCCCGGGAGAGCGCCCTGCAGATCCTCTATCGGCTGGAATTTGATCTTCCCGGTGCAGGCGAGGCGGTCACGGCCTTCTGGAAAAAGAAAAAAGGGACGGCCGAGACCAAAGAATACAGCCGCTGGCTGGTCGAAGGGATCTCCGCCAACCGGGAGGAAATCGATGCCGCCATCCAATCCGTTTCCGAGCATTGGCGTATCACGCGGATGGCCCTGGTCGACCGGAATATCCTGCGCCTGGCCGCTTTCGAACTCCTCCACGGTGAATCGATAGCCCCGGCTATCGTGATCAACGAGGCCATTGAGGTCGCCAAGAAGTTCAGCGGTCCGGAAGCAGCGACCTTTGTCAACGGGATCCTGGATGCGCTGAGGAAGAAGATCCACGCCCAAGCCGCGCCCGAGCGAGAGGTGAAAAATGTCCGACAAGATAAACGAGAGGCCAAAGGAAAGGCCGTCCGCAGAAGCAAAAAAGTCTGACCAGGACATCTCCCGGGACGAGAAGATTCTGAAGCTGGCCGAGGCCGGAGTCGACCTTTTTCCCTACCGGGCGGACAAGACTCATTCCGTCTTCGAGATAGTCCGGGACTATGCCGGTTTGACGCCAGATGAGCTGGGGGATAGGAAAATCGCGGTCCTCGTCCCCGGGAGGATCATGTCAATCCGCAAGATGGGCCGGGCGACCTTCGCCACCGTCTCGGACGGCCGGACAAGGCTCCAGATCTACCTGAGGGAAGACCAGGCAGGGGAGAAGGCCTACCGGGTCTTCGGCTGGCTGGATATCGGCGATATCATCGCTGTCAAGGGGACTCTTTTCAAGACCAAAACAGGAGAGTTAACCGTCCTCGTAAGTGCCTACACCCTGCTGGCCAAGTGTCTCCATCCTCTTCCCGAGAAGTGGCACGGGCTCCAGGATTTCGAACTGCGCTACCGCCGCCGTTACCTCGACCTGATCATGAACCCGGAGGTGGGCGAGGTCTTCCGGCTGCGCAGCCGGATAGTCGCCGAGATCCGGCGTTTCTTTGACGCCCGCGGCTACGTGGAAGTCGAGACGCCGATGATGCATCCCATCCCGGGTGGCGCCCTGGCCCGGCCGTTCAAGACGTTCCATAACGCCCTGGGCATCGACCTCTATCTCCGCATCGCTCCCGAGCTGTATCTCAAACGGCTCGTGGTCGGGGGGATGGAGAAAGTCTATGAGATCAACCGCAACTTCCGGAACGAGGGCATCTCCTCCGAGCACAACCCGGAGTTCACCATGCTGGAGTTCTACGAGGCCTACAGCGATTACCACGACATGATGGAGCTGACCGAAGATCTGCTCCAGTCCCTGGCCTTGACGCTTCTCGGCCGAGAGGAGTTCCCCTACGGGGAGGAAACCATTTCGTTCAAGAAACCGTTTGCCCGGCTCAGCTATAAAGAGGCGCTCTTCGCCCACAGCGGTTTGGCGCCAGCCCGGTTCGACAGCCCTGAAGAGGTGACCCGTTTCGCGGCCACCCTGGCCGCGGAGAAGCAGCCTCTCTCCTATGGGAAGGCCTTGGATATAGTTTTCGATAAGCTGGTCAAGCCCAAGATCGTCCAGCCGACCTTCATCATCGATCCGCCCAAGGAGATTTCCCCCCTGGCCAAGGCTTCGCGCCGGGACCCGGAGCAGGCGGAGCGCTTCGAGCTCATCGTGGCCGGGATGGAGATCGCCAATGCCTTCAGCGAGCTCTCCGACCCCAACGAGCAGCGCCGGCGATTCGAGCAGCAGGCCGAAGGACTGAAGAGAGGCGATGAGGAAGCGCACTGGATCGACCTGGATTATGTCCAGTCCCTGGAATACGGCCTTCCGCCGACGGGCGGGGAGGGGATCGGGATCGACCGGTTGACCATGCTGCTGGCCAACCGGAGGTCGATCCGGGAGGTCATCCTTTTCCCCCTGCTGAGACCAAAAGAATAAGGCTCCATGGGCTACGAACTTTTCATCGCCTCGCGTTACCTCAGAGCCAAGAGGAAGCAGGCTTTTATCTCCGTGATCACCTTCATTTCGACTTTGGGGATCGCGATCGGGGTCATGGCCCTCGTCATCGCCTTGGCTTTGATCACCGGATTCCAGCAGGACGTTCAAGACAAGATCCTGGGAGCGACCTCGCACATCATGGTCTCCGACCTGAGCGGCGAGGGACTGGGCGGCTATCAGGACCTGATCGATCAGGTGCGGGGGGTGAAGGGCATTCAGGTCGTCTCGCCGATCATCTACGACATGGTTCTTATCAGCGGGCCCTACAAGAGCAAGGGCGGGATGCTGAAGGGGATCGATTTCGAACGCGATAAGGCGCATTCCCCCTGGTTGTCCAAGCTGGACCAGGGATCGCTTCCTTCCGACTCTCTCCGGGAGGGCATCGTCCTCGGCAAGGAGTTGGCCTTCTCGATCGGCGCGAGCCTCGGGGATGTGGTCACCATACTGACGTCCTCCTCCCGGCTTTCGCCTCTGGGGCTCATCCCCAAGACAAAGAGGTTCCTGGTCAGCGGCCTCTTTTCCACCGGCCTGTATGAATTTGATTCGACGACCGCCTTGATCTCGCTCCGCAGCGCCCAAAAGTTCTTCGGCCTGGAGGACAGGATCAACCACCTCCAGATCAAGATCGCCGATATCTTCCGGGCCCCCGAGGTGGCGGAGGATCTGAGGCTCGTCCTGCCGCCGACGACGTACGTGACGACCTGGATGGATCTCAACCGCTCCCTTTTCTCGGCTTTGAAACTCGAGAAGAACATCATGTTCCTGACCATCACTCTGATCGTCGTCGTGGCCGCCCTGAACATCATCGCCACTCTCATCCTGATGGTCATGGAGAAGACCCGGGACATCGGGATCCTGATGGCCATCGGAGCGCCTTCCGGAAGCATCCGGAAGATATTCTTCCTGCAGGGAGCGATGATCGGGTTCATCGGGACGACGGGAGGCGTGCTGCTCGGCCTCTTCTCCTGCTGGCTTGCCAACACCTTTCAGTTGATCAAGGTGCCCGTCGATATCTACCAGATCTCCTATGTCCCATTCCATATAAAGCCGATCGATTTAATGATCATTGTCGGGGTCAGCCTGTCCATCAGCCTCCTCTCGACGCTGTTCCCGTCGCACCGCGCTTCGAGAGTCGACCCCGTGGTGGCGTTGAAATATGAATAACCTGCTCGTCACCGAGAATGTCGGCAAGTCCTACCCTATGCCCAAGGGGGATCTCCGGATTTTCGAGGGGCTCGACTTCGTCCTCGAGCGGGGCGATCTGGTGGCCGTCATGGGCGCTTCCGGAGTGGGGAAGACGACCTTCCTCAACCTCCTCGGCGGCCTCGACCGGCCGACCGAAGGGACCATCATTCTGGACGGGGAGGATATCCAGGCCAAGGACGAGCGGGAAAAGGCCCGCCTGCGCAATGAAAAGATCGGCTTTGTGTTTCAATTCTACCATCTTCTCCCCGAGTTCACGGCCCTCGAGAACGTCTGTCTTCCCCTCCTCATCCGGGGGGTGGACAGGCGGGAAGCGGCCGGACGAGCCCTGGCCATCCTGAAGGAAGTTTTCCTGGAGGACAAGGCCGGGCAGAAGCCCAGCCGGCTATCCGGGGGAGAGCAGCAGCGGGTGGCCGTGGCCCGGGCCCTGGTCAATGACCCGCAACTTCTTCTGGCCGACGAGCCCACGGGTAACCTGGACTGGAAGACGGGGGAAGCCATCATGGGCTTGATCCAGGACCTCCATATCCGAAGGGGGCTGACTTCGATCGTGGTCACCCACAACGAAAAAATCGCCGCTTTCTGCCGGAAGGTCTATATCATGGAGGACGGGCGGCTGAAACGCATTTGAGCCGGCGGCCGTTCTAGTTATTGAGCCACGTTCTGGGAGGCTTTCTGCCGCCCCATTCCGGAACTTGGAAAAATCGCGGTGATATGGTATAAGGATAAGGAAATGAAGAGGTTAGTCTGGCTTTTGGTGCCATTGTTTCTGCCCCTGGCCCTGGCCGCCCAGGAGCGCATCGAAAAAATCGAGATCGTCGGCAACGACAGGGTCACCCCTGAGACCATACTCTATTATCTGACCTCGAGAGAGGGGGACTATTTCAACGAGGATTCGTTGCGCAAGGATTTCCGCGTGCTCTGGTCCACGGGCTTCTTCTCCAACCTGAAGATCGAGGGGGGGGAGGGCTTGGAGGGCAAGGTCGTCAAGATCACGGTCGAAGAGAACCCGGTCATCAAGTCCATCACGTATAAGACGGGGAAAAAGGTCAAAGAGGACGATATCGTCAATAAGCTCAAGGAGAAGGACGAGTACGTTCTGCCATATTCCTACTACAGTTCCGCCAAGGTCCAGAAGGTCAAGGAAACGATCATAGACCTCCTTCTGGAAAAAGGGCTCTATGCCGCCAAGGTCGATGTCCAAACGGAGAAGAAAGGCAAGAACGAGATGGATCTGCTCTTCAAGATCGATGAAGGACCTAAAGTCCGGGTCGGCGAAGTCGTCTTCGCCGGCCGTCCCAAGATCCCCCAGAGCGAGCTGCAATTGGCGATGAAATCGAACCGGTCGCACAGCTTCTTCTCCTGGATAGGGGGCAAGGACGTTTACAAAGAGAACAAGCTCCAGGAAGACCTGGAGAACATCAGGGCGAAGTTCCAGGAAAACGGGTATATGGAGGCCACCGTTGATGCCCCTCGCGTCGAGGAAATGAGTAAGCGGACCGTCTTCATGAAAGAACAGAAGATGATGAGGCTCATCTTCCCGGTGAACGCCGGCTACCGCTATTCCGTGGGCGAAGTCACCGTGGAAGGGAGCAAGGCTGTTTCCCTCGACTACCTCCGCAGCCTGGTCAAACTCCAGAAGGGTCAGGTTTACAGCACCAAGATCAGGGAGAAGGCCGTCACGGACATAGGAGATGCCTACCGTAACGTCGGCTATCTCTATGTCCAGGTCATGCCCATCGAAAGCCTCGATCCCAAGAACAAGCGCGTCAACGTGGCCTACAATATAAACGAGGGCGAGGTGGCCTATCTCTCCAGGCTGGAATTCCGGGGGAATAACTACACCAAAGACAAGGTCATCCGCCGCGAGATGCTGCTGCGCGAAGGAGACCGCTTCAGCCTGGCCCTGTTCAAGGACAGCATCCTCCGCATCAAGCAGCTCGGCCTGGTGGACCTGGAGAAAGAGCCGGATATTAAACCCAACCCTGAGGACCCCACCCAGATGGAGGCCGTTATCAACGTCAAGGAGCTCCAGAGGAACAACATCCAGTTCACGGCCGGCTACAGCGGTTATGAAGGGTTCTTTGTCATGGCCAGCTATTCGACGGTGAATTTCCTCGGTGCGGGCGAGAACCTGGAGATAACGGCCCAATATGGGAAAAGAGTCAAGAACTACGTTTTCGGGTTCTCCGAGCCCTACATATTCGACCTGCCCATCACCGTCGGTTTCAATATCTACGACCGCTACCTCGTCATGCCGTATCTCTACGACCGGAAAGGCCGGGGCGCCGATATCATCACGGGTGCAAGGCTCAGGGGCTACATACGGGGGAACCTGACCTACAGCTATGAAAAAGTCGACATCCGTCCATCCACCTACTCAGGAGGCTACTACCCGGGCTATGGATCCGGGTACCCGGGTTATGGCGGAGGCTACTCGGGCTACTATCCCGGATATGGATATGGCAAGTATACGGTCAGCGCCATCATCCCGACGGTATACCGGTCCACCGTGGACAGCCCGTTGACCCCGACCCGCGGGACAATGGCCCTGGCCTCTCTTAAGTACGCGGGTGGGCCCCTGGGCGGCGATGTCACTTTTTTCAAGCCTAAGCTCGAGTTCACCTACTGGCATCCTACCCTGTCCAAGCAAGTATTCGGTTTTCACGCCGTATATCAGTTCATCCTCACGGCCAGCGGGTCTGAGGTCCCCTTCTGGGAGAGGTTCTACCTTGGGGGAGAGCGCGACATCCGCGGCTACGACATCTATTCGATCGGCCCCCGCTCCCCGACAGGGCAGCTGCTGGGAGGGATGAAATCTTTTATCTTCAACGCCGAATACCAGCTCCATCTCGCCGAACCGCTCAACCTGATCCTCTTTTATGACATCGGCAATGCCTATCTGCAGCCGCAGCATCTCAGCTTCCGCGACATGTACAGCTCCACGGGAATCGAGGTCCGGATCTTCGTCCCGGCCCTGCGGGTTCCCTTCCGGCTGATTTTGGCCTATAATAACCGTCTCGTTTACCCCGGCGACACCAACCTCAATTTTCGGTTCGCCATAGGGACAACATTTTGATTAGGAGGAATTCGACCATGAAGAAAACGACCGCCCGAGTACTCCTGCTCCTGTCGCTTTTCGTCGCCGCCGTCTCGCTGGGCTCGGCCCAGCAGTTTCCCAGGATCGGAGTCATCAACTCCCAGGATGTCTTGGAGAGATCCGCAGAAGGGAAGAGGGTCATCGCCCGGCTTCAGGAAAAAGACAAGGCCAACCAAGGGGTTCTCACCAAGTTCGATGATGAGATCCGCCAGCTCGAGACTAAGATCAACACCCAGCGCCTCACTCTTTCCGAGGAGGCCGCCTACAACATGAGCGCCGACCTTCAGAAGAAGCAGACCGACAGAAAGCGCGTGGCCGAGGACGCCAGCCGCGATTTCCAGGATCTTCAGGTGAAGCTGTTCAACAAGGTCCAGAGCGAGCTCATCCCCATCATCGAAGCGTTGGGGAAGGAGAAGGGCATCGACCTCATCCTGGATCTGGCCAAGAGCGGAGCCGTCTATTTCAATCCCTCGGTCGACCTGACCGAGGAGGTCATCAAGAGATACGACGCTTCCAAGGCCGCCCCGGCGCCGCCGGCCAAGTAAGCGTCTGTCAGCGAAGCCCGTGCTTAAAGTCGAAGAGATTCTCCGGTTTCTGCCTCACCGGTATCCTTTTCTCCTGGTGGACCGGGTCATCTCTGTGGAACCCGGGAAGTCCATCGTGGCCATAAAAAACGTCACCGCCAACGAATCGTTTTTTGAGGGCCATTTCCCGGAAGTAAAGATCATGCCCGGGGTCCTCGTCGTCGAAGCGGTGGCCCAGGCCGGCGGGATCCTGCTCTATCATTCGATCCCCGACGCGGCAAAAAAACTCGTCGTCCTGAGCAAACTCCATGATATCAAGTTCCGGAAGATCGTCGTCCCCGGAGATCAGCTCAGGCTCGAGGCGGAGATCATCAAGATCCGGGCCCGTTTCGCCACTATCCGGGGACGGGCCATTGTCGATAAGGAGATCGTCGCCGAAGGGGTGATCTCGGCGGCGGTCGTCGACCTCGAGGAGGCGAATGCCTCAAAGTGAAGTTTTCGTCCATCCGACCTCCCTCGTCCACCCTCAAGCTCAGCTGGAGGAGGGGGTTTGGGTCGGACCCCACTGTGTCATCGGGGAGAAGATCGTCATCCGCCGGAATACGCGCCTGGAGGGAAATATCCAGATACTCGGATCAACCGAGATCGGGGAATCCTGCCGGTTTTCGCCCTTCTCCGTCATCGGGGGCGAGCCTCAGGATGTGGGATATCGACAGGAGGAGACCAAGGTGCGGATCGGCGACCGGAACGTTTTTCGCGAGTTCGTCACCGTCCATCGGGGAACGGTCAAGGGGGGCGGAGAGACGGTCGTCGGCAACGACGGCTATTTCATGGCCTACAGCCATATCGCCCACGACTGCCGCGTCGGCAATAAGGTCGTCTTCACGAACGCCGCCACTTTGGGCGGCCATGTCAGCGTCGACGATTTCGCCACGATCAGCGCCTTCAGCGCCGTCCACCAATTCAACCGGATCGGCAGATTCGCCTACGTCGGCGGATTCACCGTCGTGACCCAGGACGTCGTGCCGTTCGCCAAGGTGGCCGGCATGCGCCCGGTCCTTTTTTACGGCTTCAACGCGATCGGTATGCGGCGGCAGGGCTTCACCCGGGAGCGCCTCCAGGTCGTCAAGGAAATTTTCAGGCTTCTTTTTTATTCCGACCTCAACACGAGCCAGGCTATCGAGCGAATCCAGGCCCAGATCCCGGCTGGAGAGGACCGCGATGAGATCATCCGCTTCGTCCAGTCTTCCAAGAGGGGGATCATCAAGAAATCGTCGGGGAAATGGGACGAGGAATCGGAATAGTCGCCGGCTCGGGCTCATTCGTATCCGGGGCCGTATCCGAGCTGCGTCGCCGCGGCTATCGCTGCGTCGTGCTCGGAATCAAGGGGGAATCCGGCCCGGGGCTTAAGGATGCCGCCGATTCCTTCCTTTCAGTCAGGCCGGGGGAGCTCGGCCGGGCGCTCGCCTTTTTTATGAGCCAAGGGATTTCCAAGGTCTTGCTGTTGGGCAAGGTCCGGCCCGGCGTCGTTTTCCGGAGGGAGAATTTCGATGCCGGGACCTGGAAGCGGTTGGAGGACGTGAAATACAAATCGGCCCCGGACCTCCTCGAGGCCGTTTTTGCCTGGCTGGAGGCCCGGGGAATCAAGGTTTTGAGCCCGGGTTTTCTTCTGGCTCCCCATCTCTGCCGGCCTGGTGTGCTTACCAAGGCGGCACCGTCCCGGACGGTCCTGAAGGATATCGGTTTAGGGCTGAGGATCGCCCGGCGGACGGCTGACCTGGAAATCGGCCAGACGGTGGTCGTCAAGGACGGTGTCGTCGTCGCCGTTGAGGACCTGGAAGGAACGGACCGGGCGATCCGGAGAGGCGGACGGCTGGCCGGCCCGGGTTTTGTCGTGGCTAAGGCCGGCCGGACATCTCAGGACATGAGAGTCGATGTCCCCGCCATCGGTTTGGGCACCGTGCAGGCGCTTTTGCAGGCGGGCGGGGCTGCGCTCGGGATTGAGGCCGGGAAGGTCGCCTTCTTCCAGAGGGATGAAGCGGTCTCCTTGGCGGACTCCCGGGGCATTTCGATCATAGTCCGGACCATCGGCAATAAGCGAGGATGACGATGGAACAAGTCAGGGTCGGGATCATCGGCGTCGGGTATCTGGGCACGCAACACGCCCGTATCCTTTCCTACTTGGAAGAGGCGGATCTCAAGGGAGTGGCCGATATCGATTTCAAGAAGGCCGTGGAGATAGGGAACAGACATGGTGTCGCCTACTATCAGAACTATGAGGACATGATGGGTGAGATAGACGCGGCCATCGTGGCCACTCCGACATCCGTTCATCACTCCATCTCCCTCAACCTGTTGCGCAACGGGATATCGGTGCTCGTCGAAAAGCCGATCACGGAAACGGTCGGGCAGGGCGAGGAGCTTGTCGCGGCTGCTAAGTCCAGCGGCCTCGTCCTCCAGGTCGGGCACTTGGAGCGTTTCAACCCGGCTGTCGAAGCGGTCGAGACCATGCTCCGCGAGCCGCGGTTCATCGAGGTCCAGCGGCTGGGCTCCTTCTCCTCCCGTTCCCTCGACATCGACGTCGTCCTCGACCTGATGATCCACGACCTCGACATAATCATGGCCCTGATCAAGGATGAGGTCAGCATCATCCGGGCGACAGGGATCCATGTGCTTTCCGACAAGATCGATATCGCCAACGCCCGGCTGGAATTCAAGAGCGGGTGCGTGGCCACCTTGACGGCCAGCCGCGTGCACCAGGGGAAGGTGAGGAAACTGCGGATCTTCGAGCCGACAGTCTATTACTCGATCGACTACATCGATCAGGAGGTCGTCGTCTTTCCGCTGGACCGCCGGACGGACATCAAAACCCTGAGGATCCAGAAGGAAGAACCGCTGAAAAAGGAGCTCCGCAACTTCCTGGATTGTATCCGTCTCGGTAAGATTTCAAAGGTCACAGGCGAGGAGGGAGTGCGGGCGCTCCGGCTCGCCCACGACGTCCTCAAAGAGGCCGAAGCCTAGCGTCCCTTCTCAAAAATCTGCTTCCAAAGTCCTCTCCAGAGACCGGACACTAGCGGATGACTTTGAGCATCTGACCCTGGGGCGGTGTGGACCCAAGCTCCATCCCGTTGAGGATGGCCACGGAGGGCCAGAGGTCCTTGTCCATCCCCGCGCTCGAAAATACCTCCTGGAGGGTCTGACGTCCGCTAGCCTCAACTAACCTCAGCAGGCGGGGGCGACGGTTGAGGAAAGCCGGGTCCCGGAGTTGGGCGAACGATTGGGCGGATCGTCTGAATTCCTGGTTGAACCGGGGAAAATCTGTCGATCCGGCCACCGCTGAAAAAGTATAGACCATGTTGCCCTTTCGGATCGCAGATAGACGGAGGTTGATCGTCCCGCCCTGCTGTTGATCGACCCGGTAGATCTGATGAACAGAAGCCAGCCCGGGGACTTTGAGATTATCCTCGGCGACGAACTGGCTGCCCTCGATCTGACCGGCTTTCTTCTGGACGTAGCCTGGGAGATCTTCGGCCGTCTTCTCGGCCTGGAGGATCAAGGCCGCCTTTTCGTCCGGAGAGGAAAGCATAACCTGGGTCGGCGTGTTGACCACTTTCCAACCGCCGGGGATGGCGAAGGTGAAAGCCATCTCCGGGTGATAGAAGCGGCCGCCTTCGACATATCCTTGGCTGGGATCGTCTCCATAGACAAGACCGTCGATTCGTCTCAGATAGGGCCTTTCCTTGACCTCGAGCGTCTGATCGCCCGCGGTGAGCATCTGCTTGACCTTCTCGATGCGTTCCTTGGTCAGAGGGTGAGTGGAGAGAAATCCGGGGAGCGCTTGGCCGCCGGAGAGGTCGCCCAGCTTTTCGAGCGAGCCGAAAAAGGCGATCATCTCTCCCGGATTGTAAACTCCCTTGCGCGCGTATTCGACGCCGAGCCCATCCGCCTGCCTCTCGTCATCCCGGCTATACTTGAGAAAAAGGAGCTGCACTCCGACGCCGGCCAAGCCGGCGACCTGGGCGAACGTTTCACTCAGGGCGCTGCCTACGGCCAGGCCGACCTGGACGAGCATCATCTCGCTCATCCGGCGGACGCTGTGCCGGGCGTTGACATGCCCCAGCTCATGGCCCAGGACGACGGCCAGTTCGGCCTCTGAGCCCATGAGGGCCAGGATTCCCCGGGTGACATAGATGTATCCGCCGGGAACGGCGAAGGCGTTGACCACAGGGGTATCCAGGACGGCAAACTGGTAGGCGAGCTGAGGCCGATGAGTGTGGGGGACGAGAGCCTTGCCGATTGACTGAATATAGGCATTGAGCTCGGGGTCGGCGTAAACCCCATACTCCTGGCGGACTTCGATGTCGGTCTGCTTGCCCAGGGCGATCTCCTGGCTTTCCGAGATCAGGCTCAGCTCTTTTTTGCCGGTGACCGGATTGACGGCGCAGCTGGAAAAACTGAACAGGATGATCAGCAGAAGAAAAAAAACCTTCTTCATTGTGACCTCCCTCCGGGACGAGACAGAAAAATAAATATTCTCTTAGAGGATCGATCCTCCCGCCCGTCCTATTTGGCCATCTTGAAAAAGGAACCTTCCAGGTTGGAGTTGAAAGTGACCTTGGTCATGGTCATCCTCATGAACTCCTGGCCGTCCTGGAATTGGGTCATGGAGTGGGCGATGAGGAGCCCTTCGACTTTCTTATAGTCGCCTGTGATCGTCTCGGCCATGACCTCGACACCGGCCTGTCCCATGGCCGTGCCCTTGGTCTTGTAGGTCAGGTAGGTGGCGGGGTCGATGTAGATGGTCGTCTTGTGTCCATCCGAGGTGGTCTGTTCGAGGACGAGGTATTCTTTCTCTTCGAGCTTTTCCTTGCCCTTGAAGTCATATTTAATCCCGTATTTTTCGGGATTGATGAGGGCATCGTTGCCGAGGGCCTGACGCTTGAACTCCTGGGTGGCGTTCTCTGGCATCTGGGTCGTCGCCCCCGTCTGCGGGTCAACCATCCAGGCGATCTCGCCGTCGTAGGCCTGAGTGATGACCATGCCCATGATCTCGATATCCAGGCGCATCATATTGGGCTCTTTCTGATACATGGTGAGGGTGCCGTTTATCCCCATGGAAACCAGTTGGACATTTCCGGTGATGGTCGTGTCTTTGACAGCTTCCAGGGCCTTCGCTCCCCCCTGGGCCTCGATCCACTTGCCCAGGATTTCCTTGGCCGTCTGGCTGGAAGCCGGGGCCGAGGCCAGCGCTAAAACCACGAGGGCGCAGACAATAAGGGAAATAGTTTTTTTCATGAAGTCCTCCTTGTGACTTTCAAACGCGATAATTCTATAAAAAAACGGGGATGAGGTCAAATCCCCCCCGTCCGCAGGATTCGCCGCTCGCCAAAAAGCAAAGGACATTGGGCCGGAGAGGGTTCGGCCCCATTGATTTTGCCGCTGCCTTCAGATAAAAAGAGGGGATGAACGGAGAAGCGCTGAAACGGAAGCTCGGCGGCTTCGATGCCGCCATGATCGTCAGCGGGGCGATCATCGGTTCGGGCATCTTCATCAACTCCGCCGAAAGCGCTAAATTTCTCCAGACGTCCTCCCAGCTCCTCTTGGTCTGGATACTGGGGGGCCTGATAGCTTTCCTGGGCGGGCTCTGCTTCGCCGAACTGGGCGCCATGTTCCCCCAGACGGGAGGCCAAGTCGTCTATCTTGAAAAGGCCTTCTCGCCCTGGGTGGGTTTCCTCTTTGGCTGGACGTTGTTCAGCACCATCCAGACGGGAGCTATCGCCGCCGTCGCTTATACCTGCGCCAGTTTCATCGGCGTCTTCCTGCCGCTGGGCCGGCTGGGAACGGTCCTTCTCGCGGCGGCGATAATCTGGCTTCTTTCGCTGGTCAACCTTCTCGGAATCAGGCCGGGAAGCATCGTCCAGAATATCTTCACCGCCCTCAAGGTCATCGCTCTCCTAGTGCTGATCGGGTACGGTTTGTTCTGGCAGCGGCCGGTACCGCTCGAATGGGGAGCCTTCTTTCCCCAGGGTTTTAATTTAGGCATCTTGAGCGCCCTCGGCCTGGCCCTGATGCCCGCGCTTTTCTCCTATGGGGGATGGCAGAACCTGAACTTCGTCGGCGGAGAGGTGAAGAACGCGTCCCGGAATATTCCCTTGGCCATCATATCCGGAGTCGCGCTGGTCGTCTTCGTCTATGTGTGTTCGAATATCGTCTATGTCAAGGCTTTGCCGATCGGTGAGATCGCGGCTTCGACACGGCTCGCCTCGGACGCCATGAGGACCATGACCGGCCCTCTGGGCGCATCCTTCATTTCCCTGGCCATCATCATCTCGACTTTCGGGATTACCAATGTATTCGTCATGACGGGACCGCGGGTTTACTTTGTCATGGCCAGGGAAAGCATGTTCCTCCCCGTCGCTTCCCGCCTCCATCCGCGCTACGGGACGCCGCATTATTCGATCCTGCTCCAGTCCCTCTGGGCTACGGCCCTCCTGCTGACGAATAGCTACGGCCAGTTGCTTCGATATGTCACTTTCGGCGACTGGATCTTTTTCGGGCTGACCGCCCTTGCCCTGCTGGTGCTCAGGAAAAAGATGCCGGACGTGGAAAGACCTTACCGGACCTGGGGATATCCCCTGGTTCCGTTTGTCTTCCTGGCTGTCTCGATAGCCGTTGTTATCAATGTCATCATCTCGGCCCCCCTCAAATCGGCGGTCGGCTCGATCATCATCCTGGGCGGGCTCCCAATCTTTGCTTTTTTTCGAAGCCGGGAGACGCGAGAAGCGTCTTAACCCGACCCGGCGAGGGCGTAAATCGGGGGAGGAGTCCGTTGTCCATGACCAGACTTCTATCCCGGTGCGCCTGGAGCGGCTTCCCCCTCTTGTCCGTCTGGCCCGATTGCGCTACAATGCGGCCTCTTGAGACAGCCGAAATGGTCCGCTCCGAAATCGAAACGCTCCGCCGCCAGATCAGCCTGAAACACACATTTTCATCGCTGCGCCACCGCAATTACCGGCTCTGGTTTTGGGGACAGCTCGTATCCCTGTTTGGCACCTGGATGCAGGTTACGGCGCAGGGCTTTCTGGTCTATGAGATCACCGGCTCGTCAGCCTATCTGGGATATGTCGGTTTTGCGGCCGGCCTGCCCAGCTGGTTTTTCATGCCGCTAGGAGGGGTGATCGCCGACCGAGTGCGGCGGCGCACTCTTCTGCTGATCACCCAGACGTCCATGATGTTTCTGGCCTTCGCCCTGGCGGCCTTGGCCTTCTTGAACATTGTCCGCTCCTGGGAAATTGTGCTTCTGGCCTTCCTCCTGGGTATCGCCAACGCGTTTGACGCCCCGGCCAGGCATGCTTTTGTTCCCGATATGGTCGGACGTGAGGACTTGACCAACGCCATCGCCCTGAACTCGACGATGTTTAATTCGGCGACCACGATAGGCCCGGCCGTGGCGGGAATCACCTACGCCCTTTTCGGCCCCGCCTGGTGTTTCATGATCAATGGGGTTTCTTTCATCGCGGTTATCGGAGCCCTCTTGCGCATGAGACTCAAACCGGAGCCGAAAGAGCCTCCCGAGTCCTCTCCCCTTCAGGACCTTAAGGAAGGATTCGGCTATGTCCTTGGCCATCCTATGATCCGGACGATCATCAGCCTGATCGTTGTGACCAGCATGTTTGGCGTCTCCTTCGCCGTGCTGTTGCCGGCCTGGGCGGTTAAGATCCTCGGCGGCGACGCCACGACCAACGGCTTGCTGCAGTCGGCCCGGGGGATCGGCGCCCTCATCGGCGCCCTGATCATCGCGTCTTTGGGTCGTTTCGAATTCAAGGGGCGTTTCTTAACCATCGGATCGTTCGTTTTTCCCCTTTTGGTTTTGGCCTTCAGTTTTGTCCGCTGGCTGCCGCTGTCTCTGGTTGTATTGATGGGCACAGGTGTAGCTGTCATCTTCATCTTTAACTTGGCCAACTCCCTGGTCCAAACGCTGGTGCGGGACGAGCTGCGCGGCCGGGTAATGGGGCTTTACAGTCTGACGTTTTTCGGGTTTTTGCCCATCGGCGCGCTCTGGATCGGGACCATGGCCGAGCGCTTCGGCGAGTCGGTCGCCGTCCTGATGAACGCCGGAATCATGCTCCTGCTGGGCGCGGCGATAGCCCTGTTTGTTCCGGAGTTGCGCCGGCTAAAATAGGCCAAATCGTCCAGGGGCTTCCTTGCCTGAATCCGCTGCCTTGGCATTTTATAGGGAGATATTCTAGAATGGGCGAGGAAGGTAATCGATATGAA
>Ga0315295_10001744_pt1 | contig 18583 bp, 15 predicted proteins | sample YL17G14_0_MG_FD_204453 | JGI IMG/M metagenome (GOLD analysis project Ga0315295, IMG submission 204453) | Sediment microbial communities from Yellowstone Lake, YNP, Wyoming, USA - YL17G14_0 | ecosystem: Environmental > Aquatic > Freshwater > Lake > Sediment | place: USA: Wyoming | collected... | reverse complement strand
CGATGGGCAGGCGGAGATAGGCATAGACGCCGGCCAGGATCAAAATGACCAGAGAGGCGGCCACCATCGTCCTCTGTTTCAGGCAAAAGGAGACGATCCGTTCGATCATTCTTGCTCCCCCAGAGTCCCCTTGAGGAGTTCGGCTTTAAGGTCAAAGCTGCCTTGGGTCACGACCTCCTCGCCTTCCTTCAAGCCTTGGAGGATCTCGATATATTTCTGGAACACGCGGCCGGTGCGCACTTCCTTAAGCCTGTAGCTCTGGCCGTCGGCCTGAGGAACGAATACGGCCGTCTTCCCTTCGACCTGGCGCACCGCCGCCTCGGGAACGACCAGCAGGAGTGTATCGGTGGAGGGAGTGAGCCGCGCTTCCATAAACATTCCGGGTTTGAGCCGGCCCCCGGGGTTCGGCACCACTACGCGTCCTTTGGCCGTCCGGGTGGAGGAATCGAGAGTGTCGCTGATCAAGGCCAGCCGTCCCTCGAAGGTTTCAGCCGGATAGGCTTCGGCCCGGAGAGTCACCGGCAGGCCGGGACGGACCAGGCCGAGGTCCTTTTCAAAAATATCGATCAGAACCCACACTCGGGACAGATCGGCCACGGTGAACAACTTGTCGCCGGCCTCCAGCCAGCTTCCTGCCACGGCCCAGCTTTCCACGACACTCCCGGAAAACGGCGCTCTCACCGAAAGCAGGGGCTGGGGGAGCTGCTTTTGGGAAAGGAGGATCAATTCATCCTGGGTCAGCCCCATGAGCCTCAGACGCGAAGCGGACGAATCCCTCATCTGGCGCGCGGCTTGAGGTCCGTCCGGGTCAGTGTCGGACACTTGTCTCAGGACCCGGTTGTCAGCCTGAAGGTACTCGAGCTGGGCCGTCAGAAACTCGGGACTGTAAAGAGACAGGAGCTCCTGGCCGGAGCGGACCTTCTCTCCTCCATAAGCCAAAACCTTTTCTATGCGTCCCGGGACCCGGGCCGTGATAAAAGCATAGCCTGTCTGATCGAATCCCACCGTGCCCGTGGCGCGCAAGGAGGCCGAGAATGGCAGCCTTCGTACTTTTTCGGTTTTAATCCCGGCCGCCAGGCCGCCCCCCTTTCCGTTGAGGGTCACTGCGCCCGGCGAGGCCGTATGGCGAGCTTCCGGGGGAGCGGTGTTGTTCTTGACGCAGGCCGTTGGCCCCAGGAGGACCAGGCCCAAGGCCAGCCCCATGAATATCCGCACTGGGCTCATCTTCATTTTCTTACTCCCTTTCGCTGTCGCCCGCCGCTTTGATCTCGGCCAGGCTGAGGTTGGTATTGAGCAGCGTTCTCAAGTATTCACGCTTCGTTTCTTTATAGCTGCGATAGATGTCCAGAAGGTTGAGGGAGTCTGTCCGGCCGAACTGGTATTGGGACAGTCCGGTTTGCCAGGCGTCCTCGACATCCTTGAGCAGGCCTTGCTCGAACAGACGGAGCTGTTTTTCACCGGCCTGGAGGTCGGAGAACAGGCGGCGGAGGGCGGTCCTCCTCCTGCTCCGCGCCGCCTCCAGCGAAATCCGGCTCCGTTGGCTGCGGGCCACCGCCTCCAGGACCTCTCCCTGTCTCTTCTTCTGCCAGAGTGGGATTTCCAGCCCCACCTCAAACCCCCAGGCTGACGCCCGCTGGCTGGGATAGAACAAGCTGACCTCCAGGTCGGGAAAGGCCGATCGGCGCGCGAGGTCAATGGCTGTCTCAGCCTGTTTGAGCTCGGCCGCCGCCAGCCGCAGCTTCGGACTTTGGTCCACCTCCTGGAGGAGCTGGTCCATCGTCCGCGAGGGCGCAACAAAAACCAGCCCGGTGGTCAACAGGTATTCCTCCTCCTCGTCCTGGCCGAGAAGAAGAGAAAGGGCGGCCGCTTTTCCCCGGAACTCCCGTCCGGCTTCGAGCATTTCGTTTTGGACCTTGAGAGACTCCACTTCCCCCCGCAGCACATCAAGATAGGCGGCCTGGCCGTAGCGATACTTCTCCCTGGCCAGGTCAAGGTAGTTTTTCAAAACACCGTCGACCGCTTCCAGGGAACGGACGGTCTCCTGGGCATACACCGCTTGCCAGTAGGCCGTCTCCACTCCAGCCGCAACCCGGACCCTGAGCCTCTCCAGCTCCAGCCGACCGGCCTCCTCGCCCAGCTCGCCCACCTGCCGGCGCAACGCCCTCTTGCCGGGGAATTCGATCACCTGCTTGATCCCCAGGTTGAACTCGCTCTCGCCCCCCCGAGCCTTATCTCCGAGCCCTTCCCGGCTGAAGACAAGGGTGGGGTTGGGGACAGACTCGAGCTGCCACCTTCGCCCCCTCGCCGATTCAATGTCCTTTTCAGCCTGGAGAAGGCCGGGGTTGTTCTTTAGGGCCAGGGCCACGGCTTCTTCGAGAGTCAGCGTTTTTTGAGCGGCCGGGGCTGCGGTGCAGAGGAGCGTCAGCCAGGCCATACAGACCGGAACAATATGTTTCACGGGAAATCCTCCTTTCCCTAAAAAACGGGTTCACATCCTGGGGCCAGGACGTTCGTTAGGAGGCCAAGGCTTGAGGCGGATGGGTGATATCCTGGACAAAAAAATCGGGCGGCCGCCGCGACCGGCCGGACGGACAAAAACCCAGGCAATCGATGAGGTCCGGGTTAAAGGCAACGGCCGGCAGGTTGAAGACGCTCCAGGCGCAAAGACAATGGAAATGGGCTTGTCCGCCCTGGCCTGACAAGGCGTCGGAAGGCCGGTCCCGATGAAAAGGGCAGGGGTCGCCGCAGAAAAAATAATACAGGCTGCCCAGGACAAAAACAGCCAGGAAGAGAGCGGCCGGGCCCGAATTTAATCCTTTCCTTCTCATCATGGAAGAGGCATTGTATCAAATAACCCGCTAGCTTGTCTTGGACTTGTCCAGGGTGGGGGCCTGCGGGGCAGGGTGCTGACCTCTCTTGGCCTGCCCGAGGGAGGCGGATTTGGTTTCCAGAAAAACCTCGATCTTTTTTTTCTTCCAGCCGATCTTGTCGGAGATGATATAAAAGGCCGGCACGACCACCAGGCTCAGGACCGTGGACAGGACGAGGCCGCCGATGACGCCGATGGCCATGGGCGTCCGGATCTCCGAGCCCGAACCCATGCCCAGGGCGGGAGGAATGGCGGCCATCAGCGTGGCCGTGGCTGTCATCAAGATGGGCCGCAGGCGGATGGGGCCGGCTTTCTCCATGGCCTCCCTGGCACTGAACCCCTGAGCCCTGAAATTGTTGGCATAATCCACCAGGATGATGGAATTCTTTTTGACGATCCCCATCAACAGCAGCAGCCCGATCATGCTGAAAATATTCAGGCTCTTGCCGGCGAGGGTCAGGGCGAAGGCCGCCCCGGCAATGGACAAGGGGAGGATGGTGATGATGGTTATGGGATGCTTGAAGGAGTTGAACTGCGAGGCCAGGATCATATAGGCCACGCCGATGCCCAGGAACATAGCGAAGAGCAGGCTGCCCATCGATTCGCGGAAGGCGACGCTAGCCCCGCCCAGAACGATGCGGTAGCCGAGGGGCAGGCCTTTGCTCAGGCCTTCGACCAGGCCGATGGCCTCATCCTGGGAATGGCCGGCGGCCACGTTGGCGAACATCGAGATGGCCCGTTCCCGGTCCTTGCGGGTGATGGCCTGCAGGGCCGGCAGTTCGGTGTAGGTCACTAGGCTGGAAAGGGGCACCAGCTCATCGCTCCGGGTTCTGACCCTTAGCCGGGTGATATCCTCCGGCCGCGATCGCTGGGCGGCCAGAAGTTTAACCCGAACATCGACCCGCCGGCCGCCGGAGCTGTACTTGCCCACCCGCACCCCTCCGATCAGGGCGTTGAGCGTGGTGGCCACCTCATCGACCGACACACCGATGTCGGCCGCCAGGGCCCGCTCGGGCACAACCCTGAGTTCGGGCATCCCGATTTGATAATCCGTGTCGAGGTCGACCACCGTGCCGCTCTCCCGGAGCCTGGAAATGATATCCTGGCTCAAGGCGATCAATTGGTCCCAGTTCGGCCCGCGGACGGAGAACTCCACCGGGAACCCTCGCTGAGCAGTGAAGCCCTGTTGAGACAGGTCCTGGATGACCGCCCGGATGCCCGGGATGGCGTTCAGTTCCCGGCGGAGGACGACCGATAGTCGGGCCTGGGACAGCTTCCGCTTCCGGGGCTCGACCAGGGTGGCATTGATGTTTCCGCTGTTGACGCCGCCCCCATAGCCGCCGACGCTGGTGAACATTTCCTGGACTTCCGGGCGGCTGGCCACCACATTCTCGGCCTTCTGGATCAGGGCGCTGGCTTCGTTGATATCCGACCCCACGGCTGTCTGGAGACGGATCGACAGCCGGCTCACGTCCTGGGAAGGCACGAATTCGGAAGGCATGGAAGTCAGGACCACCAGAGCGATAACAAAAAGAAGGGCGGCCGCACCGAGAATCAGCCACGGACGTCTGAGGCCTGTGCGCAGGACGAGCCCGTATTTTTTTTCTAGCCAACGGAACGATGCATCGACCCCGCGTCCGACCCGGCTGCGGCCCTCCCGAGAAGTCTTCAGGAATTGGGAGCAGCGGGCCGGGGCCAGGGTCACCGCCTCGACGTAGGACAGCAGCACGGCCAGGCAGAGAGTGATGCCGAACTGCAGGAAGAAGCGGCCGATGATGCCCTTGACGAAGACGACCGGGACAAATATGGCCACCACGGCCAATGTGGCGGCCAGGGCGGCGAAGGCGATCTCCTGGGTGCCCTCCAGGGCCGCGGCGACAAGCCCCTTGCCGCCTTCCCGGTGGCGGAAGATGTTTTCCATGACCATAATGGCGTCGTCCACGACAATGCCCACGGCCAGGGCCATGGCCAGGAGGGTGAAGGTGTTGAGGGTGAAACCCAGGAAGTAAATAATGGCCATGGTGCCCAGCAGCGACATGGGAATGGCCAGCAGGACGTTGAGCGTGCTGGAAAAGGAGCCCAGGAACATCCAGCACACCAGGGCCGTCAAAATGACCGAGAGGATGAGTTCGAACTCGATTTCGTTAACGGAGTCGGAGATGAACTTCGTCGAGTCGAAAACGACATGGACCGTCATGCCCTCGGGCAGGGTTTTCTGAAAGTCGTCAAGAGCTTGGCGCACTTCCTTGGCCACGGCCACTGCGTTCGCCCCGCGCTGCTTCCTTATGCCCAGCCCTTGGGCCGGGACGCCGTTGACCCTGGCCATCCGCCGCATATCGTCGAACCCGTCCTCGATCAGGGAGACGTCCCCGATATAAATCGGGGCCCCGTTGACCTCCCTGACGGCGATGTGGCGGAGGGTATCAAGGTCGAGGGCTTCTCCCAAGATCCGGACATTAACCTCCCGGCCCTTTGTTTCCAGCCGGCCGGCCGGCAGCTCGACGTGCTCCCGCTGCAAGGCGGCGATCACATCCTGCACGGTCAGCCCCTTCTCATCGAGCTTGGTGGCATCCAGCCAAATGCGGACGTTGCGGTCCTGCATGCCCATGAACGAGATCTCTCCGATGCCCGGGATCGTCTGGAGCTTCTCCTTCAAGCCGTATTGGATATAATCGTTGATCACCCGGCGGGGGACCGCTCCGGCCAGGGAGATCATCATGATGGGTTGGTCTTCCGGGTTGGATTTGGAGATCGTCGGGGGATCGACGTCGCGGGGGAGCGAGCGCTGGGCCTGGGACACCTTGGCCTGGATGTCCTGCATGGCCAGGTCAACGTTCCGCGACAGTTGCATCTCCAGTGTCACCGAACCGCCGCCCATGCGGGAAGAGGAGGAGATGGTTTTGATGCCTTCGATCTGGACCAAGGCCTCCTCGAGGGGTTCGATGATATCGTTCTCCACCACCTCCGGCGCCGCGCCCGGCCAGGACACGGAGACCGTGATGTTAGGGAAATCGACGTCCGGAAACTGGCTGATCCCAATGCGGGAGGCGGCCACCAGTCCGAAGACGACCGTGGCGGCCATGAGCATCCAGGCCAGGACGGGTTTCTTGACGCAGATTTGGGTAAGGTTCATGCTACCGTTTCCTTGAAGGCCCGGCCGGAGGAGCGGACTGCGGTGAGATGACTCTCACCGGCGCGCCGTCGCGCAGGGCTTCCGCCCCCCGGATGACCAGGGTTTCACCGGGCCGCAGCCCGGACAGGACTTCGACTTGGCCCTCGGTCGTCCGCATGCCCAGGTTGAGGACGCGCTCGACGGCCTTGTCGCCCTCCACAACGTAGGCGATGAAGCCTCGCTCGCTGGGCCGGACAGCGGTCTGGGGAATGACCGGCGCGCTCCGCGCGTCGCTGACCGGAATGGTGATCTCCGCGAAAGAACCGGGACGGACATTGGAGCCGACGTTGCGGACCTCGGCGGCGATGGCTACCATCCGCGTGCCCTCGTCGGCAGCTCCGGCCACAAAAACGATCGTGGCCTCGTAGTTTTTGGATTCCTCCCGGATCTTGAAAGTGACCTTCTGTCCGGGCCGTATGCGGGCCGCATCTCTCTCCGAAACCCTAAAGCGGAGGAGAAGAGGATCGCGGCGAACGAGCGTGGCCAGGACCGTGCCGACCTGGACATACTGGCCCGTCTGAACAGTCCGCGTCTCAATCATCCCCGAGAAGGGGGCTCGGACGTAGGCGTCCCGGAGGTTGAGCTTGGCCTGGTTCAGGGCGGCCAGAGACAAGGCCACGTCGGAAGCGGCCAAGCTCACTTTCGTCCGCCAGGTCTCCAACTCCTCGCCGGGGATGAGGCCCGGCGTCTGGGCGATGACCGTTTCGCGGCGCTTAAGCCCGGCCTCGGCATCGGCCTTGGAGGCCAGCGCTTTATCATAGGAGGCTTGAGCGGCCTCGACGGCCAGGCTGTACCGTTCAGGCTCAATCTCTACCAGCTCCTGGCCCAGGGTGACCATCCGCCCCTCGGCGAAGAGGAGGCGGTCCACGGCGCCCGCCACGCGGGCCGTGACCTGAACCTTTTCAAAAGCATCCACCGAGCCGACGGCAAAGACCGAATAGACGAGCGACTGGACAGCCACGGGCGCAACCTCAACCGGGAACTGGACCTCGTACTTGCCCATCGGCCCGCCGGGTTTCCGGCCTGGGGCGGAGGGAGCGGAACCCTTATTGCATCCGGCGGGAATCAGCAGGGAGGCGATCAGGCCTGCCACGACTGCGGCGAAAATCGGCTTAGTTCTCAATATCCGGCTCCTTTCCCAGAGGGTCCAATCCCAAGGCAGCCTCGAGATTCAGAAAAGCGACGCCCAAGCCGTACCGGGCGCGGACAAACTCGACGTTCGCTTCGAACAGACGGACGTTGGCATCAGCCACTTGCAGTGCGGAGCTGAGGCCCTGTCGGTAGAGCTCGGTCGTCTCCCTGGCGTTCCTGACCGCGACTTCGTAGGTGACTTGAGCCAACTTAAGAGCGGCCCTCTGGCTCTCCAGAGAGACCAGGGCGTCCCGCACGTCCAGCTCGACCTTCCGCAGAGCGGACCGCAAGCTTAAATCGGCCTGGATGGCCAGAGCCTTTCGCTCGCTGTAATCGGCGTTCCGAGTGAAACCGTCGAAGATGCTCCAGCTCATGGTCACCCCGACATTCCAGTTGAAGCTGCGGCCGGTCAGCCCGGCCTCGTTGGTATAGCGGTACTGGCCGGTCAGGGTGAAGCTGGGAAACCACTTGAGGATCGGCTCCAAAGTCAGGGCCTGCAGCGATTTGCCCTGCCAGCGCAGCGACTGGACGTCCGGCCGCCGGGCCTGGGCTTCGGCGATCAGCTTCTCCGCGGAGGGGATCATCCCCTCCACGCCTTGGAGCAAGAAGTCCGGCGTCTTCAGTTTCTTGGGCGGCGGGCTGTTTAAAAGGTTGCCGAGCTGGAGATAGGCCGACTCGACCTGACCCTGGACCTGGGTCACCCCCATCTCCGACGTGGCGTATTCGAGCTGGGCCAGGGTCACGTCGTTGACGGAAACGATGCCCGCGTTATGGCGCGCTGTGGCCGCCTCCAGGCTCTGCTTGGCGAACTCCATGCGCTGGCGGGAGGCCTCCAGAAATTGGTCGATGCCCAGGGCCGAGAGAAAGGCGTTGCTTACCTCAAAAGCCAGCAGCCGTTTGCTGTCCTTGACTCCGAAAATCTCGGCTTGACGGTCAAACCGTGCCTGCATCAGAGCCGGAATGCTGCGGGAGTCGAACAGGATCAGGCTTAGGTTGGACGAACCGGATATGGCGTTGTAGCTCTGAACCGTGATCTCCGTTTCACCGACCTGTCGGGTGACCTCGAAGGGGCGCCGGGTGTAGGTCCCGGACAGGTTGAGGCTCGGCCAGAGAAAAGACCGGGCCCTGACCAGCCGGGCGTTGGCCTCGATGAGGCGCTGGTCGGCGCTCAAAGCCTCCTCATTGGCGCTGAGCGCTTGCCGGATGGCATCCTCCAAGCTCAGGACATCGTCCTGGGCAATCAGGAGGCGGGGCGCCGAGAGAAGGACGGCCAGGGTCCAGGCCGCCAGAAAAAAACCGAGAGAACGATGGGAAATAGACTTGCTCATACTCCTCCGCCGGAACGCTCTTTTATCCTTCCATTCCCTATGGTCGTCAACAAGGACCACCGAGGCTAGCGCGCCTGTTTATGCGTATCGATGACTCATCAGCGGGTCCGGATATCGGACAGGCTGATGTTTTTGTCCTTAAGGCTCACGCCCGTGACCTGGGCCAGTTTGGCCAGGGACAGGTTATAGTCGATGAGCGACTTCAGCTCCATGGACTGCTGGTTGGTCAGGTCCCGCTGGTACTGAAGGACGAAGTAATTGGTGGACAGGCCCACCCGAAACTTCTCTTCCTCGGCTTCGAGCCTTTTCTGGGCCAGCTCCCGGGCTACGCGGTAGGCCTGGGCGCGCATATAGTTGGTCTCCACTCCGCGGACAGCGCTCCTGACTTCGAGGGCCAACTGCTGTTCTTGGGCCTTGAAATTAGCCAAGGCCTGGTCCAAAGAGACTCGGGCCTGGGCGGCGTAGGCCCGGGAGAAGATCGTGTTCAGAGGGATGGACAGGGTCAGGCCCAACGACCAGTTCTGGTATTTGAATTTGAACGTATCCTTAAGGGCCTGCGATACGTTTCCGGGAATCGTCCCGATCACGGCCCCGAAAAGAGGGTCGTTGTTTTCGTACAGGATCATGCTTCCGGAGACGCCCGGGCTCCAGTACTGGGCGGTCAGGCTCAGGTCGGGCAGGAGCTGGTTTCGGGCATAGCTCAGGTTGAACTCCTTGTTCTGGATATCGATCTGGGTGGCGGACAAATCCGGCCGGTTGGCGATAGCCGTGGCCATGGCTTGATCCAGGCCGGCTTCGACCTTCTCAAAAGTGGGCCGGTCGGCGGGCATCAGGCGCAGGTCGCCGGCATCGGGCGCCTCGGCCGCCAGGTTGGTGACGGCCCTCAAGGCGTCCTCGGAGTTCTTAACCAAAACCTGAGCGTCCAGGATGTCCGCTTCGCGGGTAGCCACATCCGCCTGGGCGGTCAAGACTTCAATAGGGGCCAGGGTGCCGACCTCCACCGACCGGCGGTTTTTATCCAGAAGCTCCTGGGCCAGCTTCAAAGATTGCTGCCGGACATTGAGGTTCTCGATGCCGTAAACCAGGTTCCAGTAGGCTTGCTCCACTTGATAGACAAGGTCCTGGACGAATTTAGCGAACTGCTTTTCGGAGATATCGAAGTTGTTCTGGGCGACGATGATCTCCCGCTGGCTCATCCGCAGCCCGAAATCCCGGAGCAGCGGTTGAGAAAAGGTGAAGTTCAACGTCGTCTCGAAGCGAGGATTGATGGTCTGGAAACGGGAGTTGGTGTCGGTTTTAATCTCATTCAGGTTGAGGGTTAGGCTGCCGCCGAAGGGAATTTCTTGGCTGAGCTGGGCCGAATAGTTATCCCTCAGCTGCTTGGTCGTGTCGCCGGCATCCAACCAGGAATAAGAAGCCTGGGCGGTGTCCCGGCGGGTAAAGCTGAAGGACAGGCTGGGGATGAACTTCTCCTGAGCCAGGGACACGGCGATGTCCGAAAGCTCCGGGTTCATCACCTGGACCGCCAAGTCGTAATTGTTCTTGAGCGCTTTGAGAATGCAGTCCTCGAGGGTCAGGTTGAGGGTTTTTTCCTGGGCGGGCGGCGTCTGCGCCCTGACGGCCAGCGGTCCGGCCAGGAGGAAGAGGATCAGCCCTAGTGCGCCTATTGTTCTTTTATTCATGACTGGGTACTCCTTGCTTTCAATAAACCCGACGATCAAACCGTCATTTTTATCACAACCGGGCGTTCATTCATAGCGGAGGGCCTCGATGGGGTCGAGCTTCGAGGCTTTGCGGGCGGGATAGAAACCGAAAACGACCCCGATCGACGCGGCAAACAGGAAGGCCAGAATAATGGACCCGGAGGAGACCACCGTCCGCCAGCCGCCGATCTTGGACATGAGCTGGGAGGCGCCGATCCCCAGGGCGATGCCCAACAGGCCTCCGATGACACTCAGGGTCACCGCTTCGGTCAGGAACTGGAGGAGGATGTCCTTCTCCCGGGCGCCGACCGACATGCGGATGCCGATCTCCCGGATTCGCTCGGTGACCGAAACGAGCATGATGTTCATGATGCCGATGCCGCCCACGATGAGCGACACCAGGGCGATGCCGCCCAGCAGGTTGGTCAGGATCTGGGTGGACTGTTCGGCCCCCTGGGCGATCTCCGACATGTTGCCCACGTTGAAGTCGTCCTGGGCGCCGGGAGCGATCTTGTGCCGAACCCGCATCACATCCTCGATCTGGCGCTGGGCCTCGCTCGTCTGGGAGGCCGAAGCCGCCGAGACGTCGACGGAGCCGATGTAGTCAACACCCATCAATTTCTTCTGGACGGCGGTATAGGGAACGGCGATCATGTCGTCCCGGTTGAAGAAGCCGCCCGACTCGCCCATGGACTTGAGGACGCCGATGACTCGGAAGGGGATTTTCTTTATGCGGATGACCTGGCCGATGGGGTCCTCGGACTCGAACAGGTTGGCCTTGACCTCGCTGCCCAGGACGCAAACTTTGGAGGCCGAACGGGTTTGGGCCTCATCAAAGAATAGGCCATCGCTCAGGGCCCAGTTCCGGATGAGGGGGTATTTGTCCCCCACGCCCTGGATGGAGGTGTTCCAGTTCTTGTTGCCGTATACCACCTGGGCCCGGGTGGAGACATTGGGCGAGACGTAGCGGACGGCATCGCATTGTTCCTGGATGGCTTTGGCATCGGCATCCGTCAGGTTGGTGAAGGTGCCGGTGCCGCCGCGCACGCCGTGGGAATCGTGGCTGCCAGCCCGGACGAAGAGCAGGTTGGTGCCCATGGCATTGAACCGCTCCTCGACCGCCGTCTTGGCGCCGGTGCCGATGCTGATCATGGCGATGACGGCCGCCACGCCGATAATGATGCCCAGGGCGGTCAGGAAAGAACGCATCTTGTTCCGGCTCAAAGCCCTGAGTGAGATTTTGCTGATTCTCAATACGTTCATGTCATACCCCTCGGCCGCCGGAGGCGGCTCAAGATTTCTCCTCGCGCACGATCCGCCCGTCAAGGAGATGGATCCTGCGTGAGGCCACCCCCGAAACATCGGGATCGTGAGTGACCAGGATGACGGTGATGGCCTTCTCTTTATTGAGGCGGACAAAGATCTTCATGATCTCCTCGCCTGTTTTGCTGTCCAGGTTGCCGGTGGGCTCGTCGGCCAGGAGGATGGACGGGCTGTTGACCAAAGCCCGAGCGATGGCCACCCGTTGCTGCTCCCCGCCCGAAAGCTGGTTGGACTTGTGCATCTCCCGGCCTTCCAGCCCCACCAGGGACAAGGCTTGCAGGGCTTTCTCTCGGGCATTCTTAGGGTTTCCGTCATGGGCGTAAAGCATGGGCAGTTCGGTGTTCTCCAGGGCCGTGGTCCGGGCCAGCAGGTTGAAACTCTGGAAAACGAACCCGATCTTCATGTTCCGGACTCGGGCCAGCTTGTTCTTCTCCAGGGTGGAGACCTCTTCTCCCTCCAGAAAATATTTCCCCCCGGTCGGCTTGTCCAGGCAGCCCAGGATGTTCATCAGAGTTGATTTCCCGGACCCGGAGGGTCCCATGATGGCGATAATCTCGCCCCGCCGGATGGTGCCGGACACGCCCTGCAGGGCCCGGACTTCAGTCTCTCCGATATGGTAGATCCGGTTTACATCTTCCAACCGTATGATGGTATCGGTCGGCATGATTTTTAATCCTTATATGTCCTTCTATACGAAAATCAGGGGGAAAAAGACTAGCGGCGGAGGAACATCATCCCTCCGGGCGGCCGGGAGCCTTCCCGCTGCTCGGCAGAGAAGGTGTAGCCGGTGATCACCTTTTGGCCTTCTTTAAGGTCGCCCCCTTTGACCTCGGTGTAGGTGTTGTCGGTGACGCCCGTCCTCAGGAAGATCGGCCGGAGCTGGCCGTTTTCCTCGACCCAGATGCGGGCCATCTGGCGCGAGCGGGCGGATTGCTTCATCCGGGTGATCATTTCCGGAGAGGGAGCGCCCTGTCCGGCATTCTGTCCGCCCAAAGTCGGCTGGCCCTGGCCGCTGTTTGTGTGGGCTCCGGCTGAGCTCTCTGTCCGGCCCTCCGACCGCGAACCGTCTCCGCCAGCCTGGCCCTCGCCGGAGGCTTGGCGCTTGGCCATCATCTCCTCCCGGGTCTTCTTCATGATGGCCGTCAACTGCTCCGCCGTCAGGTCGGGCTGGAAGCGCAGGGCGGTGTTGGGCACGCGCAGGACGTTGCGGGCCTGGCCGGTCAGGATGGACGCCGTAGCGGTCATGCCCGGCCGCAGCTTGAGGTCGGGGTTGTTGACGTCGACGATGGCCGTGTAGGTGACGACGTTCTGCTGCACGGTGGCCGAGTAGCGGACCTGGCTGACCTTGCCGATGAAGTTGTCGTTGGGGAAGGCGTCCACGCTGAAGCGGCCCTCCTGGCCCTCCTGGACCTTGCCGATATCGGCCTCGTCTATGGAACACTCCACCCGCATCTTGGACAGGTCGTTGGCGATCTGGAACAGGATGGGCGCTTGAAAACTGGCGGCCACGGTCTGGCCGACATTGACGTTGCGGCTGATGACGATGCCGTCGATGGGCGATCGGATGACGGTATAGCTGAGGTCCACCTTGCTCGAGTCGAGCTGGGAGCGGGCCTGTTCCAGCCGGGCCTCGCTGGACTTCAGGTCGGCCTCGGCGCTCAGGTACTGGGTCTCGGAATTTTCCTTCTCCTCAAAGGAAATGAGGTTCTTCTCGAACAGACTCTGGGCCCGCTCGAATTTTTTCTTGGTGTTCTCCGTGGTCACCCGCGCCCCGTCCAGGGCGGCTTGGGCGCTGCGGTAGTTGGCCTGGTTCTGGTCAAGCCTGGTCAGGAAACTCGACTGATCGATCTCGGCCACCAGCTGGCCGGCTTTGACTTTGGAGTTGAAGTCGACCAGGACCTTGGCCAGCCGTCCGGAAACCTGGGTGCTGACATCCACGACGTCCACCGGGTTGAGAGTGCCGGAGGCCACCACCAGGGCTTCGATGTCGCCCCGGCTGAGGGCATCCGTTTTGAAGGTGTTCTGGCCGTTGCCTTTTTTATTGAAGACCGTAAGCCAGAGGATCACGGCCACGACAACGACCAGGGCGATGCCGCCGATAATGAGCTTTTTCTTCACTGCCTTTCTCCTTCTTTCTGATCGACTGGAGGACGATTGCGGCCGTCGCGATGGTGTTGATTGGAATCCCGCCGCGCGCTGTCCATATGCCTCTCGATCATCTTTTGAAGTTTTTTGATCTGTTCCGGAGTCAAGACTTTATCGATTTCGTCCTTGAGCTGGTTACGGATATCATCGAGGTGTTTGCGGATATCGCCCCTCAGCTCCCGGAAGCGCACCTCGTTGCGCTCGAAGATCTCTTTAATCCGGGCCTGCTGGCCGGCGGACAAGTTGAGCTCGCGGGCCATTATTTCCAGCGAGGGAAAATGGGAGGGAGACCTTCGCGCCTCGCCGCCCCGGCGCGATAGAACAGAGCGGTCCAAGAAAACACCGCTCACCGCGCCGGCCAGGAAAACCAGCACCAGAGCGGCCACCAGCCACAGGGTCGGCCGGCCTTTCATGGGAGTCTCCCTTGGCGCGGAGCATAATCCTCCATCGAAGCGAATATGAGCATCATGTTCTTATCCTCTAGCTTGTTGTTGTCGAGCAGACTTTTGGTTTCGACCAGCGGGTTGTCGTCCCTCAGGAGCAAGCTTTCGCTGGAGCTGAAGGGCGTCTCCCGCGCCGGCGAAAACAGAAGGACAGCGGCCAGGACGAGCCCGGACAGGGCCAATGACACGGGAATGGCCCGCCGGCAGAACAGTCGGACCAGACCCCAGCCGTTCTCCCGCTCCTTCTCGACGATCCTGGCCTCCAGCCGCTCCCAGAACAGCGGTCGCGGCGGCGGGGCCGTCTCCCGGCCGAGATCCGCAAACAGCGCCCGGTAACCGTCCTCCCTGGCCGAGCAGAGGGGGCAGGCCCGCAGGTGGGTGTCGAGTTCCTGCTCCTTGTCCGGCGACAAGCGCCGGTCATGCCGGCGCAGCAGCCATCGTTCCGCCGTTCGGCAGTTCATGGCTTCCTCCTGTCTCCTTCCTTGAAAGATACCACTCTTTCCCGCAGCAGTTTCCGGGCCCGGAACAGCCGGGAATCGACCGTTCCGGCCGAAAGGTCCAAGGCCCGGGAAAGCTCTTCATAGGAAAGGCCTTGAATATCCCGCAGGGTCAGGATGACCCTGTATTTCTCCGGCAGGCCGGCCAGACAACGCCGGACGAGGTCGGCCTTTTGCTCCCGGTCCTCGGCCCGGTTGCCGGCCGGCGGGCCGGCTTCGGCGGCCCGGACCTGGTTCGCGGCTCTTTCCAGCGGGATTTCCCGGGAAGCCGTCCTTTTGCGCAAATGATCCTTGATATGATTGACCGAAATCCGGTAGAGCCAGGTCCCGAATTCCGAGCGGCCCTTGAAACGCGCCAGGCCGAACCAGGCCTTAAGGAAAATGTCCTGGGCCAGGTCGTCGGCCAGGACGGCGTCGCGGGTGAAACTGTAAGCTAAACCGTGCACTTTCGTCTCATACTTTTGGACCAGAAGAGCAAAAGCTGATTTGTCCCCTTCCTGGGACTGTCGAACTAGCTCTCGTTCTTCCATCAGGCTCTGGCATGGCCCGGAGCCCTCCGTCCAGAATTTGGACGAAGGCGGCCCGGAAATCTTCCTTGTTCTCTAAACTGATTCCTCCTCTGTTCGGTTTCAGGCAACGGGGGGATCATCCGGGATTTCTTCGATGCCGGGCGGGCAGTCAGGGGGGACAGTCCCCACCCCTATTCTTTTAAGTAAGCCAACCTCGAGCCCTGGCCCGCCGGCCTCCCTGTTGAACACGATCCGAATGACTTGGAAGAAAGTCCGGTTCGTTGGCTAGGGCTTTTTCCTGGCGGCCGTCCAGTCCATGGTGCCCATGTCGCCCATGGCCGCCTGGCCTTTCATCGTGTCGCCTTCGACCTTGCCCGTATAGGTCACCGTGAACTCGCCGCGGGGGGTGGACCGGACCATGGACCACTGGATGTCGCTGCCCTTGAGCGTTCCCTCGCTCGTTATCTCCTCGCCCGCACGGTTGGTCGTAGTGACAATCAGCTTCTCGCCGTTCTGCTCGAATTTGAGCGGGGAGATCCGTTCCCCGCGGGGGGTGGTCGCTTTCATCTCCCACTCGCCGCTGACATTGACCGCCTGGGCCGCAAAAGCCAGGGAGGCGGCGATAGCCAGAACAAGCACCAGAAGGATGTGATGCGATCTTTTCATAGCAAGCTCCTCACGTGCGAAATATGGAACAATACTTTAGATTAGACACCCCCGGCCGTCAATCCTTGGTTTCCCTCACATAATCCTCCGGGGTGTCCAAGTCGCGCAGGATGGCCGGGTCATCGACGGGCTCTTCCAGGATGTCCTGGGGATGGCGGTCGAGGAGCTGACGGAGGCCGACCTCGGGGTCGAGGGATCCGATCTCTTTCCGGTATCGGGCGGAAATTAGAACAGGATGGCCCCGGCGGCGGTCGAAGACCGGAATGATGATTCCCCGGCCTGTGCTCCTGAAGGCCTTGATCAAAGCCTCGGCCAGGTAAGGTCTTATGGCCGGCTGGTCGGCCAAAAAAACAAGAGCGGCTTCCGCTTCAAGCGGAAGTTGCCGGAAACCGCACTGGACCGAGCTTAACATTCCCGAGCGGAAGTCTGGGTTCAGCGCCACCAGGGCGCCGTACTTCTTGGCCTTCTCTTCGATCGGCGCGGCCCCGGCTCCGACCACCAGCAGGATCCCCTCCACCGGCGAGGCTTTGACCGAATCCAGGACGGCCTCGATCACGGTTTTTCCGCCGAAGGGGAGCAGAAGCTTGGGCGCGCCCATCCTCCGGGACTCGCCGGCGGCCAGGACGATGGCCCAGATCATGCGTTCCATGGGGATAGTCTCTCCCGGGGAGCCCCTTCGCCGTGCCACCCCTCCCGGCTATTCACAGCTGCGGAGAATATTGCCTGCCGTCGCATCAATCTCTAATCTCCCTTCGAATCTTAACCAGCTCGGCGGAGATGCTCACCGCGATCTCGGCCACGGTCCGGGAGCCTATGGGAAGGCCTATGGGCGTGTGAACTCGGGCCCACTGCCCGGGCGTCGCCCAGCCTCGCTCCAGGAAAAGACGACGCAGGAGCCGGACCTTGCGGCGGCTGCCGATCATGCCGACATAGGCCGCCGGCCGCTTGACCGCAGCCCGCAGGGCGTCGGCGTCGCGGCTGTGGCCGCGAGTCACGATGACCAGGTAGGCATCCGCTCCGAGCGGAGTCTCCCGGACGGCCCGGCCGATGTCAGCGACGATGATCTTGGCGGCCTCGGGGAACCTTTTGGCGTTGGCGTATTCCGGACGATCATCGATGACCGTGACCTCGAAATCGAGCATGGTCCCCAGCCGGCCGACGGCCTGGCCGATGTGCCCGGCGCCGGCGATGATAAGTCGGGGCGGGGGAGACCACGGCTCGAGGAACAGGCCGGCCGGAGGCCGCTCCACAAACCGGATCCTTCCGTCCTTTCCCGCAGCCATGATCTCTTTCCGGAAAGTTGAGAAGGGCGGCCGAAGCTTCGGCCGGCCGGAAGCGGGCCTTTCCAGCCATAGTCTCTGGATAATCACCTTGCCCTTTTTCTTCAGGAGCAGATGGGTGGCCAGCAGGCCCGGCTGCCGCGCCTCCCGGGATCGCCCCATCCTCAGCCAAACGGCCCGGTCCTTGTCCGGCCTGGGGTCGATAAGGACCTTGACCTCTCCGCCGCACAGGGCGCCTTCTTCTGCGGAGGGCCCTTCATCCAACTTGAAATCCAACACCAAAGCCTGCTTTTTCTTCAACGCCCGGCGGGCACTCTTCTCCGCCGCAGCTTCCAGAATGCCTCCGCCGACCGTGCCGCACAGAAGACCATGGCCGGAAAAGAGCGCTGAGGCCCCGGCCGCCTGGGGCGCCGAACCCTTTGCTTCTAGTATGACCGCCAGGGCAGACGTCTCTCCGGCTCCGATAAGATCCCTGAGGAACGAATAAACGCTCATCATCTAAAAATTCTTAAACAGATAAATCGCCTCGAGGCATTCTTCCCATCCTGTTTCCGCAATCGAGGGCGTCACCTACCAGAACTCCTATGCTTTCAAAAAACCCAGAACCTTATTATTGACCATCTCAGCCTGCACGATGGTCAGGTCGTGGCCGGCCTGAGGAACGAGCTCAGTCTTGATTTGAGGGGCTGCTTCATTAAGCCGCTGTATGGCTTTCTGAGCAGGGTAAATCTTTTCATTTTCGCCCACCAAATAAAGGGCGGGCACTTCAATCCTTCGCCACTCCTCGTCTATCAAAACAGTGGGATTGACCAGGCGCTTTGTCTTGAAGCTTCGAAAGGCCAGATAGGCTTCGTCAATGGACTCTTCGAGGAAGGCTCTTCCCGATGCGCCCTGGCGGGCCAAGTCCGCCAACAGCCAATACATGAAGCTTCTGGTGAAATGCCGATGGGGGAGTGCACACAGCACGGCCCGGACGATCCATTTGGATGATATTGGCAACACCGTACCCGCCGGGGCTATAAGCACAATCTTGTCCAGCCGCGATGGAAAACGAAGGGCGTATTGGGCGGTGAGCCAGCCCCCGTAAGAAAGGCCCATCAGGTTGATGTTGTCGCCCAAGTCTAGGGCCTTAAATAATTCTTCAAGCCAGGCCACAAAGTCATCCGGGCTCCGCAGGGGTTTTGTGGTAATGCTCCTCCCATTGTCATAGATATTGTCCAGGGCATAGGTTCTGAAGCTCCCGGACAGGGCTTCAATGTTCGGCAGCCACTGTAACGAATTGCCGCTGACGCCGTGGAGGAGCACCAGCGGCCGCGCCCCGGCCGGTCCGCTGATACGGATAAATGTCTGACCGTAAGAAGTATCAACCATCCTGGATTCCGAAACGACAGGCCACTTCTCGGCCCTCTTATCGTAGAGCTTCAGATACTTCTCTTTCGCCTCCGCGGAACGAAACGGGTGATAGGCTGTCATGTTGGTGCTTTTATCTGTCTTCAGCGATTTGTTGGGCCGTCCCT
>Ga0315295_10001743_pt1 | contig 18592 bp, 15 predicted proteins | sample YL17G14_0_MG_FD_204453 | JGI IMG/M metagenome (GOLD analysis project Ga0315295, IMG submission 204453) | Sediment microbial communities from Yellowstone Lake, YNP, Wyoming, USA - YL17G14_0 | ecosystem: Environmental > Aquatic > Freshwater > Lake > Sediment | place: USA: Wyoming | collected... | reverse complement strand
TCAGCTTCACAACGTTCGGATGGTCGGTTGCCTGAACCATACCACATCGGATCTCGCTAACGTGTCTATATCTAATAGGATTTCGGTCCAATTTCCGCAAGAGAATTCTGGACATTGTTCAGGAAGCCTTAAGACCCCATTGGAGATATTGTTTGCTATCGAGGGTAGGCGACTAGGTTTGGCGAAGTATCCCCAGATAAGAGTCACACCACCGGGTCCGAAGGCTTTAGAAGTATTGGATCGCGATAGAAAGGTTCTGTCGCCGTACAATAGGCCCTTCTGCTATCCATTCGTGGCACATACAGCTAGAGACTGCATCGTACGTGACATCGATGGAAATGAGTATATTGATTTCAATAGCGGACTCGTAGCTATGAACGTGGGCCACTGCCATCCGAAGGTTGTCGAGGCGATACGCAGGCAAGCCGGAGAATTCATGCACTACTCGTACACAGATTTCTACTATCCCCACGTGGTTGAACTTGCAGAGAAATTCTTGCCCAAAACCCCAGGCAAGTTTGAAAAGAAAGTCTACTTTGGGAACAGCGGCGCCGAGAGCATAGAAGCAGCCATAAAGGTGACGAAGTGGCATACAGGTAAGCATAGGTTTCTTGCTTTCATCGGCGCCTTTCATGGCAGGACTATCGGCGCTCTCAGCCTGACATCAAGCAAGCCGGTACAAATGGCACGCTTCTTTCCAACAATGCCTGGCGTCACACATGTACCGTATCCTTACTGTTACAGATGCGCATTCAAAATGACCTATCCAGGATGCGACTACTACTGCGTAGATTTCATCGATGAGATGATCCTCCACCGCTATGTTCCGCCAGAAGAAGTTGCAGCCTTCTTCTTTGAGCCTGTGCAGGGCGAGGGAGGATACGTCGTCCCGCCACCTGAATACTTCCAGAGACTCAAGAAGCTCGCGGACAAATATGGGATTCTGCTCGTGGCTGACGAGGTCCAGACTGGAATGGCTAGATCAGGCAAATGGTTCGCAATAGAGCACTGGAATGTGGAGCCGGATGTTCTCTGCACGTCAAAGGCCATGGCAGCCGGACTGTCAATAGGTGCCACTGTTTCGAAGGCTGAGATAATGGACTGGAAGGCTGGAGCTCACTGCACCACACTTGCTGCTAACCCTGTCGCATGCGCGGCCGCTATGGCGGTCATCGACGTGATTGAAGAAGAGAGGCTCTGGGAGAACGCGGCCAAGCAAGGCGATTACATTCAGAAGAGGTTCAGAGAGTTGCAGGGAAGTTCAGAAATGATAGGGGATGTTCGAGGAAAGGGCTTGATGATAGGTGTGGAGCTCGTCAAGAATCAGCAGACAAGGGAGCCTGCAGGGGAAGAGGTTGACGAGGTCTTGCAGAAGTGCTTCAAGAAGGGAGTCTTGGCGATCTCAGGAGGGGACTCGACCATACGCATTGCACCTCCGCTCACGATAACACGAGAGCTCCTGGACGCCGGGCTTGAGATTATGAGCGAGGCGATCGCAGAGGTCGAGGCCGAGAGGAAGAGAGACCATCCGAAAGTATCTTGAAGAGAAAGCTCAGAGCAGCACTTTGGAGCAGTGTCTTGAATGCGATGTAAGGAAGTCGGGACGGGGGAGTCTAGTCCACTCGCCTCTGTGGAGAACAAGGGGGTTGCGAACACTAACCCTGAAAGGCGCCCAAGGTTCGATGACAGACATACGAATCTTGAAGTCGATCCAAGAGGACTGTAGGACTCCTTTGGAGACTATTGCCGGGAATCTGGGCGTTCCAAAGTCGACCATTGACTACAGGATACACAGACTCGAGCAAGCGGGAGTAATCGAGCATTACTTCGCAAAACTCAATGCAACGAAGCATCCTTCATCACACACCTACGTGTGGGATGGCCTGTGCTTTGATTGATGGCAAACGAATCTGTGAGTGTCACAAGCGAGGAGACGTTGCTCTTCCACATCCTTTTAGTAGAATAACTCATTCTATGCTAACGGAGGTGCACTGATTGGGGCTCTGTAACAACGATGTGGATCTTCTTTCTCGACTTGTTGAGATCAATTCAGATTCGAACCTGAAAGCGGGTTATGTAGAGTGTGCAAGCTTGGTCAAGAGAGAAGTCGAATCTATCGGCCTTGAGACTGAGGTTCATGACTCGGCAGGAATTTCTGCTGACGGGAAACCACGCCCCAACCTAGTTGTCCGTTTAGATGCCGGTGCACCCGAAACGATTGTGTTCGCGACTCATTACGACGTGGTCGGTGCTGGAAGTGGATGGAAACATGACCCCTTCAGACTCACCGTAGAAGGTGACAGAGCCTTTGGTAGAGGGGCCGCTGATGACAAGGGATCAATTGTTTGTGTGATGAGCGCCATGCGCGAGCTTATGTCGATGGCTCCAAGGGCGAATGTCGTGCTTCTTGTTTCGCCCGATGAGGAGGTGGGAGGTGAACTGGGTGTTGGATACTTAGTTAACAAGATGAAGATCGGGGGTGACGCTGCGATTGTGGTGGATGCTTCACCCGAGTATATTACGATTGGCGCCAGTGGAGTGCTATGGGGCAAGGTGACTGTGAAAGGCAAACAGGGCCATGCGGGCTACCCTCACCTTGCTGAAAACGCCATAGAGAAAGCCATCCCATTTCTCGGACAGCTTTCCAAGTATGCGAAAACGCGTGAGAGAATTCGATCCAAGATCCCCGCTCCACCGGGGGCGCTGCACAAGCGGATATGGGGAAGGTTCACACTCACCATGCTCACGGCGGGTGAAAAGGAGAACATTATCCCAGGAGAATGCCAAGCCAGATTCGATCTCCGTGTTTGTCCGGACGAGAACTACGACACAGCAAAGAAAGGTCTTACCAACTATTTCAGTAGGCTCTGCTCCGAAAGCAAGGTGAATGCCAAGCTCGAATACACTAAACAGGACGCCACAAACTATTTCACGGAACGAAAACATCCTCTAGTCAGGCAGTTGTCTCGAGCGGCCGAAAGAGCGTATGGCCGAAGGATTCCGCTAGGCGGAGAACTAGGAGGAAATGATGGGCATTACTTTGCGAAGGCAAAGATTCCGGTTGTCTGTTTCGGTCCAACTCGGGATGAATGCAACTTCCATGGCGCTGACGAGTTCATCTACCTAAGTGACATAGAGCTTGTGAAGAAAACGATCGTCAGGCTGATCTGCGACTGGAATGGTGACGAATCCTAGAATACGGAGCAGGCCGGAGATTCAGGATATTTCGAAATGGAGACAAGGTTTTGCAGAAGATCCCCTTCTACCAGGAATTTGACGGGACTGTTCACCAGATTGAGGTCCCTATCTCATGCAACGTAGACCCCCAAGAAGTCAGGAAGAAGCTCGATCTGCCTAACTACATCGACCTGAGTTATCCTGCTATGGAACGGGCCGTGATATCCATCTGGGCAGGTCTCAATGCTCCAACGCTCTTTCCAGATCTAGCCCGGAAGAAAGGTATTGACAAACCCATCTCTGCACTGCTCATAGGGGGAGGGGCTGTGAAGATGCTCAGTCCTTCCGCAAATCTCTCGTCAGGCCCGCTTCAGAGAGGAATTCACGACTTGGACTTCATCGTTCCAAAGAACCAGGGGAGTAAGTTCGTTCTTCTCCTTTCGCACCTTGCCAAAGTCGCTGGTACCAAGTATCATTACTTCCTTACTGAGGCCGATAACATGTTCAATGCTCTGCGAGGTCGCCGGCGCTATCGAATACGAGCTCTTGATTGGGTTGGTAACAATGAGCCAAAAGTCACAGAGACAGACATATTCGTGGAGAAACTTCAGATGAGGCACACCATCCATGTCTCCCAGGAGTTTGATTCCGCTCACGAGAACCTGTACACAATCGGCCTAGAGAAATTAATCATCTCCAAAGCCCAGCTGATTACTGACTTGGAGAAGAAAGACTCGCACCTTCTCGAACAGGCAGGCCAGGCCTTCAGGATTCTTCCCTACGAGTACAGAAAAGACCGTTTGATTGTAGGCATGGAGGAGAAAGACATCCTAGATGTGTGTTCGCTCCTTCTCGATCATTGCGCCGACCTGCACGGCGTCAGTACAGATAAGATGGTTGATATGACGAGAAAGGATGAGAAGCTCCTCTTAACGATCCGCCTAAACCTTCAGAACATTCTGGACAGGGCTGACTGGCTAAGAAGCAAGGGCCTGACGGAGCGACAGATCACAGAAGTCCATGAAGGTGTAACAACTATTATGCACGCTCTTCCTCTCGTGAAGAAGAGATGGAACGAGCCTTGGTGGAATACTGAGATAGTCACACCAGTAGTGAGTTGAGCCGGTTCCCCATAGGCGGTTACAACGTCCACACAGACAGTATCCCCCAAGATGCTGTCATACCGACCATGATCATGGTCGTTCGGTCACTGTGCAGAAGCGTTGGCTCGTTCCGGGAGCCAGGACAAGACAACGGCCTTGTATTCGCAAGAAGTCTTAAGTACATCCTAGGAGGCTCAGCAATCGGTTGAGGAGTCTTGGAGAGCGTTAGGTTACAGAAGGTAGCGCGTACGATTGTGGAGAAGTTCGCATGCGTGAAAGAGGGCGAAGATGCGCTGGTACTCTCAGACACATCTGTCGAACCATCGATAATTCAGGCGTTGTGGGGGGCTGCGGATGCTGTAGGTGCCAGGGCTCAGATGCTTGTCATGAGTTCTGCGACAAGACCTTGGCAACCTCCTCCCAAGATTGTACAGCAGGCGTGTTTCGCTTCTGATGTGCTCATTCGGGTAACTGGACTCTACGATTGGGGCTACATCCCCTTTGCAGAAGAGGTTCACAAATACACGCGAGAAGCGATTGTCTACAAGCCAACCGTAGACACACTTCTTCGACTTTATGATTTTGACGTTGAGAAGATGCTCAAGGAAGTGGCAACCGTCAGTAAGCTGTACGAGGAACATAAGAACGTCCATATAACTTCGCAGACAGGGACCGACTTAACCTTCAGAATCGTTGACACAATAATGGACGACGACGGCGTCGTCAAGGATAAAGGAGAATGGTCATTCCTACCTGGTGGGAACCCATCTGTGTGTGCGGTACCAGGCACTGGAGAGGGAAAGCTGGTGTTCGACGGAACATTTGGAGACAGCGGAATCATGACTCCGGTCGTTCTGAAGTCGAATATGGAACTCACCGTTAGAAAGGGAATGATTACGGAGATCAGAGGCGGGGAAGAAGCAAAGCGTTTCGAAAGTTGGGCAAGAGCGCTTGGAGACCAAAACATCTTCAATTGTCCAGCTGAGTTCGGATTGGGTCTGCTGGACACGGCTTGGATGTCAGAGCTACTCCTCATAGCAGAAAGAGTAAGAGGAGCGATTCATGTTGGAATAGGATCAAACCTTTCGATTCCAGGCGGAACAGTTGCAGCGAAACATCACCTTGACGGCTTGATCTCGAAGCCCACTCTGACGCTGGATAACATTACGATTGTTGAGAACGGAGAATTGGAGATATAGTGAGTAGTCGCTAGGAGGATGCGTTGTGCAATGACACAAGAGAAGACATTGTTCGTGCGTGCGGCATCAGGCCTCGTAAGGGAAATGAGCACTCTGAGCTCTTCCGTGTACAACGTTGCGTGTGCACTCGGCGGTTCTGCTGGAAATCAAATCGCAACACCAGCCGTGCTACCTGCTTTCGTCATCTTTGGCGTTACATCTTACTCGTTGGGTATGGGAATCGCAACAGTGGCTTTCATTCCATTCTGCCTGATCTACTTCGCCCTTGTTGCTTGCATGCCTAGAACAGGTGGGGACTACACTTTCACTACGAGAATCACCAGCCCGATTCTCGGATGGATTGAAGCTTGGACACTCGTCTTTGCCTGTCTTGCCCTGGTGGGCTACGTCCTCTGGCTCTCGGGTCTGGCGGTCGCATCAACATTCCTAACGTTCTGGGTTACTACCGGAGATCAAGTTTGGTTCGCGGCCTCTCAATTGGTTGTATCGAAGACAGGACTTGTTGCCATCGGCTTGATAATTCTGGTATTCATCTTTGCGCAGAACTTCATATCTTCAGGGACCTACTACCGGATTTTTGGTTACGTAGGACTAGTCTCAGCTGTCTTGACATGTCTAATGATAGTGCCCCTTTTTGCGGGTGATGCTGCTAGCTACGCTAGTGGTTTTGAGCGATTCACAGGAATGAGTCCTTCTAGCGTCATCGCACTAGCACAGGAGAATGGCATGATGATTGGGACTTTCGAGTGGATGTCCCTGATAACGATCGTGTCAATGGCTGTCTTCACATACATTGGTTTTCAATACTCAATCTACCTTGCCGGCGAACTGAAGGGAAACGTGAAACGTAACGCGATGATCTCTGTTTTCGTTGGATTGCTTGCAGCCGCGCTTGTCAACGTCGTACTTGTCAATGTGGTCCTAGTGCGTTATGGATACGAACTCAACATGGCCTGGTCGTCTCTGTTCTGGTTCGCGCCTCAATCTGCCCCGTTTGGCGGGGCTCAACCTTGGATGATGCTGATGACAGCCATGGCAAGACCAGATCTTGGAATCCTTTCCTCTTTGGCCAGCGTCGGGACATTGATTCTCCTCGTTCTCCTCGGCTCCGGGTGGACTGTCCTTGTATCCCGAATAATTTTTGCGTGGTCAATGGACCGCGTTGTTCCAAAATGGTTCGCTGAAGTGAACGCTCGAACAAATAGTCCCCTGCGCTTGATGGTTCTGTCTAGCGTCGGTGTTTTTGTATACTTCATACTGGCGCTGTTCGGAGCGAATCCCTCGTCTCTATTCTGGTACATAATCCTGCTTGCGGCACCTAGTGTGATCATGCCCGGTTTCAACGCAATTCTATTGCCGAAGAGAAGGCCCGATCTCTATGAGCTGGCCCCAAGTTCGGTCAGGAGGACAATCCTCGGTGTCCCAGCGATATCTATCTTGGGAGCAATCTGGTTGATCTTCATAGTCGTAGTCTACGGCGTAGCATTTGTGTGGCCAGTCATGAATGCAGGCGTTTCATCTGCTGCCGAATGGGTCGTCTACTCAACATCCACCGGGATAGTACATGTAATCGTAATAGCTATCGTTGGGATTGCGATCTGGGTTGCATCACGAGAATACAACAAACGTAAAGGCATAGATGTCGACGCTATCTTCAGGACGGTGCCGCCGGAGTAGCGAAATGCCCACTCGGATCTTCTTTACGTGCGATCTTCACGGATCTGAGAGATGCTTCAGAAAATTCGTTGATGCCTCAAATAGATACAAGGCTAACGTGCTGATGATCAACGGGGACATCACAGGGAAGGCCATTGTCCCAATATTGCCCACTAGCAAAGGACAGTATGTCGCCGATTTCTTGGGCGACACTGAGAAGGCAAAGAATGATACCGAACTTGCAGATTTAGAGAAACGGATAGCGAACGTTGGTTACTACCCAGTCGTTATTCCAGAATCCGAACTTCGCGAAGTCAGGGCTTCCTTTGAAAGGCAGCGAGAACTCTTTTCCAAGTTAGTATTGGAAAGGGTTCAGAACTGGGTCGATATCGCAGAGAAGAAGCTGGCCCGAGAAGACGTGAAGTGCTTCATAATGCCGGGCAATGATGACATGTGGGAAGTGGACGACATCATAAGCGCGTCAACGGTCATAGTGAACCCCTCGGAGAGAGTGGTTGATCTTGACGCGGATCACGAAATGATCAGTTTGGGATACGTTAATCCCACTCCTTGGAAGACTCCGAGAGAAAGTAGTGAAGAGGACCTATGGAAGAGGATCGCCCAACTCGCGTCAAAGATACGCGCCATGGATCGGGCAGTTTTCAACTTTCACACACCTCCATTTAACAGCAGACTCGACTCAGCACCGAAGCTTGATCAGAAGCTTCGCCCCGTGCCATCCCTAGCAGGAATACTGACTGCTCCTGCCGGAAGCACCGCCGTAAGGAAGGCAGTAGAACACTATCAGCCAATGATAGGTCTGTTCGGGCACATCCATGAATCTGGTGGTGAAGCGAACATAGGGCGGACGCTTTGCCTGAACCCCGGAAGTGAATATTCAACGGGTCTCCTGCGAGGATTTGTGATAGACCTCGAGCGGGGTGGAGCAGTGCGACATTTCAGAGTAGAAGCATAATGAGAACCTGAGCAAGTGCGAAGTTGTTGTGTTGGTGACTAGTGAGATGAAGATAGCAATATTGGGTGCCGGGGCGGCCGGTTGTACACTAGCGGGCCACCTCAAGTCAATAGGCCACGAAATTCGTCTTTTTGACCTGCCAGAGTTCTCAGCGAACATCGATACGGTTCGTAGGCGGGGAGGCATACACATGACTGGGGAATTGACGGGACTATACATGCCGGACCGCCTGACTACGAACGTTCAGGAGGCAGTCAATGGTGCTGACATCGTCATGCTCGCCGTCCCGGCCTTCGCCCATGATGCATTCATGGATGCATGTCTTCAGCAATTCTCCACGAACCAAATCGTATTGAATTGGACATCCTACTGGTCTTCTTTGCGGTTCTTTCCAAGAGCTAGAGAGATTGGGCGCTCTGATGTTACATTGGCTGAGGCCTCAATCATGCCCTACATGACGGAAAAGACTTCCAACGGAGGCGTTTTCGTGAGGGCTGTGAAGCAAAGACTCTGGGTTGCTGCGATGCCAGCCACAAGCACTGAGAGAGTTGTCAGAATTGTGAAACAGCTGTACCCACAGACTGTCGCAGCAGAGAACGTGCTGTGGACGAGCTTGAGCAATCTGAACGTTCCCTTTCACGCTGTGAATGCAATAATGAACGCCGGCCATTGGGAGCAAACGAATGGAGATTTCGATTTCTTCGGTTATGGGATTACTCCAGCCGTCGCACGTGTCGCGGAGGCCATTGACAAAGAGCGTGTTGCTGTTGCGAAGGCGATAGGGATCGACTCACCCCCCCTTCCAGAGCTCATGACAGCAATCTACAATAGGTATGGAGCGACCGGCAAAACGATGTATGAAGCATTGCACAGCTTGAAATCGCATGCCACTTGGCGCCCTAGGGTCAGCCTCTATGAGTACGGTGATGTTAGAGAAGATGTACCTTTTGGCCTGGTTCCTCTTTCCTCTTTCGGTGAAAAGTTTGGCGTGCCAACGCCAACGACTGATTCAGTGATCAACATCGCGAGCGTCGCCATTCGGAAAGATTTTCGAGGAATCGGCATTGACCTGGACAAGCTCGGAGTAGCTCGCATGACGCAAAGCGAGATACTTCGTTACGTTACGGACGGACTAGCCAGCTGAGCAAAGCCAAATGAGGGATCTATGATGGGCATCCCGGTAAGCGATGAGCTGAGACAACTTGAGTCCAAGACGCAGAAATCCCACAAGAAATTCAATGAAAGCAGGCTTGTGACACCTTTCGGCATCCACAGCAACTATCGTTTTGCAGAGCCGTATCCTCACTACTTCTCACGCGGAAAGGGGAGTAGGTTGTGGGATGTCGATGGGAACGAATACTTAGACTACAACATGGGGTTCGGCGCGCTCGTCGTTGGGCACAGTCACCCCGCCATCGTCCAGAGGCTCCAAGAGCAACTTGAGAACAGTACACTCCTGGGATTTGAATTCCAAGATGCTGACAAGTATGTGAGGCTACTCTGTGAAAGGTTTGGCGTTGAAATGGTCAAGCTTTCGACGACTGGGACGGAGGCGACAATGTATGCGATACGTTTCGCAAGAGCTTTCACAGGGCGTGATAAGCTTCTGAAATTTGAGGGTTGCTTCCACGGAGGTCATGACGCAGTTCTAGTTAACGTGAAGCCTGCACGAGCAAAGTCTGGAGATCCGAAGCGCCCCAATCAGGTACCTGCGTCTCTAGGAATTCCAAGGTCCGTTGTTCAGAACACGGTGGTCGCTCCGTTCAACGATATCGAGGCCCTTGACTGTATTATGCGGAAGCATGGCGACGAAGTAGGCGCGATAATTCTGGAGCCAATTCCAATGAACATGGGCTATGTGCAACCTACCCCCGGGTTCATTGAAGCCGTCCGCCGCACAGCAGATAACTATTCCTCCGTGCTGATATTCGATGAAATAAAGACGTGCGGCAAGTTCTATGGAGGAGCGCAGGATCATTTCAAAATTAAGGCCGACCTTATAACGATGGGCAAGGCGATTGGCGGAGGACTTCCCATATCGGCAATAGGCGGAAGAAAACAAATCATGGAGACAGTTGTTCCAGGCCTTGTTTCTCATGCCGGCACTTTCAACTCTAACCCGTTATCGGTCACTGCCGGCATCGTGACTCTGACAGAGATCCTGACCAAGAACCGCATGTACGAAATCACGGCCTGCTCAGAGAAACTCGCCAAAGCCTACAATGAAATCATCGAAGACGTGAACTTGATCGCCAAAGTGACCTGGGGCGGCACGAGTGGTGCGGTTGCCTTCACGGGCCATGACGTGGTAAATTGGAGGACATTCCAAGACTGTGATATTGGGAAGTGGTATGCTTACTGTTTCGCCATGATGAATAGAGGAGTGATTCCGGCCGGTCCTTCTCCTGACGAGCAGTGGACTGTCTCTGCGCAACATGAACCCGAAGACATCGACGCTCATGTTGAGGCTTTCAAGGAAGTTGCGCCCTATGTTCGCAAGTGCGAAAACAAGGCACCTATCGTTGAGGCGATATGAGAGCATCAATGAACCAAGTGTTCATCTGATAGTTGCTGAAACGCGCGCTGCGAAATTCGTGAGACTTGTGCACGACTCTGCTCACTGAGGTCGGAATGAACCTCCTAGTTGGGTTGTGCAGTCATTCTTGGGTTACGCCCGATACTGACAAACCTGAAATGGGTCAGAGTGATCTTGCTACAGATGGGCAGCTCTAGTGTTGCCGATAGACCTTCTCTCCGGCCCTTATCTCTACATCCAACCAATTCTCCTTGGGTGCAATAGGGCAGCTGAAGTTGTCACTATATGCACACAGCGGGTTGTGTGCTTTGTTGAAGTCGAGTTCGTATGCTCCGGACCTACTGACCGGGATTTCAAGATAACGGCCAGCACCATAGGTTTCAACGCCGGACGTGCGATCTCTGAATGAGATAAAGAAGGACTCAGACGGAAAAGGATTTGAAGACCCACTCTTGTAGACCTGAAGTCGGTGAAGCCTCCCATCCAAGGGAAACTCGAAGAACCCGACACGCACGTATTCTTGTCGTCCACCTCTTGTGGTACCCATGAAGATTGTCTCCGGCGAAGGATACTCCTTCAACTGAACTGCGAGCCTGTATTTTGCATCGACCGGATAGTAGTTAAGACCGGCAAAGGCTTCTCTTGCTTGAGAAGGAATGGGCGAATCAACAGCGTGTGTGAAATGGTCATCTTTCTCCTTTCTTTCTCTCTCGATCTCCCCGCGTCTCTCGTCTTCACTCAACCTCAATCCAGACCTTGGTAATCAGATGCTTTCAGATCCCCTCATTAGGATTTTGGAACAATAGCTGAACCCCGGCTGACTAGGATCCATTTTTGTGTGGGCCCGGGTCGGCAGTTGCTTGCTGATGTTGGATTACCCGTGGAAAACGTTCTTCCACCTCAGTCTTTCAATAAACTGGTCGTGTGAAGACCGCCGTCACTTAATCGCGCTATGAGACAAGAATCTCAGCGAAGATCTTTCCATTTCCAGTCAAGAGTCATCTTTCAGTCAAGGAAGCGTCAGGCTCATCAGTCTAGGCCGCGACCCAGACGACCCAGAGCCTGTACATTTTCTTATCTGATTCTATGATGACGTGGCCTAATGCTTCTTACGATTGTTTGAGTCCCCTTCATAGGGTAGCTCGTGACTAGGCTGACCCAGTGCAGTGGACTCTGAGGACAAATGAGCGGGGCACAACCAAAAGCTCGGTTCTCCAGCCGTCTTCCAAGCGGAGATTACCTCACTCTCGCTGTATGGGCCGGAAAGAAAGATCCAACCGCTGAAGTACTGACAATTCAGATTCGACATTCTACAGGAAACAGCTGGGAAACCAGCGGCAGACTGGCCTTGTATAGAACGGGCGATGGCAACTATTCTCAGCTCCCCGAACGACAGCCTCCAAGAGAGCCTCAGGAACAGAGAACCACCGGCAATATCCCGGACGAAGGCAACATCTTCCCCTGACCGCTTCGCATTGAAGCGCCAGGCCATTCTTGGTTTTTCTAGGCCACGTGATTACTCCGTTGCCAGAGTGACTCTATGGTTCGATGTAGTCGAGGAGTGTGGTTTTTCGTCTTCTGGGGCTTTTGAGGCCTCTCCGCTTCACGGTCTCGAGGAGGTGGTGCATCTGTTGCTCTTTGCGTCTGCTGCTGTAGTATGCCTCGTCGACTGTGCCTTCAGCCATCAGCACCGTCACCTTCCCAACGCTTGTCCTACCGGTTCTGCCTCGACGTTGTATGGAGCGTATTTCGGATGTTGCCGTGGCGCCGAGAGCGGGGATGGATTCGTGCACTGAATGAGCCAATCCTGTGAGATGGCATGGGGCCTACTTGCTTGCGGCACAAAGCTGCACCTGTCTTGTGAGGAAGATGATGTATCTCATGACTACGGGACAGTAATCGGCGGAGGTTCTCAAACTCAATTGTCAGCAAGGCCCTTTTCTTCTAGCTCTTTTATGCGAGGATCGTCCTTGGGAGCCTTTGCTTTTACGATTTTGAGGTACTCAGCATGTTCTTCCCTCGTCCTGCGAAGGACATCGTCCCACTTGAGAATGAAAATGCCGTCCTTTTCAAGACGCTTAATTTCGGGGGTGAGCGTCGAATCCGTCCCGTAGTCGTATGCAATAAGATAGCCTCTGATGTCTTGCGGGTTGATGTTCTGTCCAAGGACTCCTTGAGTTGTGGTTGTCGATGCCCATGTGCGGAGGTAATCTACATAAGTCGCGATCTGACTCAACTCCTGTCTGCCAGCGAGTTCACCAGGTCTCTTCAGCTCGATGACAAGCACATCTCTGCCGCCTCTGAAGCACACAAAATCGGCCCGTCGTTTGCCTGCCTTCCCTTCGCCTGCCAGCCCAAAGTGCTTTTTCAAGAGTCTGTCAAGAGTGATCTCATGCTCCATAGTTTCGTATTTTGGTCCAAGGAGCCACGGATATTTCCGGAGATGCTCCTGCATGTCGGGCTTCTCGGGAACGCCTTGACGAATCATTCGCTCGAAGGTTCTAATGACATTGACATGAGCGACCACGATTTTGTGAACCCTGATCGCCTCTAGAACATCAAACGTTCTCAGAAGATCAAGTATGGCTACTTGGTCCTCGCCACCCATATCCTTGAGATTCTCCAGGAGTTCTGTCAACGTTTTGTCGGTGTACCCGTCAACAACATAGTCGAACACCTCAACGAGTTTTTGTGTCGTTATGGTTGGAACCTCTGCCAATTTCCTGAGAGCTTGGTTGAGTTCCTTTCGTTCGGCTGCTGGAAAATTCTCTATTTTCGTAATAAGCTCTGGATGTTGCTGCCTCACCTCCTTGATTCGAGCCTTAGCGCGTCTTTCGGCCCAGACCCTAAGGAGGTGCTTGATTTTCTTCTGAGCCCAATCGTAGAGAGGTCTGGCTTCCGGGTCGTTCCAGAGAACCTCACATCTGTTCGTACCAACGTGATCGCTGTCCTTTTCGAGTCCCGAATCCAGAAAATCAGCCGTGATTTCTCCTATGATGTACTGCAAGCCATGTTGACCAGTTGTTCCACCAGCAAGATCAAAAGCCCATGGCTCTTGGGACATTTTCCCATTCGTCAGCACGCTGATTCCCTGCAGTTCCCTCGTCTTGATCGGCTCCGGGGAGAAACCGATCCACCATTTGATGATTCCAGGAGACAGCCGAGTTATGCCGAGGCCATCTTGAATGGCTTCTACGTCATCCTCAGCTTTTTCAGGAAAACGAAACTGGATCTTCACTCCAAGTTCTCTCTTCAGCAGTCTTCCGTTAACATAGACTCTGAATTTGTCTGACAAGACCGTAAAACGAGCTGCCATGCTCCTTAGGAACTGATCCTTGTTGACCGTTATCTCTTTTGAAATGTCGCGCAGGATTACCGTCGTACCGCTTCGCAACTTCGTTCTTACATTGTCGGCCAAGATTTTCGGATAGTACGTTTCTCCTTGGTTGAGCTTGTCGATTTCCTCGAACTTCATGACGAAGTGCGTCAGTCGGCTTTTGTGTACGGTCTTGATTTCAATTGTGTTCGCAATGCCGAAACATGCGAGCTTGCCGAGCCCCTTATGAGCCATGAGCTGTCTACCACTGGCGGAGACCCCCCTCCCTTCTGCAGCTCGCCTGTTCCGTCCGATTACTAAGTATTTGTCGTTGCACTCATCAAATGTCATTCCGGTTCCGTAATCGGTTACCACAATTTCGTCGCGGGTCTTAAGTGGCCTACCGAGCGGTATCTTGACACGTACCTTCTTTGCATCCGCGTCCCAAGCATTGGCAATCAGTTCTGTCAGGGAGGTTATGGGTCCACGGTACATTTTGAGACCGAGGTGGTAGACAATACCTCCTCCGGCGTACTTCATCTCCAGCCTACTGGATTGCAGGAATTCCGCCTCCTGAATACGTACCTAGTACGCAAAGTCTCTGAAAGCCTTTCCCACTTTGTCTAAAGTTTCGAGGATACATTCTTGATTCTTTCCGTACACTTAGCGGGTCGCTTTGCTATCTGGTAATCCCAAAACCGCATCACGTGATATCCTTGCGCGCGCAGAACACTATTGACTTGTCGGTCGCGTTTCCGGTTTCGGGCTATGTGTGTGATCCAGTACGACGAGTTTGAACCTCTCGCTAACTGTGCCTTGAGCTTCTTCCAATTCCTCCCGTGCCAGAAGCTGCTATCGCAGAATACTAGGATATTCTCACCAACGAGGAAGTCCGGATTCCCGACCATTCTTGGATGCATTTTGAGAGTAACGCCCGCTTTGCGTAGGGCCTTTTTCATGGCCAGTTCAATCCTAGTGTTCCTGCTCCGTATTCGAGACATGATTAGGCTGCGTTTTGCTCTGGAGAACTTATCACGGCGCCGCGGCACGGCATGTCGCCACAAGGATCTGTAAGGAAGGGCAAGGTCCAGATAAGCTAAAGGAATTGGCCGGGGGTATTGAGAATGCGGTTCCACTTGTCTTGCCAAATGGGGCAGGGCGCTTAGAGGTACTTGCACACTAATGCCAACACACGTTATCCTACAAACACTTGTTAGCGGCTCTTGCCAGGACCTCGGACAATCCTAACGGCATCGCGTTGCCGATCCATCGTCCTATCTCCTCCTTGCTCCCTCGCATGCTAAAGTCGTCAGGGATTGTCTGCAGCCGAGCCGCTTCTCGAAGTGTGATACTTCGATCCTGGCTTGGGTGCACGAAACGCCCACAGCTTGGGGTGTGGCTCCTGGTCGTAATCGTTGGGGAGGGCGTGTCCCAGCGCATTCTGCCATAGATGCTCCCAGCGCCGCTAGCCTCATTCTCGGCGAGTTTCTTGTGGCACGGTAGCCAGAGTCTTCGCGGAAGGCTTCGACGCCCTCCGCCGTCATGCGGTATACTACTTATGACTTGAAGAACAGTCTCCGAGTGTGCAGAGGCTTGATGGAGATGATCCGTTTCACACTTCTGCCCTGCCTTAAGGGGAGGCAAATCGGAGATCGCGTCCCTTACCGTTCTCCATAGAGCCTTTCCGCCAGCAGCTGTCGGATTCGAATGAGTGTGTTGCGGAAGCGATGGGGTGCCTTCCCTGCTTCCTATAACGATCAATCTATGTCGATGCTGAGGAATGCCAAAATTCGCGGCGTCCAAAACCCCGAAATCATAACGGTAGCCGAGCCTTTCCAGTTGACTTAGAAAGTCGTTCAGAAATCTCCTGTTGGTTCCGAATGTCAACCCGCGAACATTCTCAAGAACAACAACTCTCGGCAGAAGGTCCTCAATATGTTGTGCAAGCACGCGGAGCAACGATTTCCTGTGATCCCTCTGACCCTCCTGAAGCCTTGTTCTTCTAAGCGTTGAAAACGCTTGGCAAGGTGGACAGCCCGTGCACACGTCCAGCTCGCCACGCTTCAAACCTGTTCGCTTGAGGATGTCGGCTCCACTAATACGACGCAAGTCGGCAACTATTGGTTTGAAGCAGAGGTTCTCCTCGTAGATAGCGCAGGCGCCCGCGTCTATGTCTACGGCCGCGATAATCTCAAAGCCCACTCTGACGAACCCTAGGGACCCCATGCCGATTCCACAGAAAAGGTCCACCAGTTTCGAGGTCATTTCGCCCGACCGGGTTTCTGTTGGGTCCATACTACTCGTGTTCGACGTCTTAAAGACTACTCAAGAAATGCCAGCGCGGGGCCCCTCGCCGCTGACCTGCACTTCCTCGCCAGAAATCGGCGGAAAGACACAACTAAACCGGAGAATCTTCTCAGAAAAACATGCAGATTCTTCGGACGCAGTTCTCGTTATGTTTGCTCACAAAAGGCGGCGTGTTGGCACGCAAGATCCATCTTGTCTGCACACACACGAAGCCACTCCCCGACGACGATTGAAATCTGGGTGCCCGTACCAGCGTCCCCACACACATCAAACGTGTGGGAACGTGCCGGCCCGACGAGCGCGCCAAGAATCACACACGAAAGCGACGACGGATGACGCTTCAAACCACGACGCCCAGACCAAGAGACACGCACTCTAGGCGACAACGGCTCGACCTCCCTAGCCTCTATCTGGCCCCAGATGAATGTTAGGTACCTTAAGTAGACCGGGTCCTGCCCGCTGCCACCGAGACACATCTAAGTTGCTTCGGGCCACGATCACGACTGCAGTTTCTGTCTCTGGCCCCTCCTCTCTAGCTCAAGCAACCCCTTCAGGTTCTGTCTCTCCCCCATAAGCAGGCCCAGTCTTTCCTTGGAGAGCGGAACCTTTGCCTCGTGGGCCTCTGCCAACATGGAGAAGAAGTTGATGGCCGTTGCAAGATAGAACGCACGGCCACTGGAATAGAAAGACCGAAGGCAGAGGATGCAAAACTTGCTATCGAAATTGACTTCCAGCCAGACGCATTGAAGTTGAGTGGCTCTCTTGGGAAAGCTGGCTAGAGAAGGAGCTCAAAATGGGGCGATTGGAAAGTAGCCCCACCGTCTATTACAATTAAGTCCCACCGGCCCCACCATATCGTATTCATGACGAGTACACTCTACATCAAAAATAGAAGAAAGGAAAAGACCGGTTGTTCCCCAGAGCAAGCTTACGCTTTGTCTTTCAAGGCGTCAAGGAATCTTCCGAGTTTTATCAAAACGTAGAAGACACCCACAGTCACCAGAAGTATTGAAACTGCCGTAATCGCTCCGAAGATGAATGAATCGGCCATCATGATGCCTGAGCCTTGTCGAGAGAATCCTGGCGCTGCTTGCAGAACGGAGTTGATAGCGCTCATTTCTATTTCTCACCTCTTGAGCGAGGATTTGGTCGTCGATTATTAGCGGTTTTTTCAGAATTCTACTCAAATCTCTTCAGAATTCACGAGGGTAAATGCGATCTGGGTGAGCTCTCCTGTGGGAGCAGGATGTACACGCTAGGCACGTCGAGTGCGTTTCTTCCAGTCGCTCATGGCTAGTCTAGACCATGACGGGAAGTCAATGCTCTCGAACAAACGTCTCCTGCGCAAGATCACGTCTGTGGGGTCATAGCTTCGCATGAAATTGACTTGGGCTTTTGTCGGAGGTTCAACAGTTGCTATGTGCTCGGCCACGCGTAGGTTCCAGCTGATCTCTTTCTTGACTTCTTCCACGCTTACGCCGGGGTAAAGGTGGCTCAGGTACATCTCTTTCGTATCTTTGTCGAATCTGAAGATCGCTCTATCCGTTATTACGGCCACGGGCCCTCCGCCCTTCAGTCCCGTTTGTCGTCGTGATTCGTAGCCATCAACATGTCCGGGAGACGTTACGTAGTCTACACGAGGCACAAAGCGTCGTTTCTCCAGTCTGGCCATGATCAACAGGCGCCCGGCAGATGAGGCGATGTCATTCGCTCCGCCGCTGCCTGGCAGTCGAGCCTTGGGATTCTCGTAAGTGCCGTTGCCCAGAATTGCGGTTGAATTGACGTTACCGTACATGTCGACTTGGGCGCTTCCGATTATCCCTATGTCACAGTAACCGTGCTGGAGATCGCTGAACGTGCGCCATGAGCTCGTTACGTATGGCGCTCCAAAACCTAGCACGCTGTCGCCAACGTCGGTGCATGCCACCGGTGGGTGGCTACCGAGATAGCCACCCTCGAACATGAGCACCGCGTCCGGGGCGTGCGAATGAATTGCAAGGAATCCCGCGATCATAGGGATTCCAATTCCAACGAAGACTTTGTCCCCATCTTTGATTTCTTTCGCGGCAAGAACTGCCATGAGTTCGGCTGGGCTGTAGTCCTTTGCCATTCCTTCGCTTGGCATTTAATCACCCTTGGACTGGGATCTTGTTGATCGCTCGCTCCATCTTTGTGAGCTTCGAGAGTCTCTCCTTTCCCACTTTTCGGCAGTAATCGTTCTGATCTTCACAGCTCAAGATCCATTCATCGATCCACTTCAAGAAATCGGGCCGCGTTTCGTTGCTCTTTGCGTAATCTCTTTGGAATATGATATCATGATAG
>Ga0315295_10001742_pt1 | contig 18593 bp, 17 predicted proteins | sample YL17G14_0_MG_FD_204453 | JGI IMG/M metagenome (GOLD analysis project Ga0315295, IMG submission 204453) | Sediment microbial communities from Yellowstone Lake, YNP, Wyoming, USA - YL17G14_0 | ecosystem: Environmental > Aquatic > Freshwater > Lake > Sediment | place: USA: Wyoming | collected... | reverse complement strand
CAAGGCGCGCGATCGCCTTGCCTGCCCTGAGTCGCTGGGCTGCCCTGGGATCGACAGACGCCTGAGCCCTTTGTTGCTTCGGCGCCCTCCCCCAAGCTCGCGCTCGGGCCCGCCTGCGGGCGTTGACCGGGACGAGCCCGATCCCTTCCCCGCCTGCGACGAGAGCTAATCTACCTCCGGGAGAGGACCACGCAAGCGCCGGATTTGCTTCGGGTTACGCGATTTCGATGTGCGCAACTTGTGGAGTCGAATCGCCGCTCCGCCAAGGAGTTCCGCCGGCTTTCCCCAATTTGTCGAGATGTTGATTCACACTGATGTGGAGCCCTGTCGGCTTGCCGCGACTTCCTGCGAACGCTAGACTCGGGCGCCCTTCACCGGCAGAGGCCGATGATCCGTCCGATTTCGCGCTCGCTCGCCGCCCTCGCGACCCTGCTCACGCTCGCGCCGCTCTCGCTGGCCGCCCAACAGCGCGGCGCACCCGCTCAGCGTGTCGCGTCCGAGATCAGGGCGGAACAAATCTGGGGCCCGCTGCGGTTCCTCTCCGACGACCTGCTCGAGGGACGCGCCTCCAGCTCGCGCGGCGGCGATATCGCTGTGCAGTACATCGCCTCCCAGTTCATGGCGCTCGGCCTCGAGCCCGCGGGCGACAGCGGCACGTACATCCAGCGCGTGCCCATCGTGACGCTCGTCCCGTCAGCGACGCTCGAGGTGGTCGCGGGCGCCGCCGGCCCGCGTGCGCTGCGCTACCGCGAGGACTTCGTCGCGTGGTCCGAGCAGGTCCCGGCGCAGGAGCCAGGTCCCCGCGCACGCGCGGAATGGCAATCGCAGGATCAGACGGGAGAAGTCGTCTTCGCCGGCTTCGGTATCACGGCGCCCGAGTGGCAGTGGGACGACTTCAAGGGAGCTGACCTGACGGGGAGGATCGTGATGGTGCTCGTGAACGACCCCGGCCTGCGCGACACGACGATCTTCCGTGGGAAGATCCTCACCTACTACGGCCGCTGGACCTACAAGCTCGAGGAGGCCGCGCGGCGGGGCGCGCGTGGCGTCCTGCTCGTCCACAACGACACAATGGCAACCTACGGCTGGCAGACCGTCGTCAACTCGTGGACGGGCGACCAGGTGCGCCTGCTCAAGCCGAATACGTCGCTGCAATGGGCCGGCTGGATCCAGCAGGGCGCCGCCTCCGCGCTGTTACGCGAGCACGGGCTCGACCTAAACCAGTTGATGGCCGCCGCGGCCCAGCGCGACTTCCGCCCGGTGAACACCGGCCTCACGCTCAGTGTGTCGGTGACCTCGACGGTACGCCGCGCACCCACGGCCAACGTCGTCGCCCGCCTGCCGGGCTCGGACCCCGCCCTGCGCGACGAGGTTGTCGTCATCGGGGCGCACTGGGACCACCACGGCATCGGCCGACCCGTGAACGGCGACTCCATCCTCAACGGCGCTCTCGACAACGCATCGGGCGTCGCCGCGATGCTCGCAGTGGCCGATGCCTTCGTGCGGACCGGTGTGCGGCCGCGCCGCTCGCTGCTCTTCGTGAGTTTCACCGCCGAGGAGAAGGGCCTGCTGGGCTCACAGGCGTTCGCCGAACAGCCGCCCGTGCCCATCCGGAACGTCGCCGCCATCCTCAACGTCGACGGCGCGAACCTCTACGGCGCGACACGCGACATCGGTACGCTCGGCGGCGACCAGTCCTCGCTCGGCCGGGACTTCGAGCGGGCTGCGCGCGCGGAGGGCCTGCGCGTGACGGTGAACCGCGACGCGCTCCTCTCGGGCAGCTTCTTCCGGTCCGACCACTTCCCGCTCGCGCGGGAGGGCGTGCCGGGACTGAGCTTCCAGAGCGGCGACGACTACGTCGGCCATCCCGCGGGCTGGGGGAAGCAGCAGCGCGACGAGTACAACCGCCTGCGCTACCACCAGCCCGGCGATGAGCTCCTGCCCTGGTATACGGTGGACGGCGCGCTCCAACAAGCGAGGGTCGTCGCCCGCGTGGCGCTGCTGGTGGGAGATGCAACGGAACAGCCGACCTGGAACCCGGCCTCGGAGTTCGGGGCGGCAGGCGCGCGGAGGCTCAGCCGCTAGCGGCGGGGCCGCCGCGGGGCAGGCTGCGGGGCGGCGACTTCCAGCCCGAGCGCCACCCTGACGCCGTGCACCTGGGCCTCGTAGGGTTGGAGTCCCCCGACTATCAACTCGCTCACAGACCGCGCGTCGCGTTTCGCCGCGGTGCCGGCTGGGTCCGCCCGGAGGCGGCGGGCCAGCACGCCAGCGCAGCGCGAGCCCAGTTGCGCGGTGCCCACCAGCCCTCCCCGATACCGCTCGATGGCCGGCTGGACGTCGGAGGCGAAGCACGCGCGGCAGATCCGCGTCCGCGCCGCTCGCGCCGCGACATCGAGTTCGCCGCACCTACGTTGGAGGACCTGCGCCCGCTCCACCGCCACCGAGTTGGGGCTGTTGAACGCCGCACGGCGGTAGAGATCGAGCGCGCTCCGCACTTCGGCGACGCTCATTCCCACGTCCGTGATGAACTGTCGCGAGACCGCAAGGGCGGAGGTGTCGGTGGCCGGCCGGGTGGCCGGCTGCTGCTGGAACAGCACTGCGGCGGCGAGCATGAGGACATTCATGGCGCGGAATCTAGCGGGGGAGCGGCCGGATATCGCCCCGGGGCCGCGCGTGCGGCCCCGGGTACGGTCAAATCAGCGGACGGCGGCGCCGGCGTAGGGCGGATTGCGCGGCAGGCCCGATGGCACCGGGAGCGCGCGCCCCTGCGGCAGGACCGCGTTCAGCGCGATAACCAGGGCGCGGTCGCGTTCGTGTGTCGTCCGCGCCTGCCCATACCAATCGGCGTAGAACCGTCGGGCGGTAGTCGCGTACTGCTCTGCCCAGGGGTCCCACTGCTCCGGCGCGGTGATCATGCTCGAGACGTTGTCGCACTCGGCGGTCGCGTCTAGTTCGGTGAGCGCGGTGTCGAGCGCGGCGGCCGCACGCTGCAGCGCGGGGTTCGCCGACAGTCCATCGAGTATGCTCTCCACTCCGCTCGCATACGTAGTTAGGTCGAAGTGCAGGTCGCGACACCGCCCCCACCGCTCGCGCTCGCGGGCCGAGAGTGAACTTGGTGCCGACGCGCCCGGCATCGGTTGACCGGACGTGTTCCGGAAGACGCCCCTGAGCGTGACGATCGCGGAATCGAGATTCTTGGCGAGTGTCCGCACATACTCCAGGCGCGCCGCGTCATTGCCTCCCGCGAACGGCGGCATCGCAAGGCCCGCGGTGAAGGCATTCGCTGCGGCGGTCGGGGGTTGCGTGACGGCGGCCTGCGGCGTCACGACCGCCGCCCCCGGATTCGTGGGCGCCGCCAGCGCCGCACCGGGATTCGCGGGCGTCACGCCGGGCCGGACCAGCGTGGGCGTGGGCCGGGCCCGCTTACCAGCCGGAGCCGGGCCGCCGGGCGCGCCCTGGGGCTGGGCGGCCGGCTGCGCCCCCGCCCTGACCGGGCATCCGTTCACGTCCACGCGAACACCGCGCGGCGTGTTCGCACAGCGGTCCTGTGGATTCGGCACGCCGTCGCCGTCCAGGTCGCCCGGATTCTGCGCGGCCAGCGGCAGTGCCAACCCCGCGACGAGCCAGGCGGCAGCGAGTGCGATGCGTGAACGGGTCATACCGAACAAATAACGCCTCACTCCGTGCGACGCTAGTTCGCGCACACCACGGGCTGCGTGATGTGTGTCACGGGTGCCGGCGAACCGGAGTGCCCCCGCGCAACGAGATGATACACCGCGCCGTGGATCCGGTTCGCGCGACTACGCTGCGCTCGCTAGTGTAGGCTCGACGCGCGGCACCCCCACCCCGCGGTTGCGACCCTACGAGGGCCTCCGCGCGCGTGTCGAGGTTGGTGCCGCGCGTCACCACACGCGTCGAAGCGCCGACAGCCCGAACGGCACCGGCCGCGGGAGCATAGCTCCACGCGGCCGAGTGTCCGCACGGGATGACGCCCGCTTCGAGGGCTAGCGGCGCTTCTTCGCTCTCAGCGCCTTGGGCCTAGACCGCGCGGACGGCTTCGCTTTCTTCGCCGCCTTGGTCTTCTTCGGGACGGGCCTCGCCTTCTTCACCGTCTTGACCTTCCTCGGGACGGGCCTCGCCTTCTTCGCCACCTTGGCCTTCCTCAGGGTGGGCCTCGCCTTCTTCACCACCTTGGCCTTCCTCAGGGTGGGCCTCGCCTTCCTAGGCACAGGCCTCTTCTTCGCCGCCGGGCGGGGCCTGTGTCTCGCCGCGTTGGGCTTGGCCGCCTTCGGCTTCGCTCCCCTGGGCTTCGACGTCACCCTCTTCTTGTGGTCGCGCGCGGCCTTCCGGGCCGCGAGCCGGTCATGCCGCGCCTGCGCGGCGCCCTCGACGTCGGCGAGCACGTGATCGTGCTCCTCATTGTTGATCAGGCCCCGGCGGAACGCGAACCGCATCAACTCCCGGGCATCCTTGAGATCGAAATCCCCTATTCCCGCGGCAGCGCGCGTCAGGTTGACCATCGCATCGGCAGCGGGGCTGCGCAGGACGGTCTTGATGCCGGGTACGGCCTCAAGGATGTTCGTGATGGTGGTGCTACTGAGTTCGGTGGCCACCGTTATCTCCATCTCCTGCATAGAGTTACATCACGCGACCATGGCGCGGTGCAGTGACGGTGTCGCGGGACGACCGGATTTGCCGGCTAACGTACTCTCTCGCGGGGGGGCCGTCAAGAAGAAGAGGCCCGGCAAGGACTTAGCTTGCCGGACCCCTTCGTTCGTCCGATGACCGGCGTCAGTTGCGCTGCGGGGCCGGAGGGCCCTGGATCGTCACGACGATGGAACAGGCGCCGCTGGGGACGAAGCCTAGGCGGCAGCGAGGGCTGCGCCCACGAAGACGGAGCGGCGGGGAAGTCAGAGCGTCGTCCGAAGCCCCAGCGATAGGCCCCATCCCGTGAAGCCGATGGTGGCGCCGTTGCTGACCACGTTCCCGGTGTCGAAGCGCAGAGTCGGGAGCAGTGAGAGCGACCCGGTGAGCTGCATCTGATAGCGCACGCTCAGGCCGAGCAACCGGCCAGCCGACTTCATCTCCGACGGCCCCGCGCTCTGCTGGCGGATCTCTAGCTGTGGACGCAACACATTGCGCCCCAGTTGGATCGAAGCCACGGCGCCCGCCGCGAGGGTGTTCTGCTTCTCGGTTAGGCTGTCGCGCCGCGTGAGTGTACCGGAGTTCCGGTATAGGTCCCACGCATAGAACGCGAGGCCGAGGTTGCCGAGCGGGAAGCTCCACGAGGCCTGCGTGATGTAGCGCTCGCCTGGCTGGAAGATGGAGGAGCCCCCGAACTCATCCTGGCTGAATCCAGAGTAGGTGAAGCCGAGTGAGACCCGGCCCTGGCCAACCAGGCGATCCGCCCCGACGCGGAACCGGAACTCGCCGCCCGCCCTGTAGCTGGAATCCACGTCCACGAGCGGCGCGTACGCGCCTGAGAGCCGGTAGCTGCCGCCGAGGCCCAAGGCCCATCCGGCGAACGGCACGGCGACCGCGATGCCGGAAGTGACGTTGGCGCCTGAGCCGAAGCTCGACACTGGGAACGGGATTAGATCGGACGCAACGGGGCCGGCCGCCCGATCTTCTTCGAAGGTCAGTTTGGTCTTGCCAGTGGGCACGTTGGCCGCAACGGTGAGCACCACCGCGTCGGGCACGACCTGATAGACGCCGCGCACCTGGAGGTCGGTGAGGCCCGACACGCTCGTCGAAGCGAGCGAATCAGCTTCCGGAGTGCGGCTGACGCGCGCGTACCGCACGCCGAAGTCGAAGGCCAGCCTCGGGCTCGCCGCCCAGATCGCCCCGACGGGCAACACGAGTTCGCTGATGCTCTTCACGCCGAGGCCTGCGTCGAAGCTCACCCCGCGCGTCTCCGGGCCCGAGAGGAACCGCACGCGGCCCACGGGGATGTCCTGCGCACGCGCAGCGAGCGGCGCTACCGCGAGCGCCGCCACCAGTGCGGCGAGGGTGCTGTGCCGGGCGTTCACCGCGGCCTCCGGATGACGATCACGACGGTGCCCGTCGCGGGACGCGGGCTTTCCGAGCCGGTAGCCTCGGCGGTCGTGTCGCGGTTCGGAGGAGGCAACGTCTGCTGCTGCGTCTGCTCAGTGTTCGTCTGCACCGTCTGGGTGGGCGTGACGTTGTTCGTGGCCTGCTGGAGCGCGTCGCGCCGCGCATCCTCCGTCGCGCCCGTGCCGCCCCCTTCGGCGCGCTCGGTCTGCACTACCACCGCTTCCACATGACCCGTGGTCTGCAGCGAGGCGATCGAGAGGTCCGAGGCCGCCGAGGCTCCCTGCGCCGCAGCGCGGAAGGATGGATCCAGGCGTGCCGCCTCACCATACGCGTCCCGGGCGCCGGCGAAGTCGCCGCGGTCCTCCGCCTCGAGACCTCGGCTGTAGGAGAGGAAGGCCTGCAGGTTCTGCGTCGGCCGCTGGTTGATGGCGGACTGCTCGGCGGGCGTGAGCTGGATGCCGAGGTTGCCGAAGATGGAGAGGACCAACTGCTTCTCGAGATCGAAGAGCCGGTCCAGGACATCCGCCGCGCTGGCCGAGGCCGAGACCCCTGCGCTCGCGACGTCCACCACCGCGGCGTCCACCCGCAGATTCTGCCCCTGGTCGGCGAGCGAGCCTTGCACGACGCGCGCGGCGCGGAGCAGTCGGCCGCTGCGTAGCGCCGTTTCCTGGCTCAGCCGCCCGGAGTCCGCGAGCCGCATCTCGTCGAGGATTGACTGCATCCGGTCCCGCTCGAGGACGCGGATCTGGCGGCTCTTCGCGAGGTCGGTCACCACCAGTTGAGCGAAGCCACGGCTCAGCGGGCGGATCTCCTCGTTCGCGCCGGAGTAGGCGAACGGCATCACCGCGACGGTGTTCGCCTCTAGTGGCAACTGCGCGAGCGTGGATTCCTGGGCCAGTGCGCGCCGGGCTTGGTACTCCAGTTCGTGCCGGCCGACCAGCTGGAGCCGCCGGCGAGCCGTCTCGCGGAGCTGACTAGTGCGCGCCGTGCTGACGACTTGCTGGTACGCCTGCCGCGCGGCCGGGAAGTCCCCGAGCGCCTCGGTCGTCATCCCGAGGTAGACCGAGGCGATGCCGCTCCGCGGATCACGCGCCACGGCCGTGTCGAGGATCCGGCGCGCATCGGCGAAGCGCTCTGCCTTGAAGTACGCGACACCGAGACGCGAGAGAGTCGCCGCGTCCGCGGGCCGCTGCGACCGCGCGGACTCAAGCGCGGGGATGGACTGCGGTGTAACGTCGCTGACCAGGAGGGCCCCGCCGCCGGCGCACGCTCCCACCGACAGGAGCAAGGCCAAACGGGAGAGCCCGAGGGCGCGAACAGATGCGCTCATTGGAAACCCACCTCACCTAGGATTGCGCAACAAAAGGGGTTGACCGGGAAAATGCACCCCCCGGCGCGGAGCTCGACAAGGCGCTCCACCGTGCGGCACGCACGCGTGGGAGACTGGGGGTGGACGGGACACGGCCGCCGTGATGGTCGTCACGGGCGGCCCGTGCGGAGCGCGCCCGCTCAGCGCGGCGTGGTCCGCCGCAGCACCCGCAGTTCGACTTCCGACAGGAGTTCGCCGAGGACCTTCCGCGTCTTCGCGTCCACGGGGACGTCGAAGCGCAACTCGACGCGATAGTCCTGCCGGTCGGTGCCACGGCCCGTGAGGACGAACCCGGCACCTGAGGCGCGCACCTCGTCAACAGAGACTGCGGCGATGGCCTCGAAGCGGTCGCCGGATTGGTCAGGACTCATTCGGCACCTCCACAGGGAGACTTATCCCCCGGCGGAGGTCCGTGCAAGCTGGCGCCGCTAGGGGCTCGCGGGAGGAACCTGCTGCGGGGTCGGCTCCCCGTCGTTGATGCTGCTGCCGGGCCCGCCGGGCTGGCCGACGATAATCGTGCCCTTCATCCCGAGCGCTTGGTGGGGCAGGCAGAAGTAGTCGTACGTGCCCGCCGGCACACCGGCGAAATTGATCGTGTACGTCTGGTTCGGCTGCGTGAACATCGGGCTCGCGAGGTCACCCATCCGCTGCGCCATCGCGCGGTTCAGCACTTCGCGGGCGCCCGTGGGGATGCGGTTCGGATAGAACTGCACGTTGTGCGGGCCACCGGACACGTTCACGAACTGCACGATGTCGCCCGGCTGGATGCGGATCCCGTTCGGCCGGAACAGATACCGGCTACCCTGCACGACCATCTCCACCCGGACCGTCCGGGGTGGGCGCTGCTGCTGCGGCCTCGGCCCACCGCTGAAGCCCACGGCGCTCAACGCCACGACCGGCACCGCAAGAAGGGACCAGCGCGTCATAGCGAACATACTCCCACTCAAGAGGATTGGGGGCCCACTGGATTCCGCCTACTACCCCGACCAGCCAATAATGTCGCCGCTTGGGGGGTGAAAGGTTCCACAGGGGTTCGGGGTTGGCAAGCGACGGCCGCGGAGGGGTTTGCGCACGACCAGCGCCCTCAATAGCTTAGGATATCTGGGAAGGCGGCGCCATCTCGGTTCGCCGCAAACGTCTATTCGAGGAGTACCAGCCGCACGTGGCAGGCGACGCGATACAGATGATGGGCACCATCACCGAGGTGCTCCCGAACACGACCTTCCGGGTGGAGCTCGAGAACGGCCACGCGATACTGGCGTACGTCTCGGGCAAGATGCGCAAGAACTACATCCGAATCCTCCAAGGCGATCGCGTGGCCGTCGAACTCTCGCCGTACGACCTCACTCGGGGTCGCATCACCTACCGCTACAAGTAGTCCCACACCGCGCTCCGGACCGCCCACTCCGAAGCCCCGTTGATGCGCCGACAGCTCGCCGTCGTCTTCACGATCGTCTTCATCGACCTCGTCGGGTTCGGCATAGTGCTCCCGCTGATGCCGGGCTTCGCCGCGTCGTACGGCATCTCTCCGGCGGCGATCGGTGTGCTCGTCACCAGCTTCTCCCTGCTCCAGTTGCTGGTCTCGCCGCTCTGGGGCTCGCTGTCCGACCGGATCGGACGCCGGCCCGTGCTCCTGATCGGGCTCGCCGGCTCGACGGCGTCCTACCTGCTCTTCGCCTTCGCGCACAACTTCTGGGCTCTGCTTGCCTCGCGCGTTGTCGCGGGCTCGATGGGCGCGACGGTCGGCGTGGCCCAAGCCTACGTTGCCGACATCACTCCTCCCGACAAGCGCACGCAGTCTCTCGGCATCCTCGGCGCCGCGTTCGCGCTCGGTTTCATCCTCGGGCCGGCGCTCGGCGGCGTGCTCTACTCGTACAGCCACAGCGCGGCGGGGTTCGCCGCGGCCGCCTTCTGTGGCGTCAACGCCCTGGCCGCGTTCCTCTGGCTCCCGGAGACCCCGCGGCACCTGGGCCGCCAGGCCAGGGGCCGGGTCCCCGTGAGCCCGCTCGCTGCGCCACTAGCCGCCACGTTCCTGTTGGTGACGTCGTTCGCGGTGATCCACGTTTCCTTGCCGCTGCTCGCCCAGCACGATCTCGGCTTCTCGCCGCGGCGGCTCGGGATGCTCTTCGCGTTCAGCGGCGTCATCTCAGCGATCGTACAGGGGGGGCTCGTGGGGCGGATCGCGCCGCGGTTTGGCGAGGCCCGCCTCGCCACCGTGGGCGCGCTGCTGATGGCCACGGGGCTCGCCCTGTTCCCCGGCTCGCAGCACACCGGCCATCTCTACTTGGCGTTGGGTCTCCTGTCGATGGGGTCGGCGGCCTCGAACCCCTCGATCCTCGCCGCCATCTCGCGCATCACGGCCCCCCACCTCCAGGGTTCGGCGCTCGGGTTCGCGCAGACGGCCCAGAACCTGGGCCGCATAGTCGGCCCCCTCGCCGCCGGCGCCCTGTACGGTGCCTACGGCCGCTCGGCCCCGTTCTTCGCCGGGGCCGGCATCGCCCTGCTCGGCGCCGGAGCGACACTCGCCATCCGTCACCGCCCCGGTCTGACCGAACGCAGCGCGGCGCCGGCCTGATCGCCGACGCCGCGCCCTAGTCCGTTCCCTTCGAGTCTGCGACTACTGTGGCTGGTGGCCGAGGCGTCCCCAGCGAATCGCTGTCAGGAAGGGCAGCACGCGCCAGGACTCGTGGTCGAACGAGTAGTAGATGAAGAGCGGGCGGCCGCGGATGACCCGGCGGTCCACGAACCCCCAGTAGCGCGAGTCGTAGGAGTTGTCCCGGTTGTCGCCCATGACGAAGTACTGGCCCGGCGGGACGATGAGGGGACCCCACGTGTCACGCGTGGGCTGGTAGGCCATGCGGTCCACGCCCGGCGCCAGGTACTGCATCTGCCAGAGCCGCATCTCCGGGTCCGCGGGGTCCGATAGGCTGTCGACGTGCTGCGCGTACGGCTCGACCTGCTGCGTCCCGTTCCGGTACAGGGCGCCGCGCCGCATCTCGAGCGTGTCGCCGGGTGTCCCCACCATCCGCTTGACCACCTTCACGCCGGACTCGGTCCTCGAGTCGAAGACCACTATATCGCCCCGGCGGGGCTCGCGCACCGCCGGCGTCCGCGCGTGGACCAGCGGCAGCTCGGCGCCGTAGAGCGCCTTGTTGACGAAGAGGAAGTCGCCGACGAGGAGCGTGCGCTCCATGCTGCTCGAAGGAATCCGGAAGGCCTCGACGAGGAGGGTGCGCAACACGAGCCAGATGACGAGGGCGACGGCTATGGACTTCAGCCATTCCCACGCCCAGCGCTTGAACGACTTCTGCTTATGCTGCGGCTGTTCCGGCTGCTCGCTCATACTCGGCTGCTGCCCGTCGTTGGCGTCTGAGCGTCCTGGCGCCCGCCCACTGTCATTCAAGGTACCCAGTCGGCGAGGAAGATGTTCGTCTCGCCCTGCGCTCTTCCACTACGGTTCGACGTCCAGGCGAGTTTCCTCCCGTCCGGCGAGAACATCGGGAACCCGTCGAAATCCTGGTAGGTCGTCACCTGCTCCAGTCCTGACCCGTCGACGTTGACGAGGTAGAGGTCGAAGTTGCGGCCGCGCGGGTTCGAGTGGTTCGACGAGAAGATGATGCGCCGGTCGTCTGGGGTGAGGTACGGCGCGAAATTGGCGCCACCCAGGTTCGTGACCTGGTGTTGGTTCGAGCCGTCCACGTTCATCACCCAGATCTCCATCCGGGACGGCCGGACGAGGTTCTGGGCCAGCAGCCGCCGGTAGGCATCGGCCTCCTCGCCTTCCGCCGGATGGAAGGCGCGGTAGACGATCGTCCGTCCGTCGTGCGAAAAGAACGGCCCCCCGTCGTAGCCCACCTGGTGCGTCAGCCGGCGCACGTTCGATCCGTCCGTCCTCATCGTGTAAATCTCGAGGTCGCCATCCCGCATCGACGTGAAGACAATCGTCTGCCCGTCGGGCGAGAGCGTCGCCTCCGCGTCGTACCCGGGCACGTCCGTGAGACGCTGGCGGTCACTGCCGTCGCGCCGGGACGTGAAGACGTCGTAATCGTCGAGGCGCCAGACGTACCCCTGCGAGTAGTCGGGCGTCGGCGGACAAGCCGGGTCCGCAGCGTGCGTCGACGAGTAGAGCACCCGCCGGTCGCGGTCGTAGAAGTACCCGCACGTCGTGCGCCCTATGCCGTTCGAGACCATCCGTGCGTTCGAGCCGTCCGCGTTCATGACGAACTGCTGGTCGCATCGGAGAGCGTCCCGGGTGGACTGGAACGTGATCAGTCGCCCGCTCGCCGAGAAGTAAGCCTCCGCGTTCTGCCCGCCGAACGTCAACTGACTGATGCTCCGCAGGTGCACCTCACCGGACTCAGGGCGGACCGGGCCGTAGGGGTTCTGCTGCAAGGGCGCCGCAGCTCCCAGGAGGACGGCACCCAATACGGCCGCACCGACCGCGCCGGCGGAGAGGAATCGGGATTTGTTCATTCGGTTAAGTTACCCGGGCCCACAAGTCTAGCGAGGTTCCTCGGTCACCCCGGCACACGCCGGCATTGCGACCGAGGGTGCCGCGAGCTGAGCTCCGCGGCTCTGGATCTCCAGGAAGCGCCAACCAGCGAGTTGTCCATCCGGTGCGGGTTCCTCCGCCCAGAGGCGCAACGCGCACGGTCTGATCGGGCCTCGAACGACATCCGGGGCGTTCTGCTGGTCGGTAGCGAATCGCCAGCCTGGCGCGCTCAACTCGAGTTCGTCCGTCATCATCCCGGACGCTCCGGGGATGAACACCGGGTAGGCGACCTCCGCGGAATCGGCGACGTAGCCGAGGAGATCCGGGAGGCCGTCACCGGTCACGTCCTCGAAAGCGAAGGCTCCGAACGTTGCTGCGGAGGGCATCACGGCGCTCTGGCCGACGGCTTGCACCTGCTGGCCGGTGACGGCCCAGAGGTCCAGGCGTCCCTGGACAACGCCCTCCTCCGTGGACTGCACGTCCACGAGCACGTAGACCAGTCCCGTCGGGGCAGACCACGCCCACGCGCCGGTGGCGCCGGCGTCGGTCGCAGTGTAGCGCGCGCGGACCTGGAGCGTCGCCGTCTCCTCTGCGTCGGCGCCGACACCTGCCTCGGCCTTCTCCTCCCCCTTGCACGAAGCGAGGGAGAGGAGGGCGACGCCAAGGGCTAGGGTACGAGCGGTGCGGCGGTCGCCGGGGGCAGCGCGGCGGCGCCGGGCCGGGTATAGGTGCGACGATACCATTGGTAGCTCGCGTAGACGGTCTTGACGTAGTTTCGGGTCTCGGGAATCGCGACACGCTCGACGAATAGGTCGGGGTCTCGGAACTCCGGCCAGCGCCGCCAGCGGTCGACGCGCTGGGAGCCGGCGTTGTAGGCGGCGATGGCCGCGTACACGGGGAAGGAGTCCACTCGGAGGCGGTCGGCGAGAAAGCGGGCGCCGAGGTGGAGGTTGAAGTCGGCGACGAACAGGAGGTCCGGGTCCCACGACCTGATCCCCAGCCGCTGAGCGAGTTCGCGGCCCGTAGCCGGCATCACCTGCGAGATCCCCCGCGCGCCGGCGCGTGAGACGGCGCGCGGCGTGAAGCGGGACTCCTGTCGGATGATGGCTGCGAGGAGCAGGGGATCCAGACAGCGCTCCGCGCCCTCGGCTTCGATGACGCCGCGATACGGGAATGGCAGGAGGCTCCGCGCCACGCCCACCGATACCCCGGTCCGCGCCTGGGCCGCCTCTCCCAGGCGAATCGCCTCCCGCGCGAACCCCGCCGCCCCCGCCGCCCCCGCAGCGGCAACAAGCAGTTCTACGGAAGCCGTCGAGTCCCCGATCCAGCCGAGGGCCTCGGCCCGCGCCTCACCCTCGAACCCCACGCTCGCAAGGAGTTGAATCCGCTCGCGGGCCCGGACGGGCGGGAAGCTCCCGGGCCGCGGCGGCGCCGGCGCCGTATAGACGAAGAAGTCCACGGTGTCGCCGGTCAGCTCGCGGGCGCGCAGCCCGTAGTAGCTGAGCGGCTCCCGCGCGGCCATGCGCCGCAGCGCGATTGGACCCAGGCTGTCTCCTGCCTCGAGCCGCAGGCGCGCCGCCCAGAACCGCGGCGCGGTGCCGAGGAGGCTCGCGCTATCGCGGGCAAGCACCTCAGCGAACACCGCGCCGGCCGTGTCCGCGCGACCCTGGGCGACGAAGGACAGCCCGAGGCGGAACCGGGCGACGTTCGTCGCTGTCGCGTCGGGGAATCTCCGCAGCAGCAGCCAGTATCGCCGCAGCTCCGACGGGGTCTGCACGAGGGCGCGGTCGTGTTCGGCCATCAGCATCACGGCCTTGGCGACGTTCGTGTCACCGGGGAACGTGCGGACGGCTCGCGCGGTGACGCTGTCCGCCTCGTCCCACTGCTTCACGGCCGCGAGGACCGTCACCCGGCCGAGGGCGACGAGGCTCGCACCCCGCCGCTGCGCCCGACGCTCGGCGCTGTCGAGCGCCAGGCGTGCGGCGCGCGGGTTCCTCCGCTCGGCGTGAAGACTCGCCAGCTCGAGCCACAGCATGACGCTCGTGTCGGCGCGCTCAAGGGCGCGCCGCAGGTAGCGCTCCCCGCTGGAGAGGTCTCTGAGCACGCGGTAGACCCGCGCGATGCCGGTCAACTCGCGTACCGACAGACTGTCGAACCGCTCGACGAGGAAGTTCGCCGCGAGCAGCGCGTGGGGCTTGGCCGGGTCCTGCAGCAGGAGGGAGTCGGCGCGCAGGCGCGCCGTGCGCCGCTGGCCCAGCGCCCATTCGACGTGCGCAATGTCGAGGGAGCGCCCGAGCCGGCGGAATACCTCGAGGGCGCCGGCGAGGTTGCCGGCGTTCACCCGGCGCTGTGCCACAAACTCGTCCGCGCGCTCCCGCGTGCCCGGCGTGCGGGCGCCCGCAGCGGTCGCGAAGGCGAGGACTGTGTCCCTCTCCAGTTCGGCGCGGTGGAGCGCGAACCAGTCCGCGATCTCCGGCACCGCCTGCGCGGCCCGCCGCCACGCGACTTCCGCCGAGTCGATCCGCCCCAGTGCCTCGAGCGCGATCGCCCGCCGCACCAGCCCCACGGCCCTCATCGCGGGGGGCGTCCCCGGCAGGTCCGCCAGCCGGCGGTAGCGGCTCTCTGCGGCCACCCAGTTCTCGAGCCGCTCGGCCGCGCTCGCCGAGAGCAGCACGGCTTCGGGGACGCTGTCGGCGCCGCGCGCGCGCCGCAGGACCTCGTCGACGTCGGCCCATCGCTCGAGACCCGCGCGGATGCGGGCGTGGAGCACAGCAAGTCCCACGGACAACGCGCGCGGAGGCCGCGGCAGGACCGGCGCCGCGCGCTCGGCGTGCCAAAAGCGGCCGAGGGCGAGGAGGCTCTCGGCGCCGAGCGGCGCCGGAGCGGGACACGGCGGAGCCTGTGCGCGCAGCGTCGGAGCGGCGGCACACACGGCGAGCAACAGGAGAAGGGCGCGCTGCACGGCTACTGCTTGCGCGCCACTACATTGAGGCGCCGAGCGGCCGGGTCCCACTTCGGCCGACCCGCCCGCTCAGCCATCTCCCACATCGCGAAGAATGCGAGGCGCGCCACGCGGGCCGCCTTATCGGCATCCAGCCGTGCGGGCTCGTCGCCTGGCGCATGGTAGTCCGGGTGGCCGCCCGTGTAGAAGAAGACGTACGGCACGCCCTGCCGCTGGAACGGGAAGTGGTCCGAATCCCCCGGCGTCTGGGGCCGGTCCTCTTCGTCCGGGCCGACAGCCAGCCCGAGTTCGCCGTGCTGCACGGCCAGCTCCCGCACGAGGTCGCTGATCGTGCTCTTGCCCCAGCCGTTCAGGTACACCGAGTCCGGGCGGTTGCGGCCGATCATGTCGAGGTTCACGAGGGCGACCAGGCTGTCGAGCGGCACGGAAGGGCGGGCCACGAACGCGCGCGACCCCAGGAGTCCGCGTTCCTCGCCGCTGACGGTGAGGAAGAGGATGGAACGCCGTGGCCGGACCGTCTGCGCGGCGAACGCCTCGGCGAGTGCCAGGACCCCGGCCGTGCCCGACGCGTTGTCGTCGGCGCCGTTGCACACCGAGTCCGCGCCCAGGGCGGAACAACTGCGGTCCCTGCCGGCCACTCCGACGTGGTCCATGTGCGCGACCACGGCCACGAACTCCCCGCTGAGCGCGGGATCGCGGCCGCGCAGTAGGCCCACGACGTTGGGCGCCGTGCGGCGGCTCGCCGCCGCGGTGTCACGCCCGACGGTGTAGCGCTGAATGTATGCGCCGCTGTCGCCGGCCGGGTCGAGTCCGGCGCGCGCGAACGCCGCCGCCACGTACCCTGCGGCCTTCTCGATCTCCGGGCTCGGCGTCGCCCGCCCCCGCATCGAGTCGTCGGCGAGCGCGCGAACGTGCCGGGCCATCAACTCCGCCGTGATGCGCGAGGGGTCCTGGGCGGCGAGTTGCTGTGGGCAAGCGCACGCCGCGAGGGCGCAGACCGCAGCGCACACCTGAAGGCGAAGGGAGGAAGGCGTCGCCACCACGCTGATCAGCGCTCCAGAACCGCGACGCCTCGCGGCCCCGCGACGACAGCGACACGGGCCATCCCGAGGAAGAGGCCGTGCTCGACGACGCCCGGCCGCCGGGCGAGAGCGCGCGCCACCGCCCGGGCATCGGGGATGCCGCGCGCGAACCGGCAGTCCACGATGTAGTGCCCCTCGTCGGTCACGAACGGCTCGCCGTCCGCCGTGCGCCGCAACGCGGGGGTCGCGCCGAGGCGCTCGAAGAAGGGAAGGTGCGTCGTCCACCCGAACCGCACGACCTCCACGGGCACTGGGGCACGGGTGCCGAGCTTCCGCACGCGCTTCGACGCATCAGCGATCACGACGAAGCGGCGGGCGGCCAGCGCCACCAGCTTCTCGCGGAGCAGCGCGCCTCCGAGTCCTTTGATGAGGTCGAGCCGCGGGTCGATCTCGTCGGCCCCGTCGATCGCGAGCGCGAGGCGCGGATGCTCGTCCAGGGTCGTGAGTGGAACGCCGAGGACGCGGCAGCGGGAGGCGGTATCCTCGGAGGTCGGGACGGCGCGCACGTCCCGCAGCGCCCCGGAGGCGAGAGCCTCGCCCAGTAGTTCCAGCAGGGGGCTCACCGTGGAGCCGCTGCCGAGCCCCACCACGGTACCGCTCGCCACATAGCCCACGGCCCGGCGGGCTGCGGCGCGCTTGAGTTCGTCCAAGGCGGGTGCCATACGCGTTACCTAAGATGGCGGGACGGCACGTATGGCGACAGCGGCGCCACCACGCGAGCGAGCCAGACGTACGTGGAGTCGGTGATCGCTCTCAGGAGCGCAGTGTCGTTCGGCAGCATGTGCCGACCACCGAACCTCAACGACCTCGTCGGCCCGTGCGCCGCGCGCGCCAGCGCTTCCACGGATGCGCGTGGGACACGCTCGTCATCGGACGAGCCGATGAGGAGCAGTGGCCGCGGTGCGATCCGCCCCACCGTGCGCTCGGGATCCAAGTCCCGCAGGAGCGCGGCGGCCCCGCGGGCGGCCAGGTCGCGCAGCCACCCGGCGCCGATCTTCCGCCGCAGGTTGGCCTCGAACAGCACGCCGAAGTTCCCCCCTCCGTAGACCAGCGCCACGGCCGCCACGCGCAGGTCCGCCGCAGCCCATGCCGCCACGAACGGCACGCCGAGACTCGCGCCGATCGCCGTGAGGCGACGCGGGTCCACCTCCGGTTGCGCCACGAGGAATGATGCCGCGAGGGCCAGCGCCTGCGGCGTGGCCAGGACCTCACCGCGGATCGCGGGCAATCGCGGGACCAGGCGCCACAGGGGGAGCCTCGAGGGGTCAGCCCAGGGATAGTCGCACGCGAGGATCACAACGTCGTGCCGCGAATCCACCACCGTCGCAGCGCGGCGCCCAGTGCCGATTCCTCCCAGGAGGAGGATGGCTGTGCCGCCACGTCGACTGCTCGGGCCCATCGGCCGGCGGAGCACGCACTCCACGCGTCGACCCGACCGGCTCGTGAGCCGCACACGCTCCAGCACCGTGCCGACCTGCGTGGGGTCTTCCCGCCAGCGCGTCACCGCCGCGAGTTCTCCGTAGGCTGGCGGCCTCCCTCCGGCCAGCCACAGCGCCGTCACCGTAACCAGCGCGGCCGCGAGCCCTGCCAGGCCGATGAGCGTTCGGAACCGCCGTCGCATCGGCCGGAATCTGGAGGGTCTGTCCGGGCGGCGCGAGCGGTCGCCGCTACGAAAACGAGCGGCGAGCCCCGCCTGGAGCTCGCCGCCACCGGGCACGCGGAGGTCCGGCGATCGACCTCCCCTAAGTGCCCTTCTTCGCGGGGCAGGTCGAGAGGCCGAACAGGGTGTACACCGGGCAATACCCGGCCAGTGCGGTGAGGAGCGGGATGATGCCCACCAGCCCGATGAAGCGCAGGCTGCCCGACCCGAGCGCCACGTAGGAGAGGAGCGCGAGCCCGAGTACCACACGCAGGACCTTGTCTGTCGTGCCGACGTTCTTCTTCACCGTTCCCTCCCGAGAAGGCGATCCAGGTCTCAGTTCTGGGGGCCTCGTGCGGATGCCGTCCGCGTCGGGACCGCGCCATCATTCTACGCTAGAGCACAGGGTGGTGAGCCGAAAGACGCCAAGGTTGGGCGCATACGGCAGCCCGCGCTTCCTTTGGCGTCTGTTCGCCGTCCGCTGTGCGAATGGCCAGGGGCAGAATTGAACTGCCGACACCGTGATTTTCAGTCACGTGCTCTACCAACTGAGCTACCTGGCCGCGAACGCCAAAAATAGTAGCTTAGGGTCACATGCGCACCTTTCCCAACCTCGCCGTCCTCACCCACCCGCTCATCAGGCACAAACTGACGATCCTGCGCGACAAGCGGACGCCCACCAAGGACTTCCGGGACCTGGTCGCCGAGATCGCGATGCTGATGGCCTACGAGGTGACGAAGGACCTGCCGACCGAGGCGGTGGAACTGGAGACGCCGCTCGAACGCACCACCGGCGCCCGCGTGGCGGGCAAGAAGCTCACTCTCGTGCCCATCCTGCGCGCGGGCTTGGGGATGGTCGAAGGTATCTCCCGGCTCATCCCCTCCGCGCGGGTCGGCCACATCGGGCTGTACCGCAACGAGGAGACGCTCCAGCCGGTCGACTACTACTTCAAGGCGCCCAGCGCGCGCGAGCAGCGCGACTTCTTCCTGCTCGA
>Ga0315295_10001741_pt1 | contig 18600 bp, 15 predicted proteins | sample YL17G14_0_MG_FD_204453 | JGI IMG/M metagenome (GOLD analysis project Ga0315295, IMG submission 204453) | Sediment microbial communities from Yellowstone Lake, YNP, Wyoming, USA - YL17G14_0 | ecosystem: Environmental > Aquatic > Freshwater > Lake > Sediment | place: USA: Wyoming | collected... | reverse complement strand
GGTTTTCTTGAATCTTCTGAAAGTTCTTTTAATATCTCATGATCAATTTTATCCATATTGTCATTATGTCAATATTTATATATAAAGCTTTCTATTTTTCGAATATTTGACGATTTTTTCGACAAAAAGTTTAATAATTAGAATATTTTTCCGACTTCATGCTTGAAGAGAGAGGATTGTCAACATGCCATTTCTCGCAAAAGATGAGAACTGTCATGAAAATCCAGCATAAGCTATTGGGCTATATTGGAGATTTTTTTGGGGAAAGGGGATTTCTTCAGTTTCTCCCCCCCATAATAGGGCCTGCAACAGACCCCGGGATAAGAGGGGCGCGCAGGATTGTTTTTGACTATTATGGGAAGAATTATTATGTCATGAGCAGTGCGATATTGTACAAGCAAGCATTAGTCACAGCCTTCTGCCATGATAATGATGTGAAGGGCATATGGTTTTTCTCCCCTAACATCAGACTAGAATCTCTCGAAACTGCCAAAACAGGCAGACACCTCACAGAGTTCGTCCAGGTGGACGTGGAGTTGCCCTACGCGAGTCACATTCAGGCCATAGAAGTGTGCGAGGAATTGCTCTCCTATGTGTGCAGGAGAGTTAGTGAGGAATGCCTGAAGGAGTTGGAGGGACTATCGCGAAGGCTTGAGGTTCATACCCCTTTTCCTAGAATTAACCATCATGAAGCCGTGGACATGCTCAAAAAGGAAGGCATGAACGCAGACTATAAAAGCGAAATACCCTGGGAAGGAGAAAAGAAATTATCAGAGATGTTTGAAAATCCTTTTTTCATAATAGATTATCCCAAAGGTTCCCGTGGATTCTATGACAAGGAGGATGGTGAAAGGGTATATCCTGATGGGCTTATAATTCTTCGAGACTTCGACATGCTTTACAATGGAGGATTTGGGGAAGCTGCGTCGGGTGCTGAAAGGGAATATGAGTACAGGAGAGTCATAGAGAGGATGAGGGAGGCAGGGGAAGACCCAGATACCTATGGGTGGTATGTTGAAATGCTTGCGGATGGCATCGTACCCTCTGCCGGGTTTGGATTGGGTGTAGAGAGGTTGACACGATTCATATGCGGACTGGAGAATGTGACTCATGCCAGACCTTTTGCCAAAGTGGCCGGCGTATTTTCAGCCTAATCACCAATCTTTATGAATCATGCGAGCCTTCACTCTTCATGAAGCTTGTGGGCATGCTCACCGATTTTGGGTTGGTGCAGGAGTATGTGGGTGTATGCAAAGCGGTCATGAAGAACATCTCTCCCCAAATCGAGTTCATAGACATTTCCCACAACGTAGAGAAGTTCAATGTCCGTGAGGGTGCCTTCATGCTCCTCAACTTCGGGAAGTATTCCCCCAGATGATATACCTGGCTGTGGTTGACCCAGGAGTAGGCTCTGAGAGAAACCCATTGGTCATTGAATCGGAGAGGGAGGATATACTCGTCGGTCCGGACAATGGGCTGCTCGTCCCCCTCGCGCGTTCTTTTGGAATAAGACAGGCAGTCGTCATCACCAACAGGAAATATATGCTCCCGCGGGTCTCCAAAACGTTTCATGCGAGGGACATCTTTTCTCCTGTCTGCGCCTACCTCACTTTGGGAATACCCGTAGAAGATTTCGGGGAACCCGTCAACGAATCAGAGCTCACCGACCTGAGGGTAGGGAATGTAGAATGGAAAGATGATGCCATTCAGGGACGCGTGCTCCGCATTGATGTGTTCGGGAACATTCAGACAAACATCGATGCCTTCCTCCTCGAGAGGGTTGGCATGAAAAAGGGAGACCAGCTTGTGCTTGAATTCTCAGACAGGCACATCATCATACCATTCGTTGAAGCGTTCACGGATGTTCCACCCAATGAACTCCTCTTCCACATAGATTCAGACGACTTGCTTTCCCTCTCACTCAACATGGGGTCTGCCCATGATTTCCTCGACATATTTGAGGATATGGAAATCAAAGTATGGGTGAGATAACCTCATTCCCCCTCGTCAAGCCTTTCCCTAAGTGCCTCAAGTTGCCTTCCCAATTCGGGCGGCAACCTGTCTCCGAACTTCCTGTAGTGCTCTTCTATTGTGGCAGCCTCTTTCTTCCACTCCCCGATATCAACCATGAGCAGATCTTCCATATCCGATTCAGAAACGTCCAACCCATCAAGGTCTATGGCACCAGGCGCAGGCAGATAACCGATTGGTGTTTTGACTGCCTTCCCCTTCCCCTCTATCCTCTCGAAAACCCATTTGAGTATCCTGCTGTTTTCGCCATACCCTGGCCACAGAAATTTCCCTTCCTTATTCTTCCTGAACCAGTTAACGTAGAACATCCTGGGGAGCTTATCGGGGGTCGTCCTCTTTCCCATTTCAATCCAATGCGCAAAGTAGTCGCCCATGTGGTAACCACAGAAGGGAAGCATGGCGAATGGGTCGCGTCTTAACTCCCCAACTTTCCCCGCAGCCGCGGCTGTGGTTTCACTGCCGGCAATGGAGCCGAGAAATACACCGTGCTCCCATGAAAAGGCTTCATGCACGAGAGGGACGACAGAGCGCCTCCTCCCTCCAAACAGAAATGCCGAGATGGGAACACCTGCGGGATCCTCCCAGTTTTTATCTATGACGGGGCACTGCCGGGCAGGTGCGGTGAACCGTGCATTGGGGTGTGCGGCTTTCCTCCCGCATCCCGGTGTCCATGCCAACCCCGTCCAGTCTGTAAGTTGCTTCGGTTCCTCAGGTGTCATCTGCTCCCACCAGATATCGTTGTCCGGTGTGAGTGCCACATTGGTGAAAATGCTGTTTTCATTGAAGGAGAGCATGGCATTGGGATTGGATTCCATGGATGTGCCGGGCGCAACGCCAAAAAATCCTGTCTCGGGATTGATCGCATGGAGCAATCCGTCCTTGCCCCATTTCATCCACGCAATATCGTCGCCTACCGTTTCCACCTTCCATCCGGGAATGGTGGGAATCATCATGGCGAGGTTGGTCTTTCCACATGCACTCGGGAATGCGCCCGTGATATACCTCTTCTTCCCTTCAGGTGATGTGAGGCCGAGGATGAGCATGTGTTCTGCCATCCATCCTTCCTCATGTGCGAGCACCGAGGCGATGCGGAGGGCGAAGCATTTTTTACCCAGGAGCGCATTGCCGCCGTAACCTGAGCCGTATGACCATATGGCATGCTCTTCAGGGAAATGGACGATGTATTTATTGTCCGGATCGCAGGGCCAAGGAACATCTTCACGGTCAGCGAGGGGCATACCCACCGAGTGCAGGCACGGTACGAAGGGACCATCTTCTCCCAAGGCTTCAAGCACTTTTGTACCCATACGCGTCATGATTGACATGTTGATTACCACATAGATTGAATCGGTGAGCTCGACACCTATGTAGGAGATGGGTGACCCAATTGGTCCCATAGAGAATGGAATGACATACATAGTCCGCCCCCGCATGCTGCCTGTGAAATGCCTCCTAAGAATCGCCTTCATCTCTTTTGGGTCCCTCCAATTGTTGGTAGGACCCGCATCATTCTGCATTTGTGGGCACACGAAAGTCCTGTCTTCCACACGCGCGACATCTGCGACATTAGACCGGATGTAGAGGCAATTGGGACGCTTATTCTTGTTGAGTCTCTGTGCAGTGCCGCTTTTCACCATTTTTTCGCTGAGTTCATCATATTCCCTAGTCGATCCATCGCACCAGTAGATGTTCTCAGGCTGGCACATGGCAGCCATTTCATTCACCCATTCACGCAATTTCTTGTGGTTTATGACAGTCATTGAAAGCCCTTCTTTGGTTCTTTTGAGCCTGCTTTGTATCATGCTTAAAAAGGTATGGGGAAATCTTAGAAATTAAAGTCCCCTTGATAAGCGACTTTAATTTTTTTAAGGATAAAGCCTAAAAGAAGATTTCTTCATAATAGGCAGGTGTAAGAATGGGAGAAAAAACTGTCACCGTTGGCATTTCAGGCATGACGTGTGCGAGCTGCGTCGCGATACTGGAAAAAGGACTCGGAGAGTTGGAAGGAGTCCACCACACCACAGTCAACCTTGCCACGGATAAAGCCACCATCACCTATAATCCCAACAATGTGAAGGTGGAGAATTTCATAAATACAATCAGGGAGCTTGGCTATGAGGTATCATCCCAAAAAATCACCATCCCCATTTCAGGCATGACATGTGCGAGCTGCGTTTTGACAATTGAGAAAACCCTACAGTCTTTGGATGGTGTCATGAGTGCTACTGCAAATCTCGCCACAGAAAAAGTCTCAGTCGAATATCTTCCCTCCCTCATCTCATTTCGTGACATGAAGAAGGCTGTGGAGGATGCCGGTTACACAGTTCTGGAACTGGAACAGGACACAGTCGATAGGGAGCGTGAGGCACGGCGAAAAGAGATTCAAACTCTTGAGAGAAAGCTCTACTTATCGGCGAGCCTGGGAGTTCTCATACTTCTTGGAATGTTTCAGGGATTCCTGCCTTTCCTCAAAGACATACCCAAGCAGACCATGTTCTACATCCTTTTCATGCTTGCCACACCTGTCCAGTTCTGGGCAGGAGCGCAGTTCTACAGGGGATTTTGGGGACAACTAAAACATAAAAGCGCTGACATGAATACACTCATCGCGGTGGGCACATCATCCGCCTATTTCTACAGCGTCCTTGCCACCTTTTTTCCCTCTTTCTTTGTTGCGGAGGGGTTGATGGCAGACGTGTATTATGACACCTCCGTTGTTATTATCACTCTCATCCTCCTGGGGAGGCTGCTTGAAGCCCGCGCGAAGGGGCAGACCTCGGAGGCGATACGAAAGCTTGCAGAGTTGCAGGCCAAGACCGCGCGCATTCTGCGCAATGGTGAGGAAATTGCCATTCCCATAGAAGACGTTCTCGTGGGAGATATTGTCGTAGTCCGTCCCGGAGAAAAGATTTCCGTGGATGGAGTCGTCGTCTCGGGCGGCTCCTCTGTCGATGAGTCCATGATTACGGGGGAAAGCATGCCTCAGGAAAAGAATGTGGGTGATGCGGTCATCGGTGCGACGATGAACAGGGCAGGAACCTTTCGGTTTGAAGCAAGACGGGTGGGACGCGATACGGCACTCGCTCAAATCATAAGGCTCGTTGAAGAGGCACAGGGTTCCAAGGCACCCATACAGAGATTTGCGGACAGGGTCGCAGCAGTGTTCGTTCCCGTCGTCATGGGCATTGCCCTCCTGACCTTCGTTGTGTGGTTACTTTTTGGTCCGACTCCTGCCTTCAACTTTGCCCTTCTCAATTTCGTTGCGGTGCTCATAATCGCATGCCCGTGTGCCCTGGGACTCGCAACACCCACCGCCATAATGGTGGGAACGGGAAAAGGCGCCGAGAAGGGGATTCTCATAAAGGGAGGGGAGAGCCTGGAGGAAGCCCATAGAATAGACACAATCATTTTCGACAAGACAGGAACGCTCACTCGTGGTGAGCCTTCCGTTACAGACATCGTTGCCCTGCGTCCTTACTCTGAGAGTGATGTGCTTTCTGTTTCTGCCTCATGCGAACATGGCTCGGAGCATCCCCTGGGCGAAGCCATAGTGGAGAAGGCAAGGGCACAGGGATTATCCCTTTCTGAGGCAGAGGAATTTTCTGCTCTACCGGGGCTTGGTGTGAAGGCGACGATAGGGGGCAGATTGGTTCTTCTCGGCAACAGGAAGCTCATGGATTCTCAAAAGATTGATGTGTCATCACTTGAGAGTGAGTGGATGCGCCTATCCGAGGAAGGTAAGACACCGATGTTTGTCGCCATAGAGGGGAATGCAGCGGGGATAATCGCAGTCGCCGATACACTCAAAGAGGGCTCGCGTGAAGCGGTGGAGGAGTTGAAACGGCTGGGTATTGAAATTGTCATGATCACCGGAGACAACAGGCGCACAGCCGAAGCCATCGCCCGTATGGTCGGGGTGACCAGTGTGCTCGCCGAAGTGTTACCCGAAGACAAGGCGCGTGAGGTCAAAAACCTTCAGGAAGAGGGTAAGACAGTGGCGATGGTGGGGGACGGCATAAACGATGCGCCCGCACTCGCGCAAGCCGACATAGGCATCGCCATAGGCACAGGAACAGACGTTGCCATGGAGGCGTCAGACATAACCCTCATCCGCGGAGACCTGAAAGGAGTCGTCGATGCCATTCGGTTATCCAAGAAGACAATGAGCACCATAAAGTGGAATCTCTTCTGGGCATTCTTCTATAATGTCTTGGGCATACCCATTGCGGCAGGAATTCTTTACCCATTTGCCCATATACTCCTTAATCCCATGATTGCCTCGGCTGCCATGGCTTTCAGCTCTGTTTTTGTCGTTACCAACTCATTGAGGTTGAGGAATTTCAAATGAAGATAAACGGAGGTGAAAAAAATGGCTGTTGATCCCATATGCCACATGAATGTGGATGAGAAATCGGCAAAGTGGAAGTCGGAATATGCAGGAGAGACATACTACTTCTGCGCACCAGGCTGCAAGAAAGCCTTCGACGGAAATCCGGAAAAGCATGTGAAGTAGATGGATTTTTTCTTTTTTGATTTCATTTCCCATTCTCCTATTGAACCAATAGATTTAAATTTATCAATTCCTTCTAATTTTCAACGATTTGCTGTAGATAATATGGAGATTAAAAATGCAAATGAAGGATTTAATAAATACTTTTCTGGTAAGAAAAAAGAAAGACGTATTTTAGTGGAACATAAGGATAAAAGTGGGGTGAGGGATGAAATAATAAATTGGCTCACCAATAATAATTTCCAAATAATAAATATTGAGGAGAATACAATTATCGGGAAGAGAAAAGTAAGACTAATCGGACTTAATATCCCTTCTTTTCCAGATATTATGTCAGCAGCTTACCTTTTTGAATTTTATCTACACAATATCGATGATAATGTGCTTATTCGAGGATTCTTTTCTATTGGAGGAGGTGATATAAGCGAAATCTATTTAAGTTCATTTGGAACTATTAGCATGATTGGATTTCAATTATATGAGAATGTGGTCAGATCATTAAAGGGTAGGAAGGAATTGCCAACTCTAATAATTTTTGAAGAGAAATTGACAATGGCGATTTTTAACCTATTAGGAGTAGGTATTATTATTCTTCTTATGGGCTTGATTTCTTCTCCTCTCATAATTTTCAATGATAGCAATCTTATATTAATTCCCATAATACTTTGTTTTCTATTATTGCTCCTTTTTATTATGTTTATGATACTTATAATAGTTGAAATGATGACTTTCATTGCTCATAGAATCAGGATTCGTTTTGATAATTATATGGATATGATTGATTTAATAGAGAAGAATTGAAATTGTTTAATAATCTCTTCACCCTCCTTTCTCCACCCTCACTGCAACCGTCTTATAGTTGGGGGTGCCAGTGAGGGGGTCAAGCTTGAGCGGTATGAGGCTGTTGACAGGGACTTCCGAGAAGTGATAGGGAATGACGACGGTGCCTCTCGAAACGTGTGCAGTAATCCTCGCCTTCACCTCGATGGAGCCCGCAGATGAGACTATTCTTATTGTGTCTCCCTCACCGATGCCAATCTCTTCGGCATCGGCAGGATTGAGGGAAGCCATGCACACATCTTCCATTTTATTGAGCCGCCTGGAGTTCCTTGAAAACTCACCTGTGCAGAAGTGGACAGGTGAACGGGCAGTGGTGAGAAGAAATGGGAATTGGGGTGAACGTCTGTCCTCCACAACCCTAAACTGGACGGGGAAATACATCCTGTACCTGGTCTCCTTCTCCCTGAAGCCTTCCTCGATGAAGGAAACATCTCTGTACGCTGGAATGATTTTTCGTATTTCTTCCTGTATCTCTCCTATGTGACTGTAATGCATGTCATACCCGAAGTACGCTGAGAGTTCACACAGCATGACCCACTCTGGCTTGCCCTCAGGTTCGAGGGCTTTGTGTATTCTTCTCACCCTCCCCTCTGCATTGGTGTACGTTCCTTCCTCCTCAGCCCACACGCATGACGGGAGGATGACATCCGCGAATTCGCATGTTTTGTTGAAATGGGAATTCACCACGACGACGAATGAGTCCTGCAACTTCCTCCATACCCTCCCAGATTCTGGCAACGACTGGGCAGGATTCATCCCAAAGAGGAGGAAGGCACATGTGTCCTCATCGTATGCCGTCTCTGTGATGCCCCTTCCAATTCCTTTGGGAAGAGGCATGTTCCATGATTCTTCAATTCGAATCTTGTCGTCCTCTGTGAGATTGTCTGTGAAGGAGGGATCGCACCCCATGTCAGGCGCTCCCTGCACGTTACTTCTCCCCCTCATGGGAAATACCTTTCCCCTCTTCGCCATGGCGAGGTTGATGCATGAGAGTGCGTTGTGCGTTCCATAGGAGTGCTGGGTCATGCCCATACCATAGAGGATTGAGAATCTCTGGCTTCCTCCCACAGCTTCTATGGCTTCCTCAAGCTTTTCTCTGTCACACCCGCACACATCGCGCGCCCTCTCGGGTGTATTCTCCTCGAGCACCGATACCAGTTCAGAAAAATTGTCAGCACCTCTGTCCACTTCGAACCCTCTCTTTATGATTTCGCGAAGTATTGTGTTTATGAGGTAGATATGGGTACCGCTGTTGACCTTTATGAATGTTGTGGCAAACTGGGAGGCGGAGTTGAATATGGGCTGTATTGAGATGATGTGGGCACCATTTCTTTTTGCCATAAGAATCCTATGAAAGGCTGCGGGATAGTTGGAGCGCGGGTTTGTACCCACAAAAAGTATGCAGTCGGATTGTTCAAGCTCCGCGAGCGTGTGGGGCATCACGGAGACGCCGAGGGTGTGGGTGAGGGAGAAACAGGAGGCTGCATGGCAGAGGCGGGCGCAGGTATCTATGTTGTTCGTCCTGAGTGCCGCACGTGCAAATTTCTGAATGACATAGTTGCTCTCATTGGTCGCATGAGGATTGCCCGTTACCGCGATTCTTTCACCATCAATCCCTGAAAGCTTCTCGGAAATCACCCTGTAGGCTTCCTTGAATGTTGACTGCACGAGGTCGCCTTCCCTCCTCACCAATGGTGTTCTTATCCTACCCGAATATACCATCTCGTGAGCCGTGAATCCGCGGAGGCAGAGCAAACCGGAGGAGACGGGGTCTGAGTTGTCAGGTTTTATTGCTTTTGCAATGCCATCTTCTACAACTATGTACATGCTGCACCCGCATCCACAATAAGGGCAGATTGATTTGACCTCCATAGCAGGAGAGTCATGAAAAGGGTAATAAATATTTGCATTTTTTTAAGCAATTTTATGTCTAAAAAGATTTATAAGTTGGCGAAAATTGACATTATCTTGATGATTCGCGGATAAGGAGGGGGCACATCTTTTCATGGTGACAAAGAGTCGGATTCATTGCCGAATGTTGCATCCTCTTTATCTTTTATGGATTAAGAAGGTGGTGTGCGTGTATGAGGTAGAGGTGACATTGAAGACAGGGATAACAGATCCTGAGGGTGAGAACATTAGAAAGACGCTGACTCTTTTGGGATATTCTGTGTCTTCTGTTTCTGTGGGTAAGGTTTACCGCATTGGGTTTGAGGGAAAGAAGGAGGATGTGGAGCAGATGGCGACAAAACTCCTCGCCAATCCCATCATCCATGACTTTGCCATAAGGGATTATGATGCGCGTTGAGCTCTCTGGCAACCTGGCAGAGATAAGCGAAAAACTGGGACTCGCCCTGAGTGAGGGCGAGATGAGAGTCATAAAGGATTACTTTGATAAGAGAGGGAGGAGCCCCACCGACATAGAGCTCCATGCCCTGGGTCAGGCATGGTCCGAGCACGCCTGCTACAAATCCTCAAAGATTCATCTCAAGAAATACATTGACATAAAGGCGCCCCAAACCATCCTCCTGTGGGAGGATGCAGGCGTCGTCGAATTCGATTCGGAACATGCCTATGTGGTTGCACTGGAGAGCCACAATCATCCCTCGGCAATTGAGCCATACGGCGGTGCAGCGACGGGCATTGGTGGCATTCTGCGCGATGTCTTGTGCATGGGTTCTCAACCCGTCGCACTCATCGATCCTCTCTTTTTCGGGCCTCTCGATTATGACAGACAGCTGCCCAAGGGAACCAACCATCCGCGCTTCCTCTTTGAGGGAGTGGTGGCAGGCATCCGTGATTATGGAAACAGGGTGGGCATCCCCACCGTGTCGGGCATGGTATTCTTTCATGAAGGATATATCGGGAATTGCCTCGTGAATGTGGGATGCGTGGGCATTGCGCGTAAGGATGAAATCATTCGCAGCAGAGCCGGTGCGGTGGGCGATGCATTCATTCTCGTAGGAGGAAAAACCGGTCGTGATGGCATGAAGGGAGTGACCTTTGCCTCACAGGAGCTCACCGAGGAGTCAGAGGACATTTCCCGCAGCGCGGTGCAGGTGGCAGACCCCATCACCAAGGAACCTCTAATACACGCCTGCCTCGAAGTCAATAGAGCGCGCCTCATATCGGGCATGAAGGATTTGGGTGGAGGTGGACTCTCCTGCGTCGTTGGCGAAATGGCGCTCGCGGCAGGGTTCGGTGCACGAATTGATATAGAGAATGTTCACCTCAAGGAGACAAACATGCAGCCCTGGGAAATCTGGGTCTCCGAATCACAGGAGCGTATGATGCTCACTGCCCCCAAAGAGAATGTAAAGCGAATCCTTGAGATTTTTGCATTATGGGACGTACCTGCCCGCGTCATAGGAGAGGTGGTTTCGGGCAATGTCCTTCAGATTTTCTTTAAAGGCGAGCTTATCTATGAGATGGAGATTCCCTTCGTCTCAGGTGGTCCCGTCTATGAGAGACCGTATGTGAAAAAGAAAGAGGGTGGTGGGATTTTCGATTTCGAGGAGCCGAAGGATTACACAGAAACGTTATGCAACCTTCTCAATTCTCCTAACATTGGCAACAAGGAATCAGTCATACGTGTGTATGACCACGAGGTGCGTGGCTCGACAATAGTGAAGCCGCTTGTCGGTAAGGTAGGTCTCACCTCGCACGGCGACGCCTCTGTGGTTGCGCCGCTCGAACACTCGTGGCGCGGGCTCGCGCTCACCTGTGCCGTCAATCCATCACTCTGCGCACTCGACCCCTTCTGGGGCGCAGCCTCTGCGGTGGATGAGATATGCAGGAACATCGTTTCCGTGGGCGGCATCCCGCATTCACTCGCAGACTGCTTGAATTTCGGGAATCCTGAAAAGGAAGACAGGATGGGAGATTTCGTGGAAGCCGTCCGTGGGTTAAACCATGTCGCCGCAGCTCTCACCCTCCCCTTCGTGACGGGAAACGTGAGTTTCTACAATGAGAGCCCCATGGGATTCGTTCCCCCTACGCCCACGCTTCTCGGTGTGGGAATTGTGGAAGACGTGAGAAAGTGTGTCACCGCTGATTTCAAGCATGAAGGTAATGCAATATATATCGTCGGCGAGACAAAAGAAGAGCTGGCTGGCTCGGAGTATTTCAAGAGTCGTGGATTGGGAGGCGGAAACGTTCCTCGGGTGAATGTCGATGTGCTCAGGGCATCTATCGCCGCACTCAACGAGGCCACAAGAGAAGGACTCATCGCCTCCTGTCACGATGTCTCTGAAGGAGGGATTGCGTGTTGCATCGCAGAAATGTGCATGGGGGGCGACATAGGCGCGGCAATTTCCCTCACACCGATGCGTCATGATATTTTCCTCTTCTCCGAGAGCAACACACGCTGGGTCGTTGAGACTACCCATGAAAGGCAGTTTGAGGAGAGGATGAGAACGCACGGCGTGAATTTCATAAAGGCTGGCAGTGTGGGAGGGGATACCATCTCATTCGGTGATACGATTTCTCTTCCTTTAAGAAAGGCTCGAAATGCATGGGGTGAAGCACTTGGTTGAAGTCTGCATTCTGCGCATGGAAGGCACCAATAATGAGTATGAGGTATTCAATGCCTTCAGGGATTGCGGCGCATTCCCGCATCTCGTCCACCTCAACGAACTCTCGCGAAGACAGAACCTTTTTGAATATAAGATACTCATAATACCAGGAGGATTCTCCGCGGGGGATTACGTGAGGGCAGGTGCGATTTTTGCCTCGCGCATAAAGGCGACACTATGGAAAGAGCTTACCAAATTTATAGATGAGGGATACCCCGTGGGTGGCATATGCAATGGGTTCCAGGTGCTTGTGGAACTGGGACTCCTTCCTGGAAATGAAAACAGGGTGCAGGCATGCCTTGCCACAAACGATTCCAATCGATTTGAGTGCAGACCCGTCTTCCTCGCCATGGAGAAAACGAACTGCGTTTTCACTAGGAAAGTTACGAAGGCTCTCTCTTTAATCCCCGTCGCGCATGCAGAGGGAAAATTTTTGGCTGAGAAAGGCATCGTCGAAAAGATGGAGGACAACAGGCAAATCGTATTCAGATACTCGGATGAGGGCGGAACGCTCGCAGGTTATCCATGGAATCCCAATGGGTCGCCCGGCAACATTGCGGGCGTGTGCAACCCAGTTGGAAACGTCTTCGGGATGATGCCCCACCCCGAGCGCGCTTTTCACCCATTCCTCGCACCGGATTGGACGAGATGTGAAAGGAGCGGGGATGGACGCGCCATCATAGAATCTGTCGTAGAGTATGCGAGAGGTCTTTGAATGTGCGGCATAATTGGAGTCTCGAGTCCTAAGGCTGCAGAGGAATGCTACCTCGGGCTTATAATGATGCAGCATCGCGGCCAAGACTCATGCGGCATTCTCTCCTTCGATGAGGACATCCATATAGAGAGAGGGGAGGGACTCGCCCAGGATTACCTCCGCCCGAGGCTCAAGGAACTTCCCGGCAACATCGCACTGGGGCACGTGAGATATCCCACAAAAGGTTCTGACATTCAGCGTGAAATCCAGCCATTCTTCTCCAACTTCCCCTATGGTGTGGGGCTCATCCACAACGGGAACATATACAACTATCCCGAGCTGAAAGAGGAACTCGCTGCACAGAGAAGAATTCTTTTTTCAAAGTCTGACTCTGAAGCGCTCCTCAATCTCCTCTGCCACTACCTCACACAGGAAGACATTTTCTCATCAATCGCCCATGTCATGCAGAAGGTTCGCGGGAGTTACTCCTGCGTGCTTGCCATACAGGAGGAGAATGCCATTGTAGGATTCCGCGACCCCTACGGCATACGTCCTCTCGTTCTCGGAAGGCGTGGACATGATTACTGCATCGCCTCGGAGTCTGTCGCCCTCGATGTCTCAGGTTATGAACTTGTAGGTGATATCAAGCCGGGCGAAGTCGTAGTGGTGAAAGAAGGGAAAGTTGAAAGGAGGGTTCTTGAGAAGAGAAAGCCGGCACACTGCTTCTTTGAATGGGTCTACTTCTCGCGTCCGGATTCCATCATGGAGGAAAAGAGCGTATACGAGGTGAGGCTCCTCCTCGGCAGAACCATTCAGTTCACCCATGAGGCGGATGTGGTCATGGCAGTACCGGACACCGCGCGTCCCGCTGCGCAGGGATTCTCTGAGAGGAACGGCATCGTGGAACGCGAGGGCATGATAAAGAACAGGTACATTGGACGAACATTCATCATGTCCTCCCAGCATGAGCGTGAGAATGCGGTCAACCTCAAGCTCAATGTCATAAAAAAAGAGGTGTGCGGCAAAAGGATAGCCCTCATAGATGATTCAATCGTCCGGGGTACCACCTCCAAAAAGATTGTAGCCCTCCTGCGAAAGCACGGGGCGCGAGAGGTGCACTTCGTCTCCACGTGTCCACCCATAAAATTTCCGTGCGTCTATGGCATCGACTTCCCCACCTCCGAAGAACTCATCGCGTATCGTAATGATGATATCGCGAGAAGTCTTGGAGCCGACTCGGTGACCTACCAAACGATAGAGGGGCTCGTCTCCGCCATTGGCATTTCTGATTTGTGCACCGCATGTCTCACAGGCGAGTATCCCACGGGGAATGATATGGCTTCTTTTTCCGGACTGAGAAAGAAAGAGAGACAATTACTGGAGGTATGACTATGGCAGGCATCTTCGGCATCTATGCATTTGAAGACATATGGAATGTATCACGGTTCGTGTACTATGGTCTACTCGGATTACAACATCGCGGGCAGGAGAAAGCCGTCATATCGGTGAGTGATGGTACCATCACATCACTCACAGGAGACGGCATGGTGCAGGAATCATTCTCCGAGAGTTCCCTCGCCTCACTCAAAGGAAATGTAGGCATTGGCGGTGTCTCCACACGGGACATCAACGGCTATGTGGGGCGCGATATAGTCATCTTCGTCGACGGTTCTCTCCTCGTCGATGAGAATCTTGCCCAAAGAATACTTGAGGCGACGCAATCCAAAGAAGAACTCGTCGAGCTGACAAAAATCTTCTCTAAAATCGAGGATGCCTTTACGATGCTCATTCTCACGCAAGACAAAATCTATGCGGCACGCGACTCGCTGGGTCTCAAACCTTTATGCATAGGCGGCATTGGATTTGACCTGGCGGTAGTCTCCTCTGAATCTTCTGCCCTCGATGTGGTGGGAGCAGAATACTCCCGAGACATTAAGCCCGGGGAGGTCGTCGTCATAGACAAATATTACATTCAGTCTGAGCAAAACAATTCGAATGCGAAGGCTCACTGCGGATTTGAGTATGTCTATTTCGCGCGACCCGACTCGTATATCAATGGCATCCCCATACACGAGGCTCGCTATAAAATAGGCGAACTTCTCGCACGCAGGAATAAAGTGGGGGCGGATGTTGTTATCGCCGTCCCCGAGACATCCATACCGTTTGCCATGGCGTATTCAAATGTATCGGGCATTCCCATAGACCTCGGGTTCGTGAGAACAGGAAGGCACACGCGCACAGCCATAAAACCCACCCAGATGGAGCGCATGATTGGCGTCCAGCTCAAGCTCAACCCCGTCGCCACGGCGATACGCGGAAAGCGCGTCATCCTCATTGACGATTCTGTCGTTCGCGGGACGACGACGAGGAATATAGTTTCACTCTTACGCAAGAAAGGAGCCCGCGAGGTGCATGTGCGCATAGGGAGCCCCAAGCTCATCTCCCCCTGTCCCTTCGGGACTGAGGTTCCTCCAAAAGACGAGCTCATCGCTGTGGAGAATAACGAAGAGGAGATTGCCCGCATAGTGGGTGCCGATACATTTGCCTACCTCGACATAGAAGACCTGAAGGGGTGCATTAAACTGCCTTTATGTCTGGGATGCTTCACAGGGGAGTATCCGGAGGTGACAAAATGAAATTCCTCATCGTCGGCGAAGGCGCGCGAGAGCATGCCATAGCTCAGAAGGCTTCCGAGACATATGACGTGTATTCGGCAATGGGCATTCTCAATCCAGGTCTGAAGAGGATTGCAAGAGAGTATGCCCTCACAGACACCCTCTCGCCACAGAAGGTCTCGGATTATGCCGACAAAATTAGGCCAGAAATTATATTCATAGGTTCTGAGGAATCACTGTTTGCAGGCGTCTCTGATGAACTTAGGAAGCGGGGGCACGTGGTCATAGGTGCCTCAAGCGCAACCGCCATGATAGAGAAATCCAAGGCGTTCATGCGCAGGCTCATGGAAAATCACAATATGGAGGGGAGGTTGCGATTCAAGACGTTTGCATCCCTCGAGCATGCCTCAAAGTATATAGAGGAGTTCGCCGGTTCGATTGCTATTAAACCTGCACGACAGGCAGGGGGAAAAGGCGTCAAGGTCATCGCCGACATGCAGGCATATTTGAAAGGAGAAAAGGCGGACGTGAAAAGGAAGCATGCCCAAAAGATTGTGGAGGAGAAAATGTCGGGCGACTTGAATGAGCAAGTTCTCATCGAAGAGAAGGTCGAAGGCGTGGAGTACACGCTCCAATGTTTCACAGATGGGCGTCATGTCGTCCCCCTTCCCCTCGTGCAGGACCATCCCCACGCCTATGAGGAAGACATAGGACCAGAGACGGGGGGCATGGGTTCCATCTCCGGAAAAGGCAACCTTTTACCCTTCATAAGGCAGGAAGAATATGACGGGTCACAAAAGCTCATAGAGAAGGTGCTTGACGCCATCCATGAGGAGACGGGCGAAAGATATGTCGGTGTCATCTCGGGACAGTTCATGCTCACGGACAAATGGGGACCCACCATCATAGAATTCTATTCGAGGCTTGGCGACCCCGAGGCTTCCAACATAATGCCATTGCTTCAAAATTTCCCTGAGATTTGTGAAGGCGTGGCACGACAGAACGTCTCTAATATGAAGGCAAAATGCGAAAATGTCTGCACCGTCGTGAAATGCGTCGCCCCGAAGGGCTATCCCAATGAGAGGAACATTGGGAGGGGACATCCCATAGTGGTCGATGAAAAGATACTCGACAAGTATGGAGCCCGTGTCTTCTTTGGCTCCGCATTTGAGGAAAATGGTAAAATATTCACAGCGGGCTCACGCGTCTGTGAGGTATTTTCTAAAGGAGAAACGATAGAGGAGGCAGGGATGACCGTGGAGCGTGCCATGACAGCGATTCACTCGCCCCACAAGCTTTTCTGGAGGCAGGACATTGCGACGCCTGAACTTCTCAGAAAAAGGATTACTACCGCAGATCTTGCCCGCGACATATACAACTACAGGCTCACCAAGGGGCTCATAGGGAAGACCATTGACTGGTTGCCTGGCATAGGGAGGATTGAAACATGAAGGTGATGCTACTCGGCTCGGGAGAACTCGGGAAAGAAGTCATGATTGAGGCGCAGAGGTTGGGGTTCACCACTATCGCGGTGGATCGTTACGAAGGTGCGCCTGCCCAACATGTGGCAGACAAGGCATACAGCGGCGCGATGACCGATGCAGGATTCCTGCGCTACCTCGTGGAGAAGGAGAAACCGGATTTCATAGTTCCTGAGATTGAGGCCATAAACCTGGATGCGCTTCGTGAGTTTGAGGAGGAAGGCATATTCGTCTCACCGCGTGCAGAGGCGCAGAGGATTGCCATGGACAGATTCAAATTGAGGGAAACGCTCCACAAGGCGAAAGTAGCGGTCTCGGCGTATCACTTCTGTTCCACCTTCGATGAATTCAGACATGCATGCAAGGACTTCAACTACAATTGTCTGAGCAAGGGACGGTTCTCCTCCTCGGGTCACGGTTCGTATTCAATAAAATCTGAAAAAGACCTGGAACATGCATGGGAAGAGAGGAAAAAAGCGCGCAAACCCACAGAAGATGTCATCGTGGAAGAGTTCATTCCCTTCGACGTGGAAGCCAACCAGCTCGTCCTGCGCGCCCTCGATGAGAATGAGAGGATGGAGACATTCTTCTGTAAAACCATAGGTCACTACCAGATTTACGGCGATTACCACTCAAGCTGGCAACCCATTTATCGAAGCGAAGAGGAGGAGAAGAAATTCGAGGCAGTGAAATCGCAGGTCTATGGACTCGCCCAGAAGGCAGCACTCGCCCTCGCTGGAAAAGGGAGGGGGATTTTTGCGGTGGAGCAGTTCCTCGATTTCGAAAATAAAAAAGTCTATGTCAACGAGGTCTCATGCAGACCCCACGACACAGGCATGGTCACATTCAAGACGCACTTCCCGGGCTATTCCCAATCTGGTCTTCACATTCGTGCCGTCACAAAGATCCCCATTGAGCCCAAGGTGTACAAGAAGGCAGGAAATGAGAGGATAATCCAATCCATAAAGCCCGGGGCATCGCATGTCATCGTGTCTCCCGTCTCAGGATGGAGCCCGCAATTCAAGGACAGGGAGAAGGCGATGGCGCATGCAGACATCTGGATTTTCAAGAAACCCTACGCTTTCCACGAGGAACACCATGGACGCAGGCTGGGTCTCGCCCTCGCCCTCTGCGATACCGTTGCCGAGGCTCTCGTAGAAGCTGAGAAAGCAGCCCATGCCATTCAGATAAGGACTAACGAGGAGAATTACAAAAAACAATGGTTGCGCGAAAAGCACCTGGTGTTTAAATGATTTTAATAATCTGCGGCTCTGAGTCCGACATGCCTCTCGCAGAAAAGGCTGCAACCATTTTACGAGAGCACAATGTCCAGTTCAGAATAGAAATCGCTTCAGCCCACAGGAATCCTGACAAGGTGCGCGCTCTTGCTTCCTCTGAGTTTGAGGTGTGTATCGCTATCGCAGGTCTTTCTGCCGCACTACCGGGATTCGTCGCTGCCCACACAAAAAAGCCTGTCATAGGCGTCCCTGTCTCTTCGAAGCTGGGAGGGCTCGACGCCCTCCTCTCCATTGTCCAGATGCCCAGAGGGGTTCCTGTGGCGTGTGTGGGCATTGACAACGCTGAGAATGCGGCATTCTTGGCGCTGCGCATCATAGGGGTAGAGTCATGATTGGATTAACTGAATACGATGATGTCACACGAATAAAGATGTCACGTCTCCTCGCAGGCTATCCCCTCTATTTCACCGCGTGCTACTTCGTGGATGGGATGCTCATCGATACGGGATGTGTCACGTGCCGCGATGAATTCTCGAAAGCCATCAAGGATTTCTCGTTACGCTTGATAGTCAATACCCACTCACATGAAGATCATATAGGAAACAACTCGATCCTTC
>Ga0315295_10001740_pt1 | contig 18602 bp, 18 predicted proteins | sample YL17G14_0_MG_FD_204453 | JGI IMG/M metagenome (GOLD analysis project Ga0315295, IMG submission 204453) | Sediment microbial communities from Yellowstone Lake, YNP, Wyoming, USA - YL17G14_0 | ecosystem: Environmental > Aquatic > Freshwater > Lake > Sediment | place: USA: Wyoming | collected... | reverse complement strand
CCTCCTCAACCACCTCTACACTCAAGGATGGAGACTCTTCCACAACTTCTTCTGCCCTTCCGCTAAACTCCTCGCCAAAGAAAGAATCGGCTCTAAAACCCTTAAAGGCTATGACTCCCCCAAAACCCCTTACCAACGAATTTTCGACCCCCCTGCATCTCCCCTCCCATTAAACAATCCCTCACGAAACAACTTGAATCTCTCAATCCATTCATGCTAAGAAAAGCCATGGAAGAAAAAATCAAAAAAATCTTCCTCGCCGCATCTAAACCTCTACCCCCTACTAACGATCCCTCTCGGTAACATTTTTCAATGAGTCAACGGGCGGTGATCTAGGTTTAACACATGCAGGAGCAGAACGTAAGCCTTTTTACTCCCTTCTTTCGAGTCAAGGGTGGACCCTTCTGGCCGTCTGCCACTTTTGGCTTATCTCCCTGGTCGTGGCCCTGGTAGGAAGGGGCTTGGCGAAACGAACAAAAGTAGGCGTGGGCAAGTAGGGATAATCCTTGACATCCGCAAAAGGGTGCAAGTAAATTTTTTAAACCACCCCCCTGGTGGTCTTTTGCCGAAAAAGCGCCTCCTCTGCCGCCTTGGTCATTCCTATTTAGTTTTCCTCTGGAAACTATAATTAATTGAATTTGTTTTATAAACCGTCTTCTGGGGTTGCATTTTTGCTCTCCTTTTGGTATCTTTTTCCGGCGACATTTGGATATTATTATTTCCCGCGAGGAATAAATGCGCAAAAAGTGGAATGAAAAGATGAACATTTTTTGTGTCTTACCGAAAGACAAAGTGGCAAAGGACTGGGGAAGAGGCCATTTGTCCCTGCGACCGGCCGAGGAATGACCGCGTCCTAGGAGAAGGTTCTGGAATGCTTTTCTTCGAAAGAAAAACACGGACCCAGGAGCGAGGCGCAAGGATTTATGGCTCTCTCGTGGGTTACGCACCCACGGGCGGACCCGTAGGGAGCCACCGATATGAGGCCGGGGCTGAGCAGATGACCCGGGCAATGAAAAGCGTCCTCAGTGCAGCAGGGGTTTCCGATACTCAGGTGGATTACATCTCCGCCGCTGCCAACTCTACCCAAGAACTTGACCGGGCAGAAGCCATGGCCATCCAAAAGGCTTTTAGCCAGGCTGGCTCCATTCCTGTCAGCTCCATCAAGGGGTATATCGGAGATTTTTGTGGTTCTGGGACTTTGCGGGCCGCTGCTCTTCTTCTCTCCATGAGGGATGGGAAAATTCCCCCCACCTTCGGCCTGAAAAACCCCGAGTTCGAGCTGGATCATATCATGGATCAGACACGAGTTAAGCAGATCCGATACGCTTTGCTCAACGGTTTTTCTTTCGGCGGGTCCAATGTTTGTTTATTATTCAAGAACGAAATTCAATGAAACTGGAAAATATTAGAATTTCCTTTTGGAACCTAGATGGTAAAAATAGTTTCAATTTCGTTGTGAAGAAAGTATTTGTGGCTGACATTGAACACGGATTTGGATTCTGCGCGGATCAGCGAAAATCTTCGTCCTCATTGAAATAGGATCAAATGAAACTTAAGATTATTTGCCCCCGATGGCCAGAAGGAAGCCTCTGGCGCCATTTTATTTTCCGATTCCCCTACTTGAGTCTAACCACAATTGGGGTTCTCACCCCCGAAGACATTGATGTTAGCATCGAAGATGAGAACGTTCGGGAGATCAATTTTAAAGATCAACCCGACCTTGTGGCGGTGAGCATCATTACCCCCCTGGCTAATCGAGGATATGCGATCGCCGACCGCTTTCGGGAGCTGTCTATCCCTGTGGTCATGGGAGGATTCCATGCCCCATGGATGGCCGAGGAAGCTGGGCAGCATGCCGATGCCGTAGTATTGGGGGAGGCGGAAAAAGTTTGGCCCCAGGTAATCGAAGATTTTAAAAAAGGATCGCTGCAAAGGTTTTACAAGGCCAACGACCAGACGGACTTGAAAAATCTCCCCATCCCTCGCCGCGACCTCCTGAAGAAGGGGGCTTATTTCTTCACCAATACCATGCAGATCAGCCGCGGATGCCCTTTCCAGTGCGATTTTTGTGCTGTAACAGCCTTCTATGGGCACACCTATCGCTTGCGTCCTCTGGAAGATGTACGAAGAGAAGTGGAACTCCTACTCAAAGAGAAAAACTTTATCTTTTTCGTGGATGATAACATCATCGGCAACCAAACCTATGCCAGCAACCTCTTCTCCCTGCTCACAGACTTTCGGGTCAAATGGCTCAGCCATGCCTCCATCAACATTGCTGAGAACGATAACCTGCTCAAGAAGGCAGCCGACAGCGGCTGCTACGGGCTCTTCATCGGCTTTGAATCTCTATCGCAGAAAACGCTGCAGGGCCACCATAAAACTTCAAACCGAGTAGATCGGTATAAAGCCTTGATCCGCAAAATCCATGAACAAGGAATCGGCATCGAAGGATCATTCATTCTTGGGTTTGACGACGACGACACCTCAGTTTTTAGGCAGGTCGTGGATTTCTGCGAAGAGACCAAAATCGATGCCGCGGTATTTGCTATCCTCACGCCTTATCCCGGAACCCGCATCTATGAACAATTCACCAAAGAAAATCGGATTCTCTCCCACGACTGGGAACTTTACGACATGGGCCACGCAGTCTTTCGGCCGAAAAGAATGACGGTCGCACAGCCCCAGGAGGGGCATGACTGGGCCAACCAGCGCTTTTATTCCTATCCCTCCATGCTCAAGCGTTTCTGGCCACTCCGCCGGAGCCATCAGGTTTTTCTCCCCGCTAACTGGGGAATGCGCCGGGCCTGGAGGAGTTTAGCGAAATCTGTTTAGCGAGGTAAAAAAATGAATTCTCTCATATTGGATAAGATTCCGTTTCAGATCGACATCGAGCAACTTTGGAAAAGCTTGAGGATCAAAGAGGGCAGCGAATATGTCGGGAAGCTGCAACGCTTGGTGAATGAAGCCCAGGCTATCGGTAAACCGAAGGCCTTCTACAAGGCAGCATTCATAGAAACCAAGACGGACGACCAGGTTGTCATCAACGGCACTGTCTTCACCAGCCGTGTCCTGCGGGTCAACCTGGACAAGGTCTACAGAGTTTTCCCTTTCGTGGCAACTTGCGGAGTAGAATTGGAGGCTTGGTCCAGTTCGATCGAAGATATGCTGCAGAAGTATTGGGTTGATGTGATCAAGGAGATGGCCTTACGCAAGGCCATCAAACATTTGCAAGAACATTTGATCCAAAACTATAGCCTGGTTAAAATGTCGAGAATGAACCCGGGGTCGCTGCCCGACTGGCCTTTGCAAGAACAGCAGCCGCTTTTTGCCATCCTGGGAAAAGGCACGGAGGCTATCGGGATTCAACTCACGGATCATTGCTTGATGATCCCAGTAAAATCCGTTTCCGGAATATGGTTTCCTGCAGAGGTGAGTTTTGAAAACTGCCGGTTGTGCCCGAGGGAAAAGTGTCCCGGTAGGAGGGCTCCCTATGATCAGGGCCTGTTCGACCGGAAATACCGAAAATAAACTGGAGTAAGCTCGGAGGAGGTCTCCCCCTCTGCGAAGGGTCGTTTACCCGCCAAGCCCTGACGTCCCTTTTACGCCGTTCTTTGCACCTGGCGTGCTGAGCACCTATTTTTGAGACCGAAGAAATCCCTTCGCGGCAACTGTAGTCCCGCCTGTGGCAGAATTCCTTAGGACAGTTTAGGTTTCTTGACAGCTTCAAACATGCTGATTACATTTAACTTCTTTGATATCCATGGACTGGGGTTGAATGCAATGAATCCCGCTAAAACCCACTTCCGGGGGATCATCAGAATTTGCAATATAACGCCGTCGGCGTGTTTGACGAGCGAGGCACTCAACTTATTTGCTGTTATAAAACTTTTGCGGTGGTAGGGATCTACAAATTTTCGGTTACTCCCTCCCTTGAAGTATGGTGTCCACATTTTCGATAATTTTCTGCCTAAATAAGGGAATTGCAAAATTTTGACAATCAATTAGCCGACGACCCGGGATTTGGATTGGAATGGGGGGTGTTCTATGCTGCCTTCATGAGTGGATTCGAGGTGGATCCATGAATATTGGGCGAGTTTTTTCTTTATCTTATGTAGAATTATTGAAAGTAGAAACCAGTGACGTAAACTGGCATCAAAGGGAAAGTCTACGTCTCCGGATCCTCCAAAAATGGGTCATTGTTCCTTCCAGGTTGATTCCTCAGGGGAGAATAAAACTTACAATATCATAAAATTAGATTAAATAAAGCCTGGTAATGTCTCAAGGTATAAAATTTGCTTGAAAAAAATTATCTAATTTCTTTAGGCGATGTATTGATGGAATGCACACGGCTCCATATATGGAAACAAATCGTAATTGAATAATCTTCATATAAATAGAGCAATTCATTCTTAGTTTTATCAACGATACAGAAAAAGGGGGAAATTAAATTCTGCTGGAAAAAGGGATTTGGAGCAAGCGCAAGGTTATGAGAACTGGTCCCCAGAAGGTGCCGACAGGAGGCCTCCAGAGGGTCGGTATTTCTCTCGGAGGCCTTGATGGATGGAGTTTATTGGTTTCACCTTTCGAACATATGAAAAAGGAGGATTGGAAATGAAAAGTACCCACTGCAGGATTATCGTGCTGTTCCTTATGATTTTAATTCTGGGCCTTGCTTTGGCCAGTCCCGGCGTTGCCCAAAACAACAGCTACAATATCATAGACCTCGGATGTCTCCCCAACGGAAAGAATAGTGAAGCCACGGGCATAAACGACCTCGGGCAAGTTGTTGGGAATAGTGATACGATAGAGTGCGCGCCAGATGCTGATCCCTGTAATAGCAGGCCTCACGCCTTTTTCTGGACGGCGGAAAAAGGAATGGCAGACCTCGATACCCTTCCCGGGGGAAACAAAAGTGCTGCTTATGGAATTAACAATTCGGCTCAAGTGGTCGGATCTAGCAGAACCAATTCTGGCTCTCTTGCCCCCTTTCTCTGGACACAGGCAAATGGAATGATAATGATAGAGCTCGACAATCTCAATTTGGGTATCGCCGACGTAGTAAGTGGAGAAGCTACTGGTGTAAATGACTGGGGTCAAGTTACGGGCTACGGTTACAACATGGATACTTACATTTCCAACGCCTTTAAGTGGACAGAGCAAGATGGAATGACAAATTTGAGCGCTGGCCAGGATTACTGCGTTGCCAAAGGCATTAATAAGAATGGGCAAATAACCGGGTATTGGAATAATCCCTCACATGCTTTCCTGTGGGAAAATAGTGCGTTCCGCGATCTCGGCACTCTTGGGGGAGATTCAAGCTGGGCGAATGGAATCAACAACGTGGGCTACGTGATAGGTGGTAGTTATTATAACTCCTCAGGTGCGTCTCATGCCTTCCTTTGGAATGGTGGGTGGATTGACCTGGGTACCTTAGGAGGCATAAATAGTGAGGCCATGGGCCTTAACGACCTTGGGCAGATAGTTGGGTATAGTGAAACAGCCTCTGGTGACACCCATGCCTTCCTCTGGGAAAATGGCCATGGTATGCAAGACCTTAACAACTTGATCCCAGGTAATTCAGGGTGGGAGTTACTCCGTGCACTGGCGATTAATAAGGATGGGCAAATAGTCGGTGCTGGTAAAAGGGACACCAATGGTGATGGAGTACTCGATGCGGTTCACGCCTTTCTCCTTACGCCAATTAAGGAAAATCCCCCTCCCCCAGATCCGCCAAAGATTCTTAAGGTTGGTATTGACATCTGGCCAAGCAGCGGCTCCAACAGGATCAATCTCTTATTCAGATATGGGATGATCAGAGTGACTATCCTCTCCACCAAAGACTTTTATGCTCCCGACATGATTGACCGGCACTCCCTGACCTTCGGGGATACGGGGGATGAAAAAAGCCTGGCCTTCTGTCGCTCCCATCCTAGATATGGCCACCACCATGGTTTAAAAGACCTGGTTTGTTACTTCTACACTCGTCACGCTGGGTTCAAATGCGGGGATACCGAAGGCATTCTGAAGGGCAAGACTGTGAAGGGTAGACCCATAGAAGGACGCGATGCGGTTCAGATTGTGCCGTGTCCCAAGCGGAAAAATATTCATGGACGTTGAAAACACAGTTTCGGAAATGGCCTTGCACACTATCCCGAAACAATAATCCGATTTTGGGTCATAGCAGGAAGGCGAGAGATTTAAAACACTCTGAAAATTGTCAAAGACTAAAGGCAGGGTCAAAATTGGCCCTGCCTTTTTGTTAAAACCCTCTTCACAGGAGCGGACAGTCCTTCCCGAATCTGGGTGGGATAAGTAAGGCCTGATGCGTCTTAGAGAAAAATTCAAAAAGCCGCATAAAAATACTCTAGGAAAAATTATTACCGTGGTAGACCAGGAGAAATTTCTAACTGTTGAAAAGCATCAAAAATTCCTTCTGCCCAACCTAACCTGATCTCTTCAAATACAAGGGAACAATTAATTAAACAAGGACACTTTCAATTTAAAAATTTGTCTAAAAACGAAACCTTAAGGTGTACTTAGACCTGCTTTTAAGGTAAGCAAACCCTTTACCCAATTTTCTTCAGCGAAAAATTCTTTTGCGATTTAATGAATTCTTCGACCCGCCTTTGCACTCCAGCTTGGAGGTTTAAGAATTTTACACCCATGCCCCGGCGCAAATTCTGGCTTCCTTTCCCATATTGATTCGTCCGGATCAAATTGCAAGCCCCCTCGACTGGCTCCCGGCTATCGGGAAAATGAACCTTTAGAGGGAATTGCTCCCCCAACTCCATCGGGTTAGAGGTCCGGATGAATACTCCCCCGGCGGTCAGGTCATCGGCTAAACCCACAAATGCGTCTCCATACTCTACCCGCAAATTTCCTTCTGCCCAGACATTCTCTCTGCGATGGGTGCTGAATTCTGTGCTCAAGTTCAGGTCCTCTCCCTCTGGCGCAACTTTTTCTCCCGTTTGACGTTCGGAGGATTAGTTCTCGCTGGAAATTTGCCCCGGTATTAGCCTGGCGATAGGTTTCTCTATGCGCCAACATTCCATTGCATCACTTTTGCAGTCGTTGTAAAATATCATCCAAGTATTGCTCGAAAGTCTTTCGGCAGCTGATTTCTTTGAGTACGTCTTCTTGCTAACGTGCGTTTTCTATGATCATTGAGGCTTGACTTCTGAAGAGGGAAAGACATTTCAGATTCTTCTCGTCAAAACTACGCCTTTCATTGATCAGGACCACGCTAAATGCCCCGATCGGTTTATCCACAGAGTAAAGCGGGGTATTCAACAGCGAAGTAAGCTTCCGTTTTCGTCTCTCGTATTTAAAAAACTCTTCGAAATCCTTAGGTTCTTGCAGCCAAAAAGATCTCTCCTGTTTTATGGCCTTTCGAGCAATCTCCTTTTCCTCAAATAGGCCAACCTGTCCATCCAAAGGGTCAGGAGCATAGATAGATCGGGTTTTCAGAATCCCGCCCTTCTCCTCCATTGGAAAGTTCGTGGAGCGGTGGGCTTTCAGGTAATTAAGGGATTCCCGAGTTATGAATTCCCGGATTGTAGTCAGGTCCTCCCGAGCACCGATCACTGAGCTGATCTAAAAGAAAGCCATCTCCAGGCGTTCAATATCCCTCATTGGCTTCGCTTCTTCAATGCCAGTATCAAGGATCCCCTTTGGGGGAATTGTCCTAAGAGTTTCCGAATGATCTCTTCATCAAAAATCTCTTCTCCCTACTTTTGAAAAATAAAAAGAGGCATTCAATTCATTTCCCTGTTAGCGTTGTTAATCCCGATTCAAAGTAAATAGGATTTTTTCCATCGCATTCACCAGCGCTCGGAATGGTTCTATGGAGTTCCGCAGTTCTTCCTCGGCCTGCTTGCGTTCCGTGATATCGATCATAAAATTTAATACCGCTGGTCTTCCATCCCAGTGAATCAAGGCTATTCTATTTTCCAACCACCTCATGTCTCCATCCCTATGAATAATTCGGAATGGATAGACATGGGGGAACTCTCCACGCTCTAGCCTCCTAATGTGAGCTTCAAACACTTCCCGATCCTCCGGGTGGATAAATTCTTCAAAGGGGCGGGAGGTTAATTCATCTTCGGAATAACCTAAAATCTCAAAACTCTTGGGATTGACAAATTTCAGCATCCCATCTTGAACTACAATAATGGCTTCATTGGCGTTCGTTACCAAGGCTTGATATCTCTCCTCTAATGTCCGTAATGATTCTTCCATCTGCTTGCGACTCGTGATATCAAATAACGAGGCCACAATTTTTTTTGTTTCCGGAATTATGGCTGTAGTCATCAGGATGTCCCTGGTGTTCCCCTCTTTCCCGATGAACTGACACTCATAGTGCTTTGGAACAGCATCTGGAGTCGCTCGGCGTGCAAGGAAGTATTCTTTCATTTTCTCTAAATCTTCTTTGGCGCCGAATTCTGTCCAATTCTTTTTGCTCTCTATTGTCTCCTTTGAATATCCAGAGAGTTTTTCAAATTCTCTGTTGGCCAGGGATATGACCATGTCTTCTTCAATAATGACTGTTGCAGTACCAGTATTTTCAACGATGGTTCGGTACTTTTCTTCCACATGCTGAAGCTGCTCCTCAACCCGCCTGCGTTCGGCGATTTCTCGCTGAAGTTGCTTATTGACCGTTTGTAGTTCGGCTGTGCGATCGGATACGAGTTCTTCGAGATGCACGCGGTATTTTTTCATCTCTTCTTCATTCCGCTTTTGTCCTGTAATGTCCCAGAAAATGCCCAATATTCCAACGATATCCTCTTTTTCCCCTTTGATCGGAGTTTTAACCGTATGAATAATAAATGTTTGCCCTTCGCGAACATACTTCTCTTCAATGTTTTCTAATTTCCCCGTTTCCATAATTCTTTTATCATCTGCTATATACTTCTCAGCTAATTCTTTCGGGAAAAAATCATAGTCATTTTTCCCGCAAATTTCATCAGGTTTAATTTTCAGGTCCTCAGCATATTTCGCGTTGCAGAATACATAAACTGAATTCTGATCCTTGATGAATAGTTTCTGAGGAATATTCTCAACGAGGGCCTTGTATTCCTTCTCGCTCGCCCGGAGCGCCTCAATCGACAGCTGGCGCTGGGTTTCCGATTCTTTTAATTCAACAACCTGCCTGCGCAATTCTAGCATTTCATTGATTGCTTTTTCTATCGTTACGAGTTTTTCAATAGTCTTATCTTGATCTTTCATTTTTAACCTCCTAAAGATTTATAAAAAATTGGAATCTTTTTGATAAACTAGTATTACCTACTTTAAAACCTAATTCAAGGACATTTTTTATCTGTTTTCTTCACCCTTTAAAAAACGATACAATTCTGATTGCAGAATCCTCCACCCTTTCCCGGCTTTTATCGCCTTTATCCTTCCCAGACGTATGTACTTCAAGAAGGTAGGCTTTGAAATCTTCAAATAATCGATGGCTTGATCGGTGGTTAGAACCAAATCCTTTTCCGTAAGAGGCATCGAATTCCCTCCATTTGTTCTATTTTTTCTTGAATTATCCGCAAATTATATGCCAAAGAACAAATTTAGAGATTTAATTTCCCAACCTCTTATAATTTAATAGCAAATTTATATTCTTGGCCAGGATTCGAAAATGAGGGTTCTTTCCAGGAAATAACATTTTTGTCAAAATTGGACATTTTTGGCCAAAATTTGACCATTTAATGGGGTTGAATGAAAAATTCGATGGGCTGCTTCCATAAAATTAGACTGGTGACGACCATTAATTTGCTCTTGCCATTTTCTCTCCAAGGTTAAAAGGGTTTAGAATTTTAGGTGAAATGAAACTTTCCATCGATAACCTCTAACCATAGAGTAGGGTAGATAATTTCTTTCGCCGATTGTATAAGCCATTTGGTAATATCGCTCCCTCACCGCAGAATTCGAAAAAGAATGCCGAAATCCAATCTCTCAAAAAGCATCTATTGGGTAAACTAATAATGAAAAGGTATCGTCATTTCCGCCCTTGGGGTTGGCATTCTACACTACTAATTGGTGCTCATCCGGAAACTCCCTCTCCCCTAGCCGGAGAGGGGCGGGGTGAGGGGGGTGGAAACAGGAAGTCTTGGAATTCCGGGCCATAATCACCCCCACCCTCACCATCCCCCATCGAGGGGAGGAGAAGAGGCGCGTTTCCGGATTGACACTAATTGGATATTTTTCCAACTTCCTTGCCTTCTGCCAGTACTCGGGCAGAAAAGGTGAAGCCGGAAACGCCATGAAATGCTCCTAATTGATTAAAGATATGCTTAGATGCTTCTGCAAACCTCGATTTATCAAACTCATATAAGGCAATCGTTATTATATCCTCCTCTGCGGCCCTATTGATATAGGATCCTTTCATGGTTATATACTCCGGCAAAGGAGGTAATTCTGTTACAAGCTGGGCATACTCCTTTGCGCTTTTGGGTGGATACGAAAAAATACAGCTGATAACCATTTTTAACCTCCTTTATGGCTACATCCGGGTTCTAAAATAACCAATCGCAAACCCCGAATGATTTTTATCCCCCCAAAGATTCTGAATTGCATAAATCATTCTCTGATTGGATGACTCTTGGGGGAGAATACTTTCGAGTCCCATTTTTCCCGTTACCTAAATATTTCCCGCGAGGGCTATATAATATTTAAATTAGAGGCAAAAAATGATCCAAATTTTTATAACATTATAACAGACTAATTTTATTATACTTTATTAAAAATCATTGATGACCCTATCACAAAAAATGGAAAAGAATTTCTCTTTTTTCCCCAATTATTTGCACTTTTCCCTGAAGAATATGAAAGACCAATCATTTTCTGCCATTGATAACAGGACTTAATCCAATTTATCTACATAGATAATATAGATGGGAAAAGGGAGGTATCCCGTTGTCTGCCCGAGGCAGAAAATTTGAAAATGATTGAACAAAATTAAAAATTATTTATCGCAATTTCTTGACCCTTTCTCCTCAATTTGTTACAATTCGCAAAAATGTACTGGCTCTTTTTCGCTATCCAGACCCTTCCTGGTTGAGGAACCTGATGAATGAAGACATGTTTTTCGAGCCGCCTCTAAATCCAAAAGAAAACTTGAAAAAATTGCTGATGACTAATATTCAGAAGGAAGTTTGCCTTGGCAGGAATTGAGTGGTTGCTGGAAGTCTTTGGATGCCCGCAATCGGTCCTGCGCGATGAGAAAACTCTGGCCAGCCTTTTCCAGGCCATCGTTTCTGCGATGGGGTTAAAGCCTGTGGGCAATCCCGTTTGGCACCAGTTTCCCATGACGGGAGGAATTACTGGGTTCTGGCTTTTGCAGGAGTCGCATTTGGCCATTCATACCTTTCCCGAATTTCATTCGGCATGTTTGAACGTCTTTTGCTGCTCCGAGCGCCACTCCATAGATTGGGAGTCAAAGATATCCCAATTATTGGGCGCTACAGAAATCCGCATCCGGAAGTATTTGCGGATCTATCAGAAATAGAGGAAGGAGCGATCTGCCGGTTATTCCTGGCTTAATGTCATGCAAAACTGCACCTGCCCTTCATGCGGGGCCACCGTTGTTTTTCAATCCCGGGTGTCCATCCTGTCGATTTGCGAGTATTGCGGATCTACCTTGGTCCGCCATGATCTAAACCTGGAGAACATTGGTAAAATGGCCGAGGTGCAGGTTGATGGTTCCCCCCTGCAACTGCATGCGGAAGGACGATACCGAGGGATCCATTTCACCCTGGTTGGCAGAGTTCAGATGCGCTATACGGAAGGATTGTGGAACGAATGGTACCTCCTCTTTGATGACCTGCGCAACGGCTGGTTGGGAGAATCCGGCGGAACGTATGCAGTTTCCTTTCTGACCAAAGTTGCCGAAGCCATTCCCCGCTTTGCTGATTTGCGCCCCGGGGACCCGGTGGTGCTGAGAGACCAATCCTATGAAGTAACGCAGGTGGAACAAGCCGTTTGCATTTCAGGCCAGGGAGAACTCCCTTTCCAGATTGGCCCCGCTTATTCGGCGCCGGTGGTGGACCTTTCTGGCCAAGGAAACAATTTTGCAACGCTAGATTACAGCGAAGAGCCGCCTCTGATCTTCATGGGCGAATACGTAGAATTCGAAGACTTACACCTATCCGGCTTGAGAGAATGGAATGAATGGTAACCAGGAACCGACCCCTCAGCCCCCCATAAGGGCAGCTGCGCCGCCTCCTGCTGACCCTCAGGTAAAAACCTTTAAATGCCGGGGCTGCGGCAATCCTCTAACGCTTCGCGGCATGGACCGGGCGGAATCGGTTGTTTGCGAAGCCTGCGGGTCTGTCATTGATCTGACGGACGAAAATCTCAGGATCATCTCCACCTTCCAATCCAAGATTAAATATAAGCCGCTGATTCCCCTGGGCAGCCGCGGAAAGGTGCGGGGGGAGATGTTTGAGATAATCGGTTATATGCGCCGCGCCATGACGGTGGAGGGAGTGGACTACGAATGGAACGAATACCTCTTTTTCAACCCCTACAAGGGATTTCGCTGGCTGTCGGAATATAACGGCCACTGGAATTTCCTCAAGGCCACCAGTAATATCCCCAAACCCAAGGCTGGGGGAGCGAGACCCGCTGTCAAATATCTGGATCAACCCTTTCTGCACTTTCAAACGGCCGAGGCCCGAGTGATTTACGTGCTGGGAGAGTTTTACTGGAAAGTGCAGGCGGAGGAGAAATGCCAGGTTACGGATTATGTGGCTCCGCCCCTGATTCTGAGCCGGGAAAAAACGGATCAAGAGATAACCTGGGCAATCGGCGAATATATCGAACCGGGAATCCTCTGGAGCGCTTTCCACCTGAACACACCCATACCGCCCAAGATCGGGGTGGCCCCCAATCAGCCGTCTCCCTATGCCACCCAATCTTCCTCGCTTCTGAAGCTGTTCGTGTGGTTTTGTGTGGCCGCTATGCTCATTCATCTGTTAATGTCCTTGCTTGCTCAAAATAAGCTGGTTTATGAAAATCGATTTGTGTTCCGCCAGGCAGATAAAGAAAAAGGGCTGGTAACGGATTTCTTCGAAATCCCGGGCCATACATCCAATGTGGTGGTCAAGAGCACGGCTGACGTAAACAATAACTGGATTTATCTCCACATGACTCTGATCCATGAGGAAGGCCGGGCCTACGATTTCGGAAAAGAGATTAGCTATTATCACGGAGTGGATGATGGGGAGCGGTGGTCAGAAGGAAGCATCTCTGATGAAGCCATTCTTCCAGCGGTTCCGGCCGGAAAATATTATCTCTACATCGGGCCGGAATCTTCTGCTCCCAGCGTAAACTACGCCATCCGGGTCTATCGGGACGTACCCCAATGGTCCTTTTTACTGCTGGCGCTGGCAGCGCTATGCTTTCTACCGTTCATCATGAAGTGGCGCTCCAGCAGGTTTGAGGCGGCCCGCTGGGCCGAAAGCGACCCTCCCCGGTCAAAAGAAGATTGAAGCGGGCAAGGAAAACCCCTTATGCAAAAAATCTTTATCGGGTTTGGACTTGCGGTTTTGCTGCTGTTGGCCATCGCGGAATACCGCGGCTGGAGCCTGACTGCTTATGACGAAGTAAGAGGAGTTCCCAAATCGGTGCGCGAAAATCCCGGAAGTTATCGGAGCCATTATACCCGATACTTCCATAAATAGAGTCAAGTGCCTAACGTTGCCCAAAGATGCTGTTGACCCGGTCCCTATTGGGGGACATTTTAGAAAATATTCCAGAAAAGAGGGGGAAACATGTTTGAACAATTTAAATTCGGTGCCCTGTTGAGTTCATTACTCTATTCCTTTATAGGAGTTTTTATATTCTGGGTACTATTTCTCCTCATCGATAAATTGACCCCCTATCATCTCTGGAAGGAAATCATCGAGGAAAAGAATACAGCACTGGCGATAGTGGTAGGCGGAATTGCGATCGGCATATGCATTATCGTTGCGGCGGCAATCCATTAATCCAGCCCCAATGATCCGCCCAGAATTTTCAGGCCAATGACCTACGCCCTCCTTTTCTCAGTTTTTATCATTGCCTCCTGCGGCTTAATTTATGAATTAATTGCCGGAACCCTGGCCAGTTATCTCCTGGGAGACTCAGTTACCCAGTTTTCCACCGTAATCGGAACCTACCTTTTTGCAATGGGCATTGGATCATACCTTTCCCGTTTCATCGGCCGCGGACTGGTTGGGAAATTCATCGCCATTGAACTCCTGGTGGGGATCTTCGGGGGCTATTCGGCAACGTTATTATTCTTATCTTTTTCCTATGTAGGGTCTTTGAAACCCCTCCTCTATTTCCTTGTAACCGTCATAGGCATCCTGGTTGGCCTGGAAATCCCGCTGCTCTTGCGAATTCTGAAGGACAAAATTCAGTTCAAGGACCTTGTCTCCCAGGTTCTCACCTTTGATTACCTCGGCGCGCTGGCTGCGTCCCTCCTATTTCCGATTCTGTTGGCTCCCAAGTTAGGGGTGGTGAGAACCTGTCTGCTCTTTGGTACGCTTAACGCGCTAGTGGCTGCCGGAACAGCTTGGCTTTTTCGACTCCAACTGCCACAAGTGCGATGGATGAAGATCCAATGTGCTGCCGCTATCATCTTGCTCCTCGCTGGGTTTGCCTATGCCGAGCGACTCACGGCTTTGGCCGAGGAGGCAATCTATACGGACGAGATTATTTATGCGAAGTCCTCTCCCTACCAAAGGATCGTGATCACCCGCTGGAAGGACGATGTGCGGCTTTTTTTGAATGGGCATCTGCAGTTCAGCTCGCGCGACGAGTACCGGTACCACGAAGCGCTGGTCCATCCGGGGTTGCAATTCCTAACTAATCCACGAAGGATTTTGGTTCTCGGCGGCGGCGATGGCCTCGCCGTTCGGGAGATTTTGAAATATGAATCGGTGCAGACGGTGACCCTGGTGGATCTGGACCCGGAGATGACCCGGCTTTTTTCCCATCACCAGGTTTTAACCCGCCTGAACCAGAATTCCCTGAATTCTCCCAAGGTGACTATCGTCAATGCTGACGCTTTTCTCTGGCTCGAACAAAATCAGGATTTTTTTGATTTTGTAGTAGTGGATTTTCCCGATCCCACCAATTACTCTCTGGGCAAGCTTTATACAACGGCTTTCTACCGCTTGCTCCGGCGGCACCTTACGGCCAATGGAATGGCTGTGATCCAGGGTACCTCTCCCCTCTTTGCCCGGCGCTCCTACTGGTGCATTGTCAAGACCTTGCAGAACGCCGGCCTCCAGGTTACTCCGTATCATGCCTACGTTCCTTCTTTCGGTGAATGGGGTTTTGTGATTGCTTCCATCGGCCCCTATGCGATTCCAACTCAATACTTGCAAAACCTGAAATATTTAAATGGCAAGATTGCACCGAGCCTTTTCCATTTTCCCAAAGATATGCTGCCGGTGGAAACGGAAGTCAACCGACTGAACAATCAGGTGCTCGTCCAATATTATGAAGCAGAATGGCATAGAGTGACGGAGTAACGCCTAAAGGCCTTATGGACCGCCGAACTTTTATTCTCTCCTCAGCCAGAACCCTTTTTGCTATAACCCTGCCATCTTTCGCCGGCTGCCAGGGGTACAGAAAAAAAGGAATCTCCTTCACCGGATCGATTTTAGGACCTTCCTATGAAGTTGGGCATAGACTTTTGGAAGGCAATTTTCCAGCCCCCAGCCGAGAGAAAAAAGTCCCGGTGGTGATTATCGGCGGGGGAATTTCAGGGCTTTCAGCGGGGTGGAAACTGCATAAGGCCGGTTTTCATGAATTCGTCATTCTGGAGCTTGAACCCGAAGTAGGCGGCGTGGCGTGCTCGGGGGCAAACTCGATCACCGCCTACCCATGGGGCGCGCATTATGTTCCGCTCCCTACCCATGAATCCAGAGCCGTTCAGGAACTTTTTGAAGATCTGGGGGTCATCGAAGGCCGAACAGCCGCAGGCCACCCGTTTTATCAGGAAAAGTACCTCTGTTTTTCGCCTCAGGAACGGCTTTTCATCCATGGAAAATGGCAGGAGGGATTCCTGCCGCTGCTGGGGGCCACCCAGGAAGATCTTGACCAATTTCAGCGGTTCCGGGACATCATCCTTCGATTCAAGCATCGCCTGGGAAAAGACGGGAGGAAACCCTTTGCCATCCCCATGGAAATGAGTTCACGGGATGCGGATCTGCTTTCCCTGGACCGGATTTCCATGCATGAATTTCTGCACCAAAATAGCCTGGATTCGACCCTGCTTCATTGGTACGTGAATTACGGATGCCGGGACGACTACGGATGCCATTACGCCGAGGTCTCTGCCTGGGCAGGCCTCCATTATTTTTGCAGCCGCGACGCAAGCGGAGAAACAGATGACCAGACCGTCCTTACCTGGCCGGAAGGAAATGGCTGGATCGTCAAACAACTCCAAAAAAAACTTCAATCAAAAATTACGACCGATGCTTTGGTCTTCCGCTTGAGAAATAAACGCCCAGAGGTCCTGGTGGACGTGTATCACCCGAAGGAAAACGCCTCCATCCGTATTCGCGCGCAGGAGGTGATCTGTGCTTGCCCCCGGATATTCGCCAGCCGCATAAATGACGCAGTCAGCCAGGCCGCAACCCGGTATCTCGGCGAATTCCAATACAGTCCCTGGCTGGTCGCCAATCTAAGCCTGAAATCATTTCCCATCACCCGCTCCGGGATCCCCATTGCCTGGGACAATGTCATTTATGACAGCCCGTCGCTTGGCTATGTGGTGGCGACCCACCAAAGCCTGGCGACCCATTTGTCGAAAACGGTTCTCACTTATTATTATGCGATGGTAGCGGCTCCGCCCGCTCAGGAAAGAACCCGCCTGCTGCGCACTTCCTGGAATGACTGGGCGCATTTCATTCTCCGGGATCTCTCCAAGCCGCACCCTGAAATCCGCGACTTGGTCACCCGCTTGGACATTTTTCGCTGGGGGCATGCCATGATCCAGCCGCGGGTCGGTTTTATTTGGGGCAGCGCCCGCCGGCAAGCTGCTCAGCCGCAGGGAAATATCTATTTTGCCCATTCCGATTTAAGCGGATTTTCCATTTTTGAAGAAGCCCAGTATCGTGGGATATTGGCAGCGGAAAAGATCCTTGCCCGACACGGCATTCCATTTTCTTCTTCATTATGAGATGAAATCATGTTGCCCAGCTGTTATTTCTTTTGAGCGTATTCTTCCCGGATAAGCCTCTTCAACATCTTACCGCTGCGTGTCATTGGCAGGCTCTGCCTGAAGATCACGCTCTTGGGCACCTTGTAGCCGGCCATCCTTTCCCTGCAGAAAGCGATGATCTCCTCTTCCGCCGTTATCCCACCTGGACGGGGAACGACGAAGGCTGTCACCTCCTCTGTCCGTTTGGGATCCAGTATGCCGATGACGGCGGCCTGCATCACCTTCGGATATTTCATTATCATTCCTTCCACTTCCTGAGAAGAGACATTCTCGCCGCCACTTTTGATCATGTCTTTCTTGCGATCGACAAAGCGGCTGATGGGATCTCCGCTGAGATGAGATTTGCCCAGGAGGGATTCCTGGAGGTCTTTTTCGCGCTGCATACCACAGGTCTCGGCCACTGCCTTGACCATCGGCCTTACTTTCGGGTGGGTTACTACATCTGCCCCAGGAATTTTTCCTCCGTCGATATATAGCCTAAAAAAAATACCCTATATCATTTTAGGGAGACCGGAGGCGAATTCATGGCCACAGCACTGGGAGATGTAGCACTCTTACGCCTCCGCTAACGACCAGGTTTGAATTTGTAAACCAAATGGCGACTCGCGACATTGCAACAACCTATTCGTTTATGTACCAAACAAGGGAGACTATTTTCCATTCTCCCCTCAAATTCCGAATAATGGTAAAACGGTCTACTCCTTTCTGCTTCTTCTCTCCTTTCATCAAAACCCATTGAGCAGAAACTGTTGCAGCTTTTTTGTCCTCATCAGCGCTAAAAGAAGTCATTTGTTCGACTATGAAGTCGGTGGCAGTCGAAAGAAAATTTCCCTGATCCCTAATAAAGGCATCCAGAGATTGCAACCGGCGGACCTGCCCGTTCTCTATGAATATAATCACCGCGCTCTCATGGAAGTGAGATTTATAACCCTCTATGTCGCGCTTCGACCAACTCGAGAAATAGCTTTCCAGGAAATGGCGCAAATCGGCACTTATTTTTCGCTTCATCGCCTGATCAGGCCAAACGGTTTCCAGGTTTGCAAAGATAAAATAATTCGTGCTTACGATCAAGAACAATATGAATAATTTTATCCTTTTCGCTTTCATCTCATTCAATGTCCCGTTTCATTATTATAAGACCCTTTCGTCCTCTACACCCTCGTGAAAATTCGAAATCAGGGAAAGGAAGAAGATTTTTCCCCCAAAAAAAGAATCAGTTTGCCAAGGAATTGGAAGCCACAGGCAAAGGGTACGCAGTAGGTGTTTAACAAATATATTTCGGATCCCGCTTACATAATAGGATACTTACCCAGCACATTACAAGGCGAGGATTCAGGTCTGCGAAAAGCAAGGCGAAACAGCCAAAAATAATGGAAGAGGAACAAATTAT